>PJTX01000515.1_pt1 | contig 9337 bp, 6 predicted proteins | sample 1512091 | NCBI WGS metagenome assembly PJTX01 (sample SAMN08177681, study PRJNA422409) | Soil metagenome, whole genome shotgun sequencing project. | isolation source: Soil enriched (2) on filter paper: beechwood xylan treatment | place: USA: Madison | collected 2015-01-15 | reverse complement strand
CGAGGCCTGGTGCGCGAACTGGTTCAGGTAGTCCATGATGTTGTCCGAGACGGACGGCGGCATCAGGCTGGTGGTGAGGAAGTCCTCGAGGGCGACCCGGAACTCCTGGAACACGGGAAACGCCGTGAATAGCGACAGCACCACCGCAAGCATGGGAACGATGGCGAGGACGGTCGTGAAAGTGAGGCTGGAGGCGACCTGCAGCAGCTTCTCTTCGTTGGCGCGCTGGACGACGAAACGAAATACGCGTCCGGTCCTCGCGACCCGGGAAATGCGCGAGGTTGGTTGTTCTTTGACCGCCGGCGTAGCGGCGGAGGGCTCGGCGGGGCGATTCATCAGGCGATAATAGCAGCATGAATCCCGAACTCAACCCCCGCCTGCGCCTCGTGGCCTCGGTTTCATTGTTTGCCCTGATCGTGCTGTGCGTCGCCTGGGAAACCGTGGTGGCGCCGGTGCGGCCGGGCGGTTCCTGGATGCTGCTCAAAGCCTTGCCGCTGGCGTTTCCGCTGCGCGGCATCGTGCGCGGCAATCTCTACACCTACCAGTGGGCGGCCATGCTGTCGCTGCTGTATCTGATGGAAGGCGTGGTGCGCGCCATGTCGGATCCGGCGCCGCTGTCCGTCCTGATGGCGTGGGGCGAAATCATCCTGTCCACCACGTTTTTCCTCAGCGCCATTTTCTATGTGCGGCCCGCCAAGCGCGCCGCCCGGAGGCAACGCGCATGACCGCCCTGTCCCTGTCCGAACTGCAAGCCGTCAACTCGTTTGCGGCCCTGCCCGAGACCTTCTACACCCGGCTGGCGCCGCGGGGGCTGAACAATCCCCGCCTGCTGCATGCCAATTCGCAGGCCGCCGCCCTGATCGGCCTGGATCCGTCGGTGCTGACCACCCCCGAATTCCTGCAGGTTTTTTCCGGCGCCCAGCCATTGCCGGGCGGCGATACGCTGGCTGCCGTCTATAGCGGCCACCAGTTCGGGGTGTGGGCGGGGCAATTGGGCGACGGACGGGCTCATCTGCTGGGTGAAATCCTGGGGCCCGCGGGCGCCTGGGAACTGCAGCTCAAGGGCTCCGGCATGACGCCGTATTCCCGGATGGGCGACGGCCGCGCCGTGCTGCGATCGTCGGTGCGCGAGTACCTGGCCAGCGAGGCCATGTTCGGGCTGGGCGTGCCGACCACGCGCGCCCTGGCATTGGTGGTGTCCGATGATCCGGTCATGCGCGAGACCGTCGAGACGGCAGCCATCGTGACCCGGATGTCGCCCAGTTTTGTCCGGTTCGGCTCGTTCGAGCACTGGTCGTCGCGGCGTCAGCCCGACCTGCTCAAGACGTTGGCCGATTATGTGATTGACCGCTACTACCCCGAGTGCCGCGACGTGCAAGCGGGCGAGCCCGCATCCGAGACGGCGCCATACGTAAATCTGCTGCGGGAAGTCACCCGGCGCACGGCATTGCTGATGGCGGACTGGCAGGCAGTCGGGTTTTGCCACGGCGTCATGAATACCGACAATATGTCCATCCTGGGACTGACGCTGGATTACGGTCCGTTTGGCTTCATGGACGGTTTCCGGCTGGGGCATATCTGCAACCACTCGGATGCCGAAGGACGTTATTCCTGGAACCGGCAACCTTCCGTGGCGCTTTGGAATCTTTATCGGCTGGGCGGCAGCCTGCATATGCTGGTGCAGGACGCCGATGTCTTGCGCGCCGTGCTGGATGAATACGAAGCCATTTTCACGCGCGCCTTCCACGACAAAATGGGCGCCAAGATGGGATTGGCGGCTTGGCAGCCCGACGACGAGGCGCTGCTGGATGATCTGCTCAAACTGATGGACGCAAATCAGGCGGATTTCACGCTGACGTGGCGGCGCCTGGCCGATGCGATCCAAGGCCAGCGCAGCGGTTTTGAGGATTTGTTTATCGATCGGCCCGCTGCTGGCGCCTGGCTCGACCGGTTGCTGTCTCGTCATGGCCGGCAGGGCAGGTCCACCGCGGACACGGCGGCCGACATGAATGGCCTCAATCCGCTTTATGTACTGCGCAATCATTTGGCCGAACAAGCAATTCGCGCGGCCAAGGCCGGCGATGCCAGCGAAATCGATACCCTCATCAAACTGCTGCGCAATCCCTATGTGGCGCAGGACGGCTATGAACGCTACGCTGGTTTGCCGCCAGATTGGGCGGGTGGAATCGAAGTGAGCTGTTCGTCCTGAAGGCGATTTTGCGATATTGTCGGTGGCATTAATCTGGCTGGAAGCCCGGGATTAAGAAAAAGGCTGGGCAAAAAGGTCAAATATCGCCGTTTTTTTCACTGCAAACATTCGTTTCTATTGTAAAAGTCGTAAGATTGCCGGCTCGGGGGCATTTTTTCTTGCGTGGGCGCTCCAGGGTTTTTGTAGACAATTTCAAGGTAAAGCACTCTGAATATGCCTGGTGCAGATGGTTTGCTATGTATTGGTCTGCTTGAGGACGACGCCGATTTCCGCGAGGAACTGGCGTTGGGCCTGGGCGGCTATGGCTTTCGCGTGGCGTTTGCTTGCGACAATGCGGTCGCGTTCTACCGCCGGCTGCAAGAGCAGCCCTGCGACATCGTCATCCTGGACGCCCATCTTCCCGGCGAAGACGGTTTTTCCGTCGCGACCCGTCTGCGCGCCCTGAGCCCCGTGGGCATCGTCATGCTGACGGGCCGCAGCGCCCTTGAGGATCGCGTCCGCGGCCTGGAAGGCGGCGCCGACGTCTACATGACCAAGCCGGTGGACCTCTTGGAACTGAGCTCCGTCATTCGCAGCCTGGCGCGCCGCATGCGTCTGGCCAAGGCGCCGCGTCCGGCCGATGCCGAAACGCGCGCGTCGGCGGACACGAACTGGTCGCTGCAGGACGGCGGATGGATTCTGGTGGCGCCGGACGGCGCCTCGCTGCACCTGAGCGCGCAGGAACGGACGTTCCTGGTGGCGTTGATGGACGCCGCGGGCAGCGCCGTCAGCCGTCAGGCGTTGGCCGAACTCTTCCTGCCGGACAGCCCGGGCGGGTTTGAGTTGCGGCGTATCGACGTGCTGGTGAGCCGTCTGCGCGCCAAGGCGCAAAGCGCGGGCCTGAAGCTGCCGGTGTTGTCGGTGCGCGGCCAGGGCTACGTGTTCGCGGCCTGATCCAGGCCGCCGTCCGGGCGGCGTCTAGGCCGTCGGGCCGCTTGAGGGCAGGGTGATGACAAAGCGAGTGCCCACGCCCACCTTGCTCTGCATCGTCAGCGAACCGCCCTGGCTCTGGCAGATGCGCCGGGCCAGATACAGCCCGATCCCCATGCCTTGAGTTTCGCGATGCGCGGACCGCCGAAAGCGCGGCTCGAAGATACGGGCCTGTTCTTCTTCTCCGATGCCGGGACCACGGTCCACGACGGCCGCCCAGGTCATGGGTGTTTCGCCGATGCGCGTGTGCCCCGTTTCGATCCGCACGGGCTCGTTTGCCGGCGAATACTTGATGGCGTTGTGGATCAGGTTGCGTACGACCACGCTGGTGAGCGGGCGATCGCAAAAGACCGGTTGCGGCGCTTGCGCTTCAAGCACCAGCGCATGCGCGGTATCCGGCTGCATGGCGTTCACCACGTCGCGCACCAGATCAGCCATGTCGGTCTGTTCGCCGCGCGGACTCCACGCGTGTTCCTCGAGCCGGTCCTGGTTCAATAACTGGTCCATCAGTTCGGTCATCCTTCCGACCGACCGGTGAATGCGCGCCAGCCGCGTGTCCACGGTTTCGCCGCTGTCCGACAGAATCATGTCCAGGGATTGCGCGGCGGCGCTGATGGTGGCGAGCGGCGCGCGCAGCTCGTGCGAGATCAGTGCGTTCATCTGCCGCTGCGTGTCCAGCGCACCGGCCAGTTCGGCCAGCCGCAGTTCGCCTTGCGCCACATGTTCGGCGTTCGAGCTGGCGCCTGTCTTGCGAGCTGACGCGGCGGTATTGGAGGCGTCCAGGGCAACCCAGAGCAGCGCGCCCGACACCAGCATCAGCCTCAGCACTTCCATGCCGGCGTCCGCGGCGTCCGCGCCGCCGGCGTGCCAGGCGTCGTGTCCCAGAGCCCAGGCCGATACGGCATAGGCAAGCGCCAGCGTCAGGCAGGCCGGGCGGCCGGCGCGCTGCCGGATCGCGCTGGCCAGAAACCAAATCGCCAACGGCACGCTGAGCGCGGCGCACACGCCAGCGATGGAGGCGGGCAGCACGCCGGATTCGGTTTCGTACACAAAGATCAGCGCCAGGGCGGCCACGCCGGACAACAAGATGCTGATCCACCGGCATGCGGCGCCCAAACCGGCCGCAAGGCGTGATCCCTGCAACAGCGGCGCGGTCAGGGCAAGCAAGGCGGCGTAGGACGCGGCCTGCAGCGCGCCGGGCGGCATCAGCTCGGGCAGGGAGCGGAACAGTCCTTCGATCAGCGCGAAGATCATGCCCGCCGCGAACAATGCGTTCCGGGTGCGCGCCCAGGCCACGCCGCACGTCATCGCGCAGGCGATCGCGACGCCCGCAGTCAGGCCAGCGTGCAGGCCGTCGTACCCGGCATTCGGTACGTGGGCAAGCGCATGGGCAGGCCAGAAAAGGGCGCATAGCAGCAGGCCGAATCCCGGCCAGACGGATGTCCGGAACGCGCCGGGACGGCTGGGGCGCAGGTGAAGAAAATGCCCGCGGGTGCGAAGAAACAATCCTTCCGTCAACTAGGAACCCATTGATGATCGTGCGCGAGGTCTTGCGCGTGGGCGGAGTTTACGACAGCGCCGCTTATCGCGCGGACGCCGATTTCCTCCAAGATGCGCTGCGTGGCGGCGTCCGGCACGTCGGCGGCATGGACCGACATGCCGAGCGTCATCGCGGTGGCGACGACGGTGGCGGCCAGATGCTGGCTGCCGGGACTATGGAGCAGGCCGCTGATGAAGCTGCCGCTCAGCGTCACGTACGAAACCGGGAATTCGTGCAGGTGCTCCATGGCGCCGAACTGCTGCGACAGCCGCGATACGCCGACCCGCCCGCCGGCGCCGGTGACGATGTCGCAGAGCTGGCGCACGTCGGCGCCTTGTTCGACGAGGCCCGCGGCTTCGACTTCGAGGATCAGCCGGTTCGACAGCGTGGGCCGGTCTGCCAGCATGCGTTCCAGGCGTCCGAAAAACGATCCTTGAGCAAGCGTGGCAAGCGATACCGGCACGGTCAACGCGCCTTCATGCGTGAACAGCCAGTCCAGGCCCAGGCGAATCGCCTGGATATCGCATTCGGCGGACAGCCCCAGGCGCACGGCGGGCGGCATGAAGATCGAGGCAGGTACGGGATCGGTGCCGGACAGGTCATGCAGCGTCAGGCTGGCCTCGTGCTGGAGCAGCGCGCCGGACAGGTCGTGCAAGGGGTGGGCCGAGAGCGAGAACCGGTGCTGCTCCAGCGCCGTGATCAGCGCGTCGTGCCAGCTGTATTCGCCGATGCGGGTGCTGTCGGCGGCCTGGCTCGCCGGCGTGATCTGGTCGTCATCGGCGCTTTCGGCGCACATCAGCGCGTGGTCCAGTCGGGCCAGGATGTCGCTCATGTTGTCGCCCGGCGCGAATGCGGCCATGGCCAACGCCCAGCGGCACCAGCCGAACTTGTCCATCGGCACGCGCAGCGACCGCAGTTCGCGGCGCACGCGCTCGGCCAGCAAGCTGGCTTGCGGCGCCGAGGTGCGCGGCAGCAGCAGGGCGAAATCCGATCCGCTGATTCGCGCAATCAGCGTGCCGGGGCCGCCGAATTCCTGCACCAGCTTGCGCAGGCGCTCCGACGAGGAGCGCAGCCACTGGTCGGTGAAGGCGCGTGACAGGTGACGGTTGATCTGCGCCAGATCGCGTTGGCGGAACATGAGCAGGTGGCCGCTCGCCTCCTCGGATTTGTCGGCCAGGGCCAGCCGGAACTGGTCGACGAAATGCTTGCGGTTGGACAGGCGGGAGATGGGATCCCGGTAGATTTCGCTTTGCAGCGATTCGATGCGGGCATTCTGTTCCTCGACCGTGGCGGCAACGCGGCGTTGCGCATCGACAAGCGCCTGTTCCACGCCCGGCACTTCGCATGAACCGGTCAGCTGCGCATCCGCGCCCGGCGCCAGGGCGCGCACCCGCTCGCAGATGTCGCGGGACGTGCGGGCTTCGATCCACCGGACAAGGTTCGTCGCGAAGAGCGCCCAGAATGCGGCCGCCGCCAGCACCAGGCCCAGCACCCGGACGCCGCCTTGCCACAGGGTGTCGCGCGCCAGCCGCGCATCGGCCTGCACCGTCAGGACGCCCTTGGCCTGGCCGCCCGGAATGACGAAGGGCCGCGACACCGCGGGCGCCTCCATGTTCAGCCACGCGGCGCGCCAGTCGGACTCGTGGCTGGTGCCGGCCGCAGATCCGGTGCGGCGCTCCACGCGGATCGCGTTCCCTTCGTTCGTGATATTGACCAGCGAATACAGGCCTTGTCCAAACAGCTGATCGGCAAGCTCGACCTGCTCTCGATGGCTGCCCGTGCTGTGCGACAGCGCCCAGGCGAGCGCATTGGCGCCCGATTCGCTTTGCTGGGCCAGCTGGGTATTCAGATAGCGATGCGCCGCCAGCATCCCCAGGGCTTGCGCGCCGAGCAGGATGAAGCCGATCAGAAGGGCAGAGCAGAAAAGCAGCCGGCGTAATGTGGACATGTACTTGCGAGTCCCTGTCTGGGTATACGCGGCAGCGGACTCGGGCAGGAGTCCACTGCGGCTTCAACGGGCATCAGGCGGCAAGGGCGCCTTGCGCGGGATAAAAAACCTGGATATCAAACGTGACACACGTTACGAAACGACCGTCAAGGACGCGGATGCGGGAAACAGAGGTTGTCACAGAACGCACAGAATATTACGAAATCCTCGGTCATATCAGACAAGGTGTGTAATTATTTCGCTCGTGAGAATGGTCCGGTTGAGAACTATTGAGACACTGCGTATTAATTTTTCGGGTTGCGGTGTCGTAGATGGACCGAGGCGTGGCGAAAGTACCGGCCAGCGATCGCCTTCCAGGGGCCCCGCCATGACCGAAGCGAGCAACAAGGATCCAAGGAAAGTCAGGATAAAAGGGGCGCGTTGCCTCCGAAATGTGGCGTTTTTTTGCGAAAACAATGCATAATTTAAAATATGTTACAGCCCCCGGGCCCGTGGTCGGGCCGCAACGCCGGGGGCGTATGGATAGGGGGCTCCGTGCGTGAGAGTTACCTGCTCGCACTGTGCCTGACGCTCGCGGGCGCACTTGCAGCGATCAGTCTGCTGTTCTTCCGCCGGGAGCGCGCGCTGCGCCGTCGCCTGACGCGGGATGAACTGACCGGCCTCCTTAGCCAGCAGGAGCTGCATCGTCGCGTGCGTGCCTGGCTGGGCCAGCCGCAGGGCACGACCCGGCGCGGCGCCTTTTTTCTCGTCAGCTTCGAACACTATGCCCAGATCAGCGCCATGCTGCGGGCGGGTGAAGATCAGGCGCTGCTGGTTCAGGTGGCCGATCGCATCAGCCTGGTCGCCCGCGCGCTCGGGGGCATGGCCGCGCGCACCGGTACCGACTCGTTCACCGTCTGCGTGCCCGGCGTTGACGAGGAGGGCGCTGCCCAGGTGTGCGCCAAGCTGCTGGCCGATCTGAGCGTGCCTTATGAGCTGGGCGCCCGTCCCCTTATTGCTGTCTTTCGCATCGGCGCCGCCCTGTACCCGGCTCACGGCCGCAGCGTCGAGGAACTGCAGCGCTGCGTGCAGGTTGCGATGGTGCCGCTCAAGGATCAGGGCGGCCAGGGCTGGAATCTCTTTGACTTCCGGTTGCTGGCACGCCAGCGGGACCAGCAGGGCCTGGAAAACGACCTTCGGCTGGCCCTGACAACGCCGGCCATGGAGCAGTTCGAGCTCTACTATCAGCCGGTCTGCGACAGTGCGAGCGGCGTGGTGCAGGGATGCGAGGCGCTGCTGCGCTGGCATCACCCGGTGCTGGGCAGCGTGTCGCCCGCCGTGACGATCGAGCTGGCCGAACGCAGCGGCCTCATCGTGCCGCTGGGCGCCTGGATCCTGGAGCGAGCCTGCACGCAAGCGGCGCTATGGCCGGCTGCGTGGCGCGTGCACGTGAACCTGTCGGTCAAGCAGATGAACGAGGACGGGCTGGTTCAACTGGTGTCGGACGTGTTGGCCGCCACCCGCCTGTCGCCGTGCAAGCTGGTGCTGGAGATCACCGAATCCATCTTCATCCTTCACTACGAGCGGCACGTGAAGATCCTGAACACGCTGCGCGAAATGGGTATCGGGGTGGCGCTGGACGACTTCGGCTGCGGCTATTCCAGCCTGAACCATCTACGCCATCTGCCCATCGATTGGGTCAAGATCGACCGCAGCTTTATCTCCGCGCTGGAATCGGACGCCGGCAGCCGCGAGGTGGTTTCCGCCCTGTTCGGCTTGTGCCAGGCGATGCACCTGCCGGTCGTGGCCGAAGGTGTCGAGACGGAAGGCCAGCGCGAAATCCTCAAGTCGCTGGGATGCCGGGTGATGCAGGGTTTTCTGCTGGGACGGCCTGCGCCGGCCGCCGAAATCCAGGCTTTGGCTGCGGCGGTGTCATAATCGGGGTTGCTTGCAAACCCGACCTGTTGACTCCTTATGCCCGGCAATACCCTAGGTACTCTCTTTACCGTCACGAATTTCGGCGAATCCCACGGGCCGGCCATCGGTTGCGTCGTGGACGGCTGTCCCCCGGGGCTGGCCCTCACCGCGGCCGACATCCAGTTCGAATTGGACCGCCGCCGTCCGGGCACCTCGCGCCACGTGACGCAGCGCCAGGAAGCCGATCAGGTCGAGATCCTGTCCGGCGTTTACGAAGGGGTCACCACGGGCACGCCCATCGGCCTGCTGATCCGCAATACCGACGCGCGCAGCAAGGATTACTCCAATATCGAGGACACCTTCCGGCCCGGCCACGCCGACTTCGCTTACTGGAACAAGTTCGGCGTGCGCGACCCGCGCGGCGGCGGACGATCGTCGGCCCGCCTGACCGCGCCCACCGTGGCGGCCGGCGCCATTGCCAAGAAGTGGCTGTCCGAGCAGTACGGCGTCAAGGTGCGCGGCTACATGAGCCAGCTCGGCCCGGTCGCCATCCCGTTCGTTTCCTGGGACGAAGTACCCAACAATCCCTTTTATGCGCCCAACGCCGAGGTCGTGCCCGAACTGGAAGCCTACATGGACCAGTTGCGCCGGGACGGCGATTCCATCGGCGCGCGCATCGAGGTCGTTGCCGAGAACCTGCCGGCCGGCTGGGGCGAACCCATCTACGACCGCCTCGATGCCGACATCGCCCACGTCATGATGGGCCTGAACGCGG
>PJTX01000496.1_pt1 | contig 9520 bp, 8 predicted proteins | sample 1512091 | NCBI WGS metagenome assembly PJTX01 (sample SAMN08177681, study PRJNA422409) | Soil metagenome, whole genome shotgun sequencing project. | isolation source: Soil enriched (2) on filter paper: beechwood xylan treatment | place: USA: Madison | collected 2015-01-15 | reverse complement strand
GGGAAAACTCCCGCGACCGGGCGCCGCGGGAGCAGGACATTATGGCGTAACGATGTCGAACCAGAATTCGAACTTGTCCATATAGCCCAGCATTTCATTGAGCTTATCGGCGTTACCGGTGATTTTCGCATCGCCGTTATCAACGGCCTGCTTCAGCGTCTCCTCTTTGAGGATGATCTTATTCAGGGTGGCGCGGTTGAGGGCGATAGTGGTATCGGCATCTTTCGCTTCTGCATTGGCGGTATGGTTCAGTACACCGTTTTCCAGCTCCAGCTTATACTTGCCGCCGTCGCTGCCGAGATCGATATTAAAGACCGATTTCGCGTTACCCGCTTTCTCGCCGTTGATGTGCACCGCCAGATAGTCGAAGAACATTTCCGGGGTCATCGCGCGTACGGTATCCGGGCTGGCGGTGTTCGGAGTTGGTCCTTTCACCACGCCGTTACGCAACTCCTGCGCACCGGTGAGGTAGAAGTTACGCCACGGGCCGGATTCTGCCTGATAGCCTAACTGTTCAAGGGCATCAGCTTCCAGATTACGCGCATCCTGGTTTTTCGGATCGGCGAAGACGATTTTACTGACCACCTGAGCTACCCAACGATAGTTACCCTGGTCGTAATCCTCTTTCGCTTTCTTCATGATGGCATCGGCGCCGCCCATGTAATCGACGAATTTCTTCGCCGCTTCTTCCGGCGGCAGTTCGTCGAGGGTGGCCGGGTTGCCGTCGAACCAGCCGAGATACAGCACGTAGGTGGCTTTCACGTCGTGGCTAACAGAGCCGTAGTAACCGCGGTTAGCCCAGGTGTTGGCAAGGCTATCCGGCAGTTTGAATTTAGCGGCAATTTCATCGCGAGTCAGCCCTTCGTTAGCCATACGCAGGGTCTGGTCGTTAATGTAACGGTACAGGTCACGCTGGCTCTTAAGCAGGTTGACCACGTTTTCGTTGCCCCAGGTCGGCCAGTGGTGCTGAGCCATAATAATCTCAGCCTTGTCGCCCCAGCGTACAATCTGTTCGTTGATGTACTTCGACCACGGCAGCGGTTCGCGGATTTTCGCGCCGCGCAGCGAATAGGTGTTGTGCAGGGTGTGTGTTACGTCTTCCGCGGATTCAATCAGTTTTTTCTCTTCGATGAACCACAGCATTTCCGATGGCGCTTCTGAACCTGGCGCCAGCATAAAGTCATAGGTCAGACCGTCAATAACTTCTTTGTGACCGTCTTTTTCAATGATATTAGTTGGGGCAATCAGGGTAACGGTACCCGCCGAGGTGGTGGTGCCCAGACCGGCGCCGACCTGTCCGGTGGCCGATGGTTTCAGCAGGTTGCCGTACATGTAGCTGGCGCGGCGGCTCATGACGTTACCGGCCATGATGTTTTCAGCCACCGCCGCTTCCATAAAGCCGGACGGCGCGTAAATTTTCACTTTCCCGGATTTCACATCCGCTTCATCTACTACGCCGCGCACCCCGCCGTAGTGGTCAACGTGGCTGTGGGTATAGATAACGGCGACGACCGGTTTCTTACCGCGGTTTTTGTAATACAGATCCATGCCCACTTTGGCGGTTTCTGCCGACACCAGCGGATCCACGACGGTAATGCCTTCTTTACCTTCGATGATGGTCATGTTGGAAAGATCCAGATTGCGGATCTGGTAGACGCCGTCGGTCACCTCAAACAGGCCGCTGATGTTAATCAGCTGCGACTGCCGCCACAGGCTCGGGTTGACGGTATCCGGGGCTTTTTCACCTTCTTTGATGAAAGAGTACTGTTGCGGATCCCATACTACGTTACCTTGTTCTCCTTTAATGATCTCGGTGGGCAGGGCGGCAATAAACCCTTTATGGGCGTTGGTGAAATCGGTGTTATCTGAGAAGGGGAGTTGGTTATAGAGAGCGTCGTTGGCTTGTTTAGTGGCAGCGGTCGCTTCTTTTGCGGCGACTTCCGCCCATGCTGACAAGCTGATCGATGACAGCAAGCCAGCAATGGCCAATCCTTTTACTATGGGGGTCAATTTCATTGGAATCCTCTTACCTTAATGGCGATTCACTCGTTAATTCCGATCTGACGTGGTGTTACAACTTGTAACGCTTTCTTGAACTATAACCAATTGTTTACATTGAGCAAGTTTGTGATTACAAAAAAAATACATTAATTAAAAAACTACTCTCTCGTAGGTAAAATGAGATTTATCCAATGGGATTAATGTCGCTTATTTAGCGCGGCGTTTGACGTGTCGGCTACGGCGGAGAAGGGGAAAAAGCGGCCTTTAGGCCGCTTTTAAATTAACAAGGAAGCGGCGCTATTTGGCGTAGCCTAAAAATTTACCGTCCTGCATGACGGCAATTTTTCCAGATTGGTAGACAATAAAAACGTATAAACCCTGAGAATAGGTTTTCGCGTCAGCATTGCTTTCGTCTAAGGCCGCGGGTTTGCCATCAACGCTCAGCCCGGTTGAGTTTGTGACCAGCTTCATACCATTGAAGATCTTCACTTTTTTGCTGGATTGCGCTTTCTGCACGGGATATAAAGCCTGTGCATTTTCCAGCGCCTGTTTCTCCGCTGCGGCGTTCACCGTAGCCTGTTTGTTTTGTTCCGCAATATAACAGGCATCTTTACTGCTCCCCTGTGCTTCGCACTCGGCCATACGCTGCGCTGGTGAACTGCAACCAATCGCGATGGCTGCGCTGAGTGCCAGCAGCAGCATAGAAACGTGTTTCACTTTCATCATTAACGACCTTAGTGTCGAAATTATTTTTAACATGTTATGCAAACTAACGGCAGCGGCGACTACTGCGGTTACTGTGTTCGCTTAGTTAGTAACGCGTAGTAACTATGTCTTATGGTTATTAAGTGAATTGTGATCTAAATCAACCGCCGCACGGATAGCTAAAATTTTGTGTAATCGCTTACATGGCGCAGGAAAAAGTGGCGTCTCTGTGGCAACGTACAAGGATGATACAACGACGCGTAATGACGGTATGCAAATTAGCCATTATGATGGCGCTTTCTACAAGGATCATAAGGGATTATGAAGTGGATACTGTTGAACAAATTAGTGGGTACTTCTATAAAGGATACTGGAATCTGAAACCAGAGGAGTTATTCCTGTTGATTCTCATCGATGCGATGAGTCAGCATCTTGAAATTGAGGCAACAGCCGCAACTGCTATCTTAACCGGACAACCCTGGATACCGACGCGAACAAAACCAGGTACAGCAATTAAAGGAACGAGTATTGCTTCCATAATGTCTCGTAAGCTACTCAGTAATGTACGTTTGCCGGTTGGTATCTCGTTAATCACTCCTATGGGTAAAAGTCTGAAAGACTTTCATTGGTCGAAAACTAACAAGCTAGGCGCGGTTATAGGCCGCTACATACCATGGATAGGGTGGGCAATGGCATTTTATTATGCTAGAGCAATACTAATTGATACTGGTGAAACTTTTAATAAGATGGTTAAACCAGAACATAAAGTTGCATGGACATATTTCTAATGAGCATTGAACAAGAAATTATTGATTATATATATACTCATCATAGCCATAAGAAATACTGTTTTTTTGGCGAACGTCCAGAAGTCACGTTAGATACTGAATTAACAAAGGGGGGGCTGAATATCATCTGGGAAGATGCAGAAGATACTTTAGATTACTATTTCAAACAATGGAATGTAAAAATGAATGGCTTCGAAATTATCTATTACTTTGAACCTGAGTTTTTAGGTTCCATGCCTCCAGAGAAGCCGCTTAAACCGCTAACAGTACAAATGTTGGTTGAGTCCGCAAAAGCAGGTGAATGGCTGTACGATTAAGGGACATATCGCCGGGAGACATACCGCTTTTACCGTTTACAAGACTTATCGCTGGCATTACTATCTTGATTAAAGATTAACGGAACGTTAGTCGCCATTTTGTACCAAATGACTCGGGGTGCCCTTCTTTGTGAAGGCTGAGAAATACCCGTACCACCTGATCTGGATAATGCCAGCGTAGGGAAGTCAGAGACCGCATGGTCTGCGCTGCTTCCTCATCTGGCGGGAGCAAACCATGCATCAACCGCTAAATCCGGCGCATATCGCGCACCTGCAGCAGCTTTTCCGCACCTCTTCGCCGCTTGTTCACTGTATGACCAACGATGTGGTCCAGACTTTCACCGCTAACGTGCTGCTGGCTATTGGCGCCTCGCCGGCGATGGTGATTGATCCTACGGAAGCCGCGCAGTTTGCCGCCATTGCCGATGCGCTATTGATTAATGTCGGGACCTTAACCACTGAGCGCGCCAACGCGATGCGCGCGGCGGCGCAGAGCGCCCGCCAGGCGGGAAAACCCTGGACGCTGGATCCGGTTGCCGTCGGCGCGTTGACGCTGCGTACCGATTTTTGTCGCGAATTACTGGAACTGCGGCCTGCGGCGATTCGCGGTAACGCCTCGGAAATCATGGCGCTGGCGGGGAGCAGCGGCGGCGGGCGCGGCGTGGACACGACCGATAGCGTAGCTGCGGCGTTACCCGCAGCCCAGGTGCTGGCGCGCAAGCTCAATACAGTGGTCGCGGTGACGGGCGAGGTGGATTACATCAGCGATGGTGAGCGCACGCTTGCCGTGAGCGGCGGTGATGTCCTGATGACGCGGGTGGTCGGGACCGGCTGCGCGTTATCCGCGGTGGTGGCGGCAAGCGCCGCGATGCCCGGCGATCGGCTGCAAAACGTGGCAGCCGCCTGCGGCCTGATGAAAATGGCGGGAGGTGAAGCGGCGCGACACGGCGGCCCCGGCAGTTTTATCCCGGCATTCCTCGACGCGTTATACGCGGAGGTGCCGGCATGAAGCGGATTAACGCCTTAACCATCGCCGGCACCGATCCCAGCGGCGGCGCCGGGATCCAGGCCGACCTCAAAACCTTCTCCGCACTCGGCGCTTACGGCTGCTCGGTGATCACCGCGCTGGTGGCGCAGAATACCCGCGGCGTGCAGTCGGTATACCGCATTGAGCCGGACTTCGTGGCGGCGCAGCTGGATTCGGTGTTTAGCGACGTGCGAATCGATACTACGAAAATCGGCATGCTGGCGGAAACCGATATCGTTGAAGCGGTGGCGGAACGTCTTGCTCGCTATCAAATTGCCAACGTGGTGTTGGATACCGTGATGCTGGCGAAAAGCGGCGATCCGCTGTTATCCCCTTCCGCCATTGCGACGCTGCGCCAGCGCCTGCTGCCGCACGTTTCACTGATCACCCCGAATTTGCCGGAGGCCGCGGCGCTGCTCGATGCGCCGCATGCGCAAAGCGAGCGCGAGATGCTGGAACAGGGCAGGGCGTTGTTGGCGCTAGGCTGCGGGGCGGTATTAATGAAGGGCGGACATCTGGACGACGCCGAAAGCCCGGACTGGCTGTTTACCCGCGAAGGCGAACAGCGCTTTACCGCGCCGCGCGTGCAGACCAAAAATACCCACGGTACCGGCTGTACGTTATCTGCCGCGCTGGCGGCGCTGCGTCCGCGCTATGCCGATTGGGGACAAACGGTCGCCGAAGCGAAGGGCTGGCTGTCGGCGGCGCTGGCGCAGGCCGATTCGCTGGAAGTGGGGCACGGTATCGGCCCGGTACATCATTTCCACGCCTGGTGGTAAATGGCAGTGAAACGAGACAGCAGAATCTACTGAAAAAACGCGCTCCCGGCTGGAAAATATGCTAACTCGGTACCAGGCTTAACCTGCCCAAAATTTTTGGGTTGGGATAAAACATGCTGGCTGCGGCCAGCACTTACGGGAGATAGCTATGACTGATATTACGCAGTTGCTTGGCAAAGATGCCGACAGCCTTTTACAGCACCGTTGTATGACTATTCCAGCCGATCAACTCTATTTACCGGGAGCGGATTACGTCGACCGGGTGATGGTGGATAACAACCGCCCGCCTGCGGTGCTGCGTAATATGCAGACCCTCTACAACACCGGGCGTCTGGCGGGAACGGGGTACCTCTCCATTCTGCCGGTCGACCAGGGCGTAGAGCACTCGGCGGGCGCGTCGTTCGCCGCCAACCCGCTCTACTTCGATCCGAAGAATATCGTGGAACTCGCCATCGAAGCCGGCTGTAACTGCGTGGCTTCTACCTATGGCGTACTGGCCTCGGTATCGCGCCGCTACGCGCACCGCATTCCATTCCTTGTTAAGCTCAACCATAACGAAACGCTGAGCTACCCGACCGAGTATGACCAGACTCTGTACGCCAGCGTCGAGCAGGCGTTCAACATGGGGGCGGTCGCCGTTGGCGCGACGATCTATTTCGGCTCCGAACAGTCGCGTCGGCAGATTGAAGAGATCTCCGCCGCCTTCGAGCGCGCGCACGAGCTCGGCCTGGTCACTGTGCTGTGGGCCTATCTGCGCAACCCGGCATTCAAAAAAGATGGCGTCGATTACCACGTTTCCGCTGACCTGACCGGCCAGGCCAACCATCTGGCCGCCACCATTGGCGCTGATATCGTGAAGCAGAAAATGGCCGAGAATAACGGCGGCTATAAGGCGGTGAACTTCGGTTATACCGACGATCGCGTCTACAGCAAGCTGACCAGCGATAACCCGATCGATCTGGTGCGCTATCAGCTGGCGAACTGCTACATGGGCCGCGCCGGGTTGATTAACTCCGGCGGTGCGGCGGGCGGCGAAACCGATCTTGCCGATGCGGTGCGCACGGCGGTGATCAATAAACGCGCCGGCGGCATGGGGCTGATCCTCGGTCGTAAAGCCTTTAAGAAATCGATGAGCGAAGGCGTGAAGCTGATCAATGCGGTGCAGGATGTCTATCTGGACGGCAAAGTCACCATCGCATAAAGCAAAAATCCGGGCGCGAGGCCCGGATTGGCTATTTTACTTACCCCGGTCTCCGGGGTTTTTTATGATTTTGCTGTGCTGACGTTCAGCGGTTCAGCCGCTTCGCTGGTAGCAAAACCAGGCTGCTCAACGCGAATAAACGGGCACAGACAAAACGCCAGCAGATAGAGCGCGGTATAGGCCACCACCACGCCGATGGTGCTGAAGTGCGGCAGCAGCACCACCGCAATCGCCGGCGCCAGGAAGTTCGACAGCCCGGCCGACAGGTTGTAGACCGAAATCGCCGCCCCTTTATGCTCTGGCTCCAGCGCCGGGAACACCGCCGCCATCGGCACGAACGCCGCGACAAAAATCCCCAGCGCGATGGCCGGCACCAGCGCCATGGCGAAGTTATGGCCGAAGTGCTGCGGCAGGTAGTAAAACGCCAGGCTCGACAGCGCCATGCCGATGCAGCCGAACCAGCGCACCACTTTCATCCAGCCCAGTTTCTCCGCCACGATACCCCAGAAGACGTTGGAGAAGATGGTGGTGAAGAAGAACGCCGCCCACACCTGCAGCCATTCGGAAGTGGTGAAGCCAAGCTCATCGACGAACATCATCGGCATGACCACCGCGAAGCCGAACAGCGACAGGGTGTTGATAATGCGCACGATGCTGGAGAGCATAATGCTGCGGTTGGTGTAGATAAGGGTCACCGCGCGGCCCAGCTCGGAGAACTTCTCGCGGGTGGTGAGATTCTGCATATGGCGCGGGGTTTCGGTGTTGCGCAGCGCCGCCAGGGCAATCAGCCCGCCGGTGACACAGAACGCCAGCGCCAGCCACAGGGTGCCCATCTCGCCAATGTGCGGAATGGTGAAGCTCGGAATATAGCTGCCGAACACGCCGATGCCGACGGAGTAGACCGCCCAGAACCAGCCCAGGGCCGAGCTGGAGCTGTCGCTGCGGACGTTATGAATAATGGCGACGATAAACGAATAGAGGAACAGCGGATAGGCCAGGCCGCGGATACCGTAAAACAGCAGGATTAAGGCGTAGTTGGCGCGACCGAGGCCGAAGACGAGGAACAGGACGTGGAACACGCACCACAGCACGAAACCGATAAACATGGTTTTACGCGGGGTGATAATTTCCGCGACCACGCCGGAGACCCAGGCCGAGAGGGCGGCGGCGAGGCCGTAGAGGGTGAAGGCGAAAGAGGCCTGCGCCGGGCTGAAGCCCAGCTCCTTGATGTAGTGCGAGAGGAAGGCGAGTTCAAAACCGTCGCCGGTCATAAACACGGCGATGGCGACGTATCCCCAGATAAGATTCAGCGGCAGACCGAACCACTGTTGGTTATTAACGGACATGTTAACCTCGATTTCAGGATGCAGAGGAGCGGCTCCGCTGCACAACAGCGGAGCATTATTGTTATTAAATTAAAGAGGTATGTTATTCGCGGATTAGCCGACCGGCCTGTTGTAGCGCTTTGTAGGCCTCATACCTGCGTTGATGTAGCGAGCTAAACGCCGTTTCGCTACGATAGGTTTTATCCACTCTGGTGAACCGCTTCATGGCGTCCGGCAGCGAGGCGGCGACGTTGCCCGCGACGGCGCCGAGGATGGCGGAACCCAGCAATACGGGTTCGCTACTGGCTGTGCTGACCACGGTCACGCCGCAGGCGTCGGCCAACAGCTGGCGTACCAGCGGGTGCTGACCCGCGCCGCCGCTGATAACGATATTTTCGTTCTCAATACCACAGGCGCGTTGGGCATCGAGGATCTGCCGCAGGCCGTAGCCAATTCCGCATAATCCGGCGACGTACAGCGCGGTCAGATTATCAAGATCCCGCTTCATCCCCAGCCCGGCAATCAGCGCTTTCGCGTGGGGGTCGGCAAGCGGCGCGCGATTGCCGAGAAACTCCGGCACGACATGCAGTCCATCAGCCAGCTGCACCGCCTCCGACGGCGAGGCAACCTGCGCCAGCACGCGATCCGCCAGCCAGACCGGCAGCGGAACGGCGGCGGCTTTGGCCTGTTCACGCGCTTCTGCCGCTGCCGGATGGAAGCTCAGTAACTGGTCGATAGCCGCGCCGGCGGCGCTTTGTCCGCCTTCGTTCAGCCAGTAACCCGGTACCATCGCCGAATAGTAAGGCCCCCAGACGCCAGGAACGAACACCGCTTTCTCGGTGGTAGTCATGGTGCAGGAGGAGGTGCCGAAGACGTAGGCCATATTATTCACCGCGCCGTTGAGTACGCCGACGGTGCCGATGCCGCCTGCATGGGCGTCGATCATCCCGACCGCCACCGGCGTACCGACAGGCAGGCCCATCTCTTCAGCCGCCGCCGCGGTTAACCCATCACCACAGGGCGTACCCGGATCGACAATGCGCTGGCCGATACGAGCGAAGTCTTCCTCCGCCAGCTCTGCGAGGCCAATCTGGCGAAAGTAGTCGGCATCCCAGCGTTTTTCATGGGCCAGATAGGTCCATTTACAGGTGACGGTACAGACGGAGCGGGCCAGATCGCCGGTCGCGCGCCAGGTGAGATAGTCGGCCAGGTCGAAGAAATGGCGCGCGGCGGCAAAAATCTGCGGACGGTTTTCTTTCAGCCATAGCAGCTTCGGCGTTTCCATCTCCGGGGAGATAGTCCCGCCGACGTACTGCAGCACCGGATGGCGGGTGGCATTGATGCGTTCCGCCTGTTCGGTGGCGCGGTGATCCATCC
>PJTX01000485.1_pt1 | contig 9745 bp, 9 predicted proteins | sample 1512091 | NCBI WGS metagenome assembly PJTX01 (sample SAMN08177681, study PRJNA422409) | Soil metagenome, whole genome shotgun sequencing project. | isolation source: Soil enriched (2) on filter paper: beechwood xylan treatment | place: USA: Madison | collected 2015-01-15 | reverse complement strand
CGCTACATCCATGAGACGCTGCGACCGGGTCAGAGGCTGATGATTTCGCTACCACGAAACCAGTTTGCCCTGCAGACGGCGCGACACGTCACCCTGATGGCCGCCGGTATTGGCATTACGCCGCTGTATAGCATGGCCCGGGCGTTAGCGGCGCAAGGAAAGCCATTTACCTTGCATTATTACCTCAAGCGCCTTGAAAACGGCGCCCTGGTAGCCGCGATTGCCCGCAAGCTGGCACCTGAAAACGTGAGGATTTATAGCTCAGCTGAAGGCGAGAGCCCGCGAGAAAATCTGGCTGGCAGATTGCGCGTTCCTCACCGTGAAGATCGGCTTTACTTGTGTGGGCCGGCGGGATTTATGGCCGCCGCGCGCCAGGCGGCGGCGATACAAGGCTGGCAGGCTGAGCAGATCCATGAGGAGGCGTTTCAGGCGTCAATGCCCGCCAACGACGTTCGGCAGGAAGAGACGTTTACGGTGACGCTCGCCTCTTCTGGCCAATGCTGGCCTGTCGCCGCCAATCAAACCATCGCGCAGGTATTGCAGGAAAATGGTGTGGCAGTGCCGCTCTCCTGTGAGATGGGGATTTGCGGCGCCTGTCTGACCAGGGTGGTTGAGGGAGAGGTGGATCATCGTGATACGGTGCAGTCAGCAGCAGAAAAATGCGCCATCGTGCAGCATGTCGCGCTGTGCTGCTCCCGCAGCCGCAGCACGAATCTGCTTATTGATTTATAAAATAAGGCCAGGCTAAAACTGGCATGTTGCCGCCCTTTTCTAACGTGAAGCGCGGCGCAGCGTCTGGCGCTGAATATTAAGCTGTTTTCGCCAGACCCTGTTATGTAGATAAAGGGCGTTTGCACGGTAAAAAGTCTGGCTATTAATGCATCGGATACCGCCTAAAATGAATACTAGCCCCAGCACGGCGCTAATGAGAAATCCTGGTTTTAGTCCGGCGCCGAATAATGCCCCCAGGCAAACAGAAAGAAAATAAACAATCGCAACCAGACCGCTAAAAGCCATCAAAGCCAGTGATAATTTAAGCGCCAGAAAATTGCCTCTGGCAACGAAGTACATCGTCAGTACCATTATCAGACTATAAATTAGCGATACAGGCACAATCGCCGCCATCACGGCATACTGCGGCAGCCCAAATAGCTCGAACACCGCCAACCAGAGATAAGGTTGAGCCAGGGCAAAAGCGAACATGCTCAGAATCATAGCCCCTACCAGCGGTATTCCTGACATATGCCAGCCGACCGGTATACCCATCCGGTCTTTTAATCTGTCTTTAAGCTTTTCAAGCTGCTGCGAATCGTTAGTGTCCATTTTTCGAGAAACAACGGCACTTAAAATAAGGTTTCTGGTAATATATTTCATGATTATTATTAATGAGTTCCCAACAAGGAGAATGACTGAATAAGGCCAATGGCATATTGTGTTGAGGCCCTCATATTTTGCGGATTACGGATTGTTCCAGTCATGGCGCTACCCGCAAATGCGGAGGTATTCACTACCGCCGTGGTTAATTCACGTTGTAAGCTTCTCTGTAAGGCATCAGAAGGAAAGCGTTTGGGATAAAACCCTGCACGCATAGCGGCTTTAATTCCTGTATTCGATATTCCAGGGTTTTGCGCACGAATAATTTCTTCCGTAATTCGGCGACGTTCCGCACGGTTTAGCCCTTTAAGCCAGGTTATCACATTCGTTGAAGTGCTAGCTTTCATCATCTTATATGTTTCTATCGTGCTTCTCAGCCCAGCTCCGGCACCCGCAAGCGAAACAATATCTAATGCGGTACTTGTTGCCACATACCATGATTCGCTGTCGAGCCATGTGACTACATCATCATGATCTGTTGCAATCAGGGTAATACGACCTAAACCAATAAAACATTGCGCGACTGTAGCTACCGTTCCCGCAGTAATAATCGCAGCAACAACACCGGATGCCCCTGCGGTTATTGGAACGGCGGCACCTGCGCCGACAGCCAAAACTCCCGTTACGACAGCCGCACCGCATGAAATAGCCGTTGAGGTGATCTCGTTTGCCAGGGATGGCGTCTGAATCGTATGATTTAGTGCTTTGGTGGCATTATATGCCGAAGGTTGAGCATTTATACGGGTAACGATAACGTGGGTGACGGTGCTTTTATTTTCCTGAGCAATATTTCTGGACGGTCTAACAAGCCACTGCTGGCTACCGTCAGAATAAATAATACCTGCATGGTTAAAATCTCGGGAACAATCCAATTGATTGGCCAGAGCCTTAAAATCAAAATCATTGCCTGAGGTCAGTCCCAGACTCCTTGCAAAACCATAATCGGGTAAATTGTTTTTTGCAAACTCTCCAGGCATTGTCATTGATTCTCTCCATGCATATGGGCATCTATTTTATGCCCTAAAGGTTAATTGCTATAGAAATATAAAAATTCAGGATTATTCCGAATGGCCGTTGTTACTCCACTTACCCCATCGCCTGGGACATCAGGCTAAACAGACGTACATCATGGCTGTGGCGGCAAATATCCCCCTTCACCATTGCCAACGGCCGATCCGCCAGCGTGAACCCGTTTTGCCCAAGCCAGTGGGTAAACGATTCATGTTGGCCTTCCGGACAATCGAGGCGCACAAACTCGCCGGCGAGCGTCGTCAGAAAACTAGCACATAACGCCTGCGCATGATCGCTTCGGCTGGCCACCACCGGCCCGATTACATAGCCTCGGCCCATGCGGCGACAGGCGGCCCAGGCGCAAATCTGCTCCTGGCTATTGCGGATAACGGCAAGGTGCGCGTTGGCCAGCAGCCAGCGTATAAGACGCTCTCGTTGGGCGCCCCAAGCCTTGCCATCCAACAGAGCTAGCTGTGATATATCGGCGACCGTCGCGGCAGAGATGTCGATGCCCGAAGAAGCAACGGCAGGTAATGCGTGGGCGTGCCATTGCTGGAGAAATCCTGCCGGACGGAAACCAAACTTACGATATAACGGTTCTCCGGCAGGCGTGGCGTGCAGTTGGATAGTGCGGCTGCCCAGCCTCTCTAATTGAGCGGCAAAGAGCTTCTTGCCAAGCCCTTTACCCTGCAGCTGTTTAGCCACCAGCACCAGGCCGATAGTGGCGTAATGTTGACCCCAGCGCCAGCATAGCGTCGTGCCACAGAGTTCGCCTTCTACTTCCGCCACAATACCCTCACCTAGCGTGAAGGCGCACATCCAGTCTTCACGACGATGCGGCCAACCCATCTGCTGGCTAAGCATCAGGCCACCGCTAATATCGGAGGCCCGCATTTTTCTCAACACGATTGCCATCTCCCGGTCACCCCTCAGTTGGCGGCGGTGAACTGGCGCGGCTGGCGTTTTCCTGCGATAAGCGCCAGAAATCATGCCCGGCGGGATACTGGTAAAGACGCAGTGAAAACTGCCCGGCCACGGCGGTAATGTATTCAAAAATAGCAGACTGGGTGTTCTCGTAATCCATCCACAGCGTCGAGGAGGTAAAGCAGTAGATTTCCAGCGGCAGCCCGGACGGCGATGGTTTTAACGTTCGCGCCACGATGTACATATCTTTAATGATATCTGGCCGTTCGGCGAGATAGCTCATCAGGTAATGGCGAAACAGCGTCAGGTTAGTCAACCCGTTATCAATAAACCAGCGATCCGCGACGCCGCCCGGATCCCGGCCATCCAGTAATTTACTGAGCGGCTCACTCACCCCGCGGATTGCCAGCATCGGGGTTAACATCTCCTGATTCAGGAAGGTTACCGAGTGCTGATCGATATTAATACTGCGCATGATGCGCCGTGCGCCGGACGAGAACATCGCCTGCCAGTTGGTATACGTTTCTGTAAGGAAATTCTTGGTCGGAATACGCGAAATGGTGTTGTCCCAGTTACGGATAGTAATGGTATGCAGCGCGATATCCGTCACTTCCCCGCTCAGGTTCTTGTCTGGCATTTCGATCCAGTCGCCCAGTTGCAGGACATCGTTGGACGATAGCTGGACGTTGGCCACCAACGACAGCAAGGTATGTTGAAACACTAACATCAGCACCGCCGCGACGGCGCCGAGGCTGGAAATGATAATCACCGGTGATTTATTCGACATCACGGCGAGGATCATAATCGCGGCCAGAATGTGAACTAAGATTTTGCCTATCTGGATATAGCCTTTGATGGAGTGGTTTTTGCGCTTGGTCTTACGCAGATAAGAGCTATTGACGATATCCAGCATTTCGTTGAAGAAGATCGACAGAAAAATAAAAAACAAAATTCCGCAGATGGTATTAATCGCCGTTACCAGCGATGCCGGCATATTGGGCATAAACTGCAGAACATAGTAGACGATAATAACCGGAATGAAGTTTGACAGTTTCTCGGCGATACGGCGGTCTTTTTCCAGCGGTACGTCCTGTTTATGGCTGGCGAAGAACACCTTGCGTATCACTTTAATCAGCAAAAACTTGCACAAAAGATGGGCAAAGATGCCGGAGACGACCAGCAGAATAAGGTTAAAGCCGATCGCTAATGCCGGATTACTTTCAATAAACGTCAACAGATGATTCAAATACGCCATGCGTTATCGCCTGAATAAATATGCCCTTTTGTATTAGCCCTTCACTCTCGGCTATTAATACAAAAATTTAACCAATGTGCATCATGACATGTCAAAGCCGGATAAGTCCACGCTTTGCGCGGGTGATCACATTCATTGTATAAATATGTTCATTTGCATTAATGATGCTCTGCGCCCACTATTAAGGGGCCCGAAATGAGGACATATCAACTCCAGGAGGAAACATGTTCAAAGCACTTGCCGCCATCGTCGCACTCACCGCATCCGCCAGCGTTATGGCGCAAAGCGATTTCACGCTGACTTCACTTGCCAAAGATAATGCGACCAAAGCGTCGTTCAGCCAGATGGTAAAAGGCCACAAGCTCCCGGCCTGGGTTAACAGTGGTGGTACCGGATCCCCGGCACAAACCGTGAAACTGGGATCTGAATCCTGGCAGGTATTAAGCGCCTGTAAACCACACGATTGTGGAAGCGAACGTATCGCCGTGATCTGGTCTGAAAAATCCAAACAGATGGCGGGCGTCTTCTCAGTGGTTGATGAGAAAACATCGCAAGAAAAACTGACCTGGCTTAACGTCAGCGATGCGCTGTCGATTGATGGTAAAACCGTGTTGTTTGCCGCGCTGAGCGGCAGCCTTGAAAACCATCCTGACGCGTTTAATTACCCGCAATAAACAAAATCCCTGGCTATCCGTTGATAGTCAGGGGTTGCTCACCGCCTTTACTACTCCCTATTTGCGCTGCCGGCGTAGTTTGCCCGCGAGAAGAGCCAACCGATGGCTACGACAATAAATCGTGAACAGCACGAATCCCTGGCGGTTAAATATTAGCCGGCAACACAGTAATGCCAGCGGCCAGAGGCTTTCACCTGCGCTGACCATCGCTCTCAACGCTTGCGCCGCCGTTGACGCTGAGAGGATTAGAAATAGCGCCAGAAATCCCTTCAGCCCGAGGGTATAACCGCGAGCCAGCAACACGCCGCTGGTCAACAGAAAAATAACCACCACTAGCGCTGGTATAAAGAAACTTGCTACCCGTATCGGCGCAGAGAATGGCGGGAGCGTCTGCAAAAATGGTAGCAGATTGAATGCAAAAGCCACTAAGAACAGTGGGAATAGCGCGGCGACCGGAAATGGGTTTTGCCGGGGACGTTCGCCAGGTGGTCGCGAAAAGTAGCGTTCAAGTTCTGGCGTGGAGTGATTCAGTGAGGTGCCGTCCCGGCGCGCAATAGCGTGGTCGATCTCCCTACCATGCTGCAGGTGATCGTAAAAAGGCTTCCCGAGAATGATGTTCAGGTATGGCATCTGGAACGTGTTTCCTACGGCGCCAGCATCAATACCTTGAACTGGCTGGGGACGATGCGCATACCGACCGCATTTGTCGAATTTTGCAGGCTAACGCTGGTTAGACGCGTCGCCGGCGTGCCTTTTAACAACACGGTAAATGCACCGGTCAGATGACGCGACGGCCCCATCACCGTACCTGACGCCACCCCGGTCGCCACGCCGGGGTTATCGCCGTTGGTGAGCGGCGTCACCGTCGCCATATTGTGCGCGGGCATGCCCATAAACAGAATATTGAGCGCGTTAGGGATCGCCGTCGGCCCCAGCGCGATGTCCGGATAGGGAATCGGTGTCGGCGCTGGCATCGGGGTCAGACAGACGTCGGGGAAGGCTAAATCGACACCGAATAGCTGGCAGTTAGCAAACATGATTAGCTCCTTAGCCCATGTGGATCTGTTCTGAATCGACTTTGGTGATCGCTTTTGAGGTGATAACCGTATTGTGCGCATGCAGGCGGGCGTAATCTTCCGCTTTCATATCCAGCTGCCCGGCGCGCACCTGCTCGGTCTGCCGGGTAGTGCGCAGCAGATTGTGGCTAATTTGCGTCACCGTTTGCCAGACCGATTCGGCGCGTTTGCCTACAATACGTGACAGTGTCACCCATGCCGAGAGCTTATCGCCGCTGTAGTTCATCTCGCTGATATGGCAGTCCCCCTGCGCGGCATTGACGCACAGCCGCTGACCGCTGAGGCTGAGTTCCCCCTGGCTTTAAATATGCAGGTCACCCGGTACGCTGAGCTCCGCCTGGCGGCTTTCATCACGCTCCAGCACCGCTAACAGCCAGATCTGGTTGTCCACGCTGCTGATGAGTACGCGATCGCCAGCCTGCGGCGCGATCAGACAACTGACCGCTCGCCGACAGTGCCAGCCGCGCCCTTCGCTCTCGACGGTCACGCTACCGTCGGCAAAGCAATGGGTCACCGTGCCGGAAGCCTGCGCCGGCGGCATCACCGCCTGGGCCAGTTTGTGATTAATGGTTGTCATCTGTTGTCTCCTTAACAACGGCTGTGGCGCTGGGCGCTCCACGCCTCAGCGGCTAATAACTCTTCATCGTATTCCAGGATCCCCTGGCGGCCAGTAAACAGCGCTTCGTCCTGGCGGGCGCGATGCAGTCGGGTGCGGGAAAAGGTCGCACCGCGCAGATCCGCCTGGCGCAGGTCGGCGGCGGAAAAATCGCTCCACGTCAGATCGCAGAGCGCGAATCGCGCCCCGGCGGCCTGAACCCGCTGTAAAACGCTCTGGAACAACCTGCTCTGGCTAAAGTCGGCCTGCTCCAGTATCGCGCCGACAAATATCGCCTGGTCGAACAGGCTGCCGCGACACTGGGCGCCGCGCAGATCGGCCTCCATAAACAGCGCCTGGCTGGCGTTCACCTGATTGAGTTCTGCTTCACGCAATGACGCGCCTTTGAAATTGCACTGGGTTAGCTGGGCGCCGTTAAACTTCGCGCCGTCCAGCGGACAATCGGTGAACTGGCAACCGGTAAACCCCTGCCTTGAATAGTCTTTGCCGCGCTGATCGCACTGGAAAAACACCAGCCGGTCGCACTGCATTCCGTCAAGCGCGGTGTCCCGCAAATCGATATGGTAAAAGGTGGTCAACAGACCGCGGCTTTGCGCAAAGCTGGCGTGAGTCAGCTCAGCCTCATAAAACACGCTGCGTTCCAGCGTTGAACCGCAAAAACGGCTCCTGCTCATCTGGCAACGCATAAACTGGCTGCTTTGCAGCGTCGTCGCCGAGAAATCGCTCTCTTGCAGGTCGCACTGATTAAACACGCAACTATCAAGCGCGGTTTCGGCGGCCTGAAGATGGGCCATTTCACACTGATTGAAGGTCGTCTGCTTAAGTTGGGCGCCTTGCAACTGCAGGTTCTGCAGCTGGCACTCGGTAAACAGGGCTTCATGCAGATTGGCATTTTGCAGATTAGCGCCGCGTAGCGACACCTCCTGAAACAGACCGCCGGAGAGATCGCAGCCCTGCAGGTTGATACCATCCAGCGATATTTCATTGAGTGGCTCGCCGTTTTTGATGCGCTGAACGATCTCCTCCGGGCTCAGTATCGTCATATCACTTCTCCATCGCGCTTCGGCAGGGTTTTAATGCGTTTGGTCCATGCGCCATCCAGCCGCGTGGTTTTACTGGTAAAGGATTGTGAAAGATCGGCGCGGAACAGATTGGCGCCTTCGAAATTGGCCCCGGCCAGCTGGCTTTTTTGCAGCAGCGCGCCCATCAGGTTGGCGTCGGTAAAATCGGCTTCGCGAAAATCGGTGCGAACAAACAGACTGCCGACCAGATTCGCGCGTATAAAGCTGGCATCGCGACAATCGGCCTCACTCAGATCGCTGTTTTCGATTTTTGCCAGCGCAAAGCGCGCGCCCTGTAATGGCGTCTGGCGTAAATTGCTCTGCTGCAGCGTCGCGTGGCTGAAGTCGGCTCCGATAAGTGAGCTTTCCGACACCGCAGCGCTGGCTAGCCATGTTGCAGCGCTAAAATCAGCGCGCTCCGCTATGGTCTGCACCAGCGAACAGCTTTCCAGCGTCGCCTGATGGAAAATGGCATGCTCCAGTTCAGATTGTAAAAACGAGCATTTGTGCAGCCGTGCGTGGCTGAAATCAGGTTGTGCCAGCGTCAGTTCCATAAAGACGCAGCCATCCAACTCGGCGCGATGAAAACGGCAGTCAATCAGGCTGATTTCCTGAAGGATCAGCGTTTTTAGCGTCGCGTTATCGAAAATGCATTGCGCAAACAGCGCGTTCTGTAGCTGACTATCTTCAAAGCGAGCGCCGGTGAAGTCGCTTTGATGGCACTCCGCCAGTACCAGGCTGGCGCCGCTAAAATCACAGTTACGCAGCGACGAATGCTGTAGCTCCGTTCTGGCCAGCACGGCCCCCTGAAAAGAGGCGTTATCCAGCTGACAGTGGCTGAGGTCCGCGCATTCCAGTAACGCCTTTTCAAAATTGGCGCCGCGAAAATCCATGCCGGAAAAATCAACGCCGGTCAGATCCATCCCGCTAAAATTGCCGCCCTGCGCCATGGTACGCTCGGCGCGTTGGCGCAGGATCATCGCCAGATCGCCCTTCAGCCGGACCGCCGGCGGCTGATGCTGCACCGCGGCCAGGTACATCTGATGTAGCGCCTCGCGCGTTTGCGCGCGCTTTTTCTCGCTCAGTTCCTGCTGGTGCTGATGCAGCATCTCCTGCATCCGGTGCATGGATTCGGGGCCGCGCGGTTGGCTTTCATCGTTATTCAACTGCGGATAGTGCGCCTCCATCTCACGCTTGCGCTGTTGTGCATCATTCTCCATTTCCTGCGCCTGACGCTCCATGTCGGCGATAAACTCCGGCAGGTCTTCAAGCTTAGGCAACGTGGGTTCGTCGATATCCGCCAACAGGCTATCGATATCACCGCCGCTGGCTTCAATGGCGGCGCGGTGCTGTTCACGCAGCAGACGAGCGCGGTTTTTCATATTCACCTGCTGCGGACTCGGCGACTGTTCAATTTCATTGTCGATCCACGGGCCGATGGTCTCTTCCGGTATGAGATCTTTTTCACGAAAGGAGAAGAGCGCGCCCTTCTCTTTATCCATTCGCTGGGCCAGTACCTTGCGATAGTGATTAAGCGAACGGGCGGCGCCCTCTTTTTCCAGCGCCGGGATCAGCTGCAGGATGTCGGCGGCATCGTCTTCATTGATACGAATGTGCCCCTGCCAGATAAGCATCATCTGTTCCCGATGGGGAAAGAACCATACCGTGGTGGCGCGTAAGGCAATTTCTTCAAATAGCGTTTCATCCGCGCGCTGGCGATGAATAAAACAGCGAGCCTGCCACGGCGGCAACTG
>PJTX01000478.1_pt1 | contig 9777 bp, 7 predicted proteins | sample 1512091 | NCBI WGS metagenome assembly PJTX01 (sample SAMN08177681, study PRJNA422409) | Soil metagenome, whole genome shotgun sequencing project. | isolation source: Soil enriched (2) on filter paper: beechwood xylan treatment | place: USA: Madison | collected 2015-01-15 | reverse complement strand
GTCAAGCCCGCCAGAGCCGATGGTACTGCCGTAAAAGGTGGGAGAGTAGGTCGGTGCCAAATTTTATACAGAGCCCCTGCAGGAAACTGCAGGGGCTTTTTTTGTTATCTCAACTCAGCTAACCATCCTTTATAATAAGATTTTTACAAGTGAATCCGGTAAAATAGCGGTATCTTGGCGTTATGTGTTTCCTGTTTATGAAGTTTCAAGATAGTTATGAGTAAGAGATTTGCAACGGTTTTAATTATTATTTTGCTAATAATAGCAGGATTGGTAACTTATCGGGTTATCATTAATAAAGAAAAAGCGGCTGAAAATGTTGGAGGAAGACAGCGAACGGAATCGAAAGTATACGGTATGGTTGTTTCCGGAAAACCTTTTTCAGATTTTTTATCGCTCTCCGGCACTATTGAACCCAATGAAGTTATTAATCTACGTTCGGAGATTTCAGGAATCGTGGAAGTCTTAAATTTTTCTGAGGGAGGCAATGTTGCTAGTGGACAGATTCTAATCAAAATAAATGATGCAGAATTAAAAGCGCAATTAGCACAAGCTACAACAAGAAATAGTCTGGCAGCAGAGAACGAGCGCAGGGCCAAGCTGCTGTTAGAGAAAGAGGCTATTAGCCAAGAAGAATATGATATCGCAAGTGCGGATCATAGGACAGCGCAATCACAAATACAACTTATAGAAGCACAGTTAATCAAAACAGCCATTCGTGCTCCGTTTTCCGGTATGGTAGGTCTCCGGAATATTTCTAAGGGGAGTTACATTACACCTACTACCGATATAGCCCAACTTGTGGATATAAGCAAGGTGAAATTAGAATTTTCCATTCCCGAAAGATATGCTACTAAAGTAAAGATAGGTACGCCGGTAAGGTTTACCGTGCAGGGGACAAGCGATGAATTTACAGCAAAGGTATATGCTATTGAACCTCTGGTGGAAACAGCAACTCGTACACTGCGCGTTCGCGCCTTAGCAAATAATAGGGATAGTGGACTTATTCCGGGTACGTTTGCTAATGTTATTTTTCCATTGGAAACGGTTGAAAAAGGACTGTTGGTGCCAGCGGAAGCATTAATTCCAATTCAGAATGGCAAAAAGTTATTCGTTAAGAAAGAAGGGTTAGCTAAAGAGGTATTGGTTGAAACCGGCGCACGTACAGATGCTGACGTTTTGGTCATTAAAGGTATAATTGAAGGGGATACTGTTTTGACTTCTGGCGTGATGTCATTACGAGACGGCAGCCCTGTAAATGTAACGCTGCGTTAATAAAGATTGTAATGAGTTTATCTACATTGAGTATTAAGCGGCCTGTTCTCGCTATTGTCATGAACTTACTGTTAATCCTTTTTGGGGTTATCGGATATACTTTTTTGGGGGTGAGAGAGTATCCTTCTATCGATCCTGCTCAAATTTCCGTTCGAACAAACTATGCAGGAGCGAATGCAGACATTATAGAATCCCAGATTACGGAACCATTAGAAAAATCGATTAATTCAATTGATGGTATCCGCAACATTTCGTCATCCAGTAGCCAAGGCGCTAGCAATATTACGATCGAATTTAATTTAGATAAGGATTTGGAGGCGGCAGCAAATGACGTGCGGGATAAGGTATCACAGGCAATGCGAAGTCTACCGCAGGATATTGATGCACCACCTGTTGTTTCTAAAGCCGATGCGGATTCGGAACCTATTATTACAATGACTGTCCAGAGCACAACAAGAAATGTGTTGGAACTATCGGATTATGCCGATAACGTTATCGCCCAGCGGTTACAAACTATCCCGGGGGTGAGTTCAGTGCAGATATGGGGACAGCGTAAATATGCCATGCGACTGTGGATAGATCCAGTGCGTTTGGCGTCTTATGGTCTTACTGTACTGGATGTTCGAACTGCTTTAAATAACCAAAACGTGGAATTACCCTCGGGTAGACTTACAGGAGCGAATACCGAACTGGCTGTTAAAACATTGGGAAACTTAGCCACAGAGGAAGAATTTAATAATATTATTATTCGGGCGGACGGAAATCGTGTCGTACGGATGGGAGATGTAGGTAATGCGGCATTGGAAGCTGAAAATTTCGAAACAAAAATGTCAGATTCCGGATACCCTATGGTAAGTTTGGCGATTATCCCCCAACCAGGAACTAATTATATCGAGATCGCAGAACATTTTTATGAAGAGTATGATAAATTAGAAGAAGATCTTCCACCTGGCTTTGACCTGAATATCGCTATGGATAATACGCTATTTGTGCGTAAGGCGGTATTTGAGGTAGTGGAGACATTAGTCATTGCTATTGTTCTGGTGGTTTTGATTATCTATATTTTCTTTCGGAATTGGTCAATTGCTTTCCGTCCTTTGGTCGACATCCCCGTTTCCTTGATAGCCACGTTTTTTATTATGTATTTGTGTGGTTTTTCTATTAATGTGTTAACATTATTGGCCATCGTACTGGCTACGGGTTTAGTTGTGGATGATGGTATCGTTGTGACTGAAAATATATTTAAGAAAGTGGAAGAGGGAATGTCTCCTATTGAAGCGGCTATAAAAGGCTCAAATGAAATATTCTTTGCCGTTATTTCTATTTCCATTACGTTGGCAGCTGTGTTTCTGCCAGTCATTTTTTTGGAAGGATTTGTTGGACGTTTATTTAGGGAATTTGGAGTTGTTATTGGTGCGGCGGTACTAATTTCGGCTTTTGTCTCCTTGTCATTGACACCTATGCTTAACGCTTATTTGATGAAAGGTGGCGAACAACGTAAATCGAAATTCTACGACAAAACAGAGCGTTATTTTCAGATCATGAACAAAGAGTATGAAAGTTCCTTACAAGGATTTTTAAAATTGAAATGGCTCAGCGTTGTTATTATTGTAGGATGTTTTGGTCTTATTTATTTCTTTTATTCTATACTTCCAAAAGAGACTGCTCCGTATGATGATAGAAGTTATATTAGATTGAGTGCTACTGCACCGGAAGGAGTGTCTTATGATTATATGGATCGCTTTATGACAGAGCTTACTTCCTTGATAAATGACTCTGTTCCGGAAAAAAAAGTAAGTCTTGTTATCACTTCTCCTGGATTTGGTACAGCGTCTTCTAATAGCGGATTTGTAAGATTAGGTTTGGTGTCACCTGAAGAGCGTACGCGAACACAACAAGAAATAGCTACAGATCTTTCCCGAATGACGCGACAGTATTCTGAAGCTCGGGTTGCTGTGTCGCAGCAGCCTACCATATCGGTCAACAGACGAGGTGGGCTGCCCATCCAATATATTATCCAGGCACCTAATTTCGAGAGATTGGAGGAGAAGATCCCCGAATTTATGGAGGAACTGTCAAGAGACCGGACATTCTCTATTGTGGACGTGAATTTGAAATTCAATAAGCCAGAGGTGTACGTAACGATTGACCGTGATCGAGCCCAATCGATGGGTGTATCCGTATTGGACGTTGCACAGACACTTCAAATGTCCTTGTCTGGACAACGTTTTGGATATTTTATGATGAATGGTAAGCAGTATCAGGTAATGGGACAATTTGATAGAAAAGATAGGGCAACACCAATGGATCTCGCTGCTATTTATGTGAAAAATAAGGACGGTCTCCTTGTTCAACTGGATAATATAGTGGAAATCGAGGAACAAAGCAGCCCACCCCAATTATACCATAATAATCGGTATATGTCAGCCACGGTATCGGCAGGATTGGCTCCAGGATATAGTATGGGAGACGGTATAGCAGCTATGGATGCCATAAAAGATCGTGTATTAGATGCGACATTTACAACAGATTTAGGAGGAGAAGCCCGAGATTTTGTGGAGAGTAGCTCGAATACGATGTTTGCGTTTGGATTAGCCGTTCTCCTTATTTTCCTCATTCTTGCCGCACAGTTTGAGAGTTTTATAGACCCTATTATAATCTTACTCACGGTGCCTATGGCAGTGGGGGGAGCGTTACTTTCGTTGTGGTTATTCGCACAAAGTTGGAACATTTTTAGTCAGATTGGAACGATTATGTTAATTGGTTTGGTGACAAAAAACGGAATATTGATTGTGGAGTTTGCCAATCAGCTTAGAGATCAAGGCTACGAAAAGTACGAAGCGGTGGTCAAGGCATCCGAGGCACGTTTACGTCCCATATTGATGACGTCGTTGGCTATCGCTTTAGGCGCCCTTCCTATCGCACTTTCTCTAGGAGCAGCTTCTACAAGTCGTATAGGGATGGGGGTGGTTATCGTTGGGGGAACAATGTTCTCGTTGATATTGACGCTATATGTTATTCCTGCTTTTTATTTAATGATGTCGAGATCTAGAAAAAAACGACCAGAGTTTGATAATATTGAAGAATAGGATTATGAGGAGAGTATTGATTTCGCTGTATTTAGTAATATGTATCGTCACCGTGGCAATTGGACAGGAACTGTTGACCGTTAAACTTGCGGTGGAGATTGCATTAGAGAATAACTATGATATACAATTGTCTAAAAACGAACTCCTTGTCGCAAAAGAGAATAAAACGTACGGAAATGCGGGAATGCTTCCGTCAGCAACGGCAGATCTTGCGCAGAATAATAGTGTTCAAAATGCAACGCAAATTCAGAATAGTGGTGTTGAGCGTTCTTTAGATAACGCAAGAAACAATAACTTAACCTATGGTGTAAATATTGGCTGGACCATTTTTGATGGCATGGGTATGTTTGCGCGCTATGAAAAATTACAGGAGTTAGAGAAACAAGGCGATTTGCAGTTGAAGAGAACAATTTTGGCTACCGTAGGTGATGTCATTACCTTGTATTACACAATTGTGGAACAACAAAATTTATTATCTGCGTTAGATTCTAGTATTCTTATTTCCAGAGAACGACTTCGTACCGCGGAAAATAGATTTTCTATTGGTAAAGCTGCAAAATTGGAAGTTTTGAATGTCCAGGTTAACTTAAACGAGGACCTTTCTGCTCATCTTCGGCAAGTAGAGACCGTAAAGAATTTAAAAACCATGTTGAATGGTATTCTGGCAAGAGATCTGGATATAGATTTCATCATTGATACGGAAGTTGGTATCGATGAAAGTCTAGTGTATGGTGATTTGCTTGAAAGAGCAGACCTGTTTAACCCCGATTTGCAGATTATCATCCTAAATAAAAAACTTGCGGAATTGGATTTGAAAGATATTAAATCAGCGCGTTACCCGACGGTACGTTTAAATGGAGGATATAACTTTTCTCGAACGGAATCGAGTTTGGGGTTTGTTGCGCATTCCAACTCCAGAGGGCTTACGTATGGACTCACGGCTTCTGTCAACATTTTTGATGGCTTAAACCAACGTCGTAATGAACGTATTGCCAAAATTCAAATCGATAATGCTGCCTTGCAGATTGAACAACAGCGGTTGGCTGTGCAGACAGGTCTGAAAACAGCTTATGAGACTTATCTAACCAATATCGAATTGGTTAAGATGGAAGAAAAAAATGAAGATATTGCACGTCAAAATCTTGATATTACCTTAGCTAAATATACAATAGGTTCCATTAGTGCCGTCGAGTTTAGAGATGCTCAAGAAAATTTCATCAATGCTATTTCCCGCTTTAATGCAGCTCAACTACAAGCCAAATTATCGGAAATACAACTAAAAGAGCTAGTTGGGCAGATAGACTTTTAAATAAGAAAAAAATGTATCAATTCTGTTAATGAAAAATTGAGCAAACGTTTGCTTTATATTTTTACTTTTTTTTAGTGGAGAATACTATTATACTTGTGTTAGAAAAAGGTCTTGAAAAGACTTTTGTAATAACCATTTGTATACTGTCTCACAATATAAAGGTTATGCAAAGTAGACTGTTAGTTTGTTTTAAAATAGGTGATTTTAGAGGGGACACAATGCTGTCCCCTTTAATGTAAAAAAGAAATTTATTAATTTATGGATACCAACCGAAGAGATTTTTTGAAGAAGGCAACACTTTTGTCTAGTGCAGCGATTACATTGCCAACGATAAATAATGCAGCGTTCGCTGCTGCCCCGAGCTTCAATATGTGGGGATACGCCGCACCTAAGATAGATACCGTGCGTATTGCTGTAATCGGATTAGGGATGCGCGGCCCTGGAGCTGTAGATCGTCTGTCTTATATCGAAGGGACAGAAATTGTGGCATTGTGTGATCTTCATGCAGATAGAGTCGTAAAAGCACAGAAAATATTGACCAACAAAGGCTTGAAAGAAGCTAAATCTTATTCTGGCGATGAAGGTTGGGTTCAGTTATTGAACGAAGAAGAAGTAGACTTGGTCTATATCTGTACTCCTTGGGAATTTCACGCGCCGATGAGTATTGCCGCAATGAAAGCCGGAGCACATGCCGCATGTGAAGTGCCTATAGGTTTATCTGTAAAAGAGTGTTGGGAAGTCGTCAAAGTTTCGGAGCAGACGAAGAAGCACTGTATGATGCTGGAGAACTGTTGCTATGATTTTTTCGAAATGTTGACGCTAAACATGGCTCGTCAAGGGATGTTCGGAGAATTGGTACATGCAGAAGGAGCTTATATTCATGATCTATTAGATTTAAATTTTAGCAAAAAAGGCTACGATAAAATGTGGCGTTTGCGGGAGAATATCAAGATGAATGGTAATCTTTATCCAACCCATGGAATCGGGCCAATTGCACAGTGTATGAATATCAATAGTGGAGACCGAATGACCCACTTAGTCGCTATGCAGACTGCTGATTTCCAAATGGGGGATAGAGCCCGTGAATTGGCAGCAGAAGATTCCTTTTTTCAAGAGTTTGTAGGTAAGAAGTACCGGGGGAATATGGATACAACTTTAATAAAAACAGAAAAGGGGAAAACGTTAATGGTGCAACACGATGTTACTTCGCCAAGACCTTATTCTCGCCTTCATTTGTTAAGTGGCACTAAAGGTTTTGCACAGAAATATCCAAAAGAAGGAATAGCTTTTGGACATAGCTTTGTAAAGGAGGACGAGCTAAAAAGTCTTAAAGAAAAATATACCCCTGAACTAGTGAAATTTATTGGTGAACAAGCAAAACAAGTCGGAGGACACGGCGGTATGGACTTTATAATGGATTGGCGCTTGATTGATTGCTTACGTAATGGATTGCCAATTGAACAACCTGTGTATGAAGGAGCATCCTGGAGTGTCATCGTACCGTTGAGCTGTGAGTCGGTTGCAAAAAATAGCAAAACTGTAAATATCCCTGATTTCACGAAAGGAGCATGGAAAACTAATCAACCACATGATCTGAGCTTGAAAGGCGGTGGAAATACTGGAATTCGCCCGAAAGCAACCCAAAATCAGAATAATCAGTTGAATGTAGAATAATTAATTACATTTAATAATGCTAAGTATTTAATTTATGAGATGTCCAATAATTAATGGGCATCTTTTATTTTTAAGCTGATTATCTGTATATTAGGGACTATGTTTTCAAAATTTTTTCTATTGGCTACTCTTGTTTACTTTATGGTGGCCTGTCAATCGGGGACGAACACAACGCAAAGTGAGACGACAGAAGATTCGGTAGCACTATGCCATATGGGGGCAATTCCATCACGTTTTGTACAAAACGTAGATTCCTTATCTTACACGCAGGGTAAAGATGATATTCGGATGGTATTAATTGAAGGAGGAACATTTCAGATGGGATCTTCCAATTTTCCGGATGCGCAGCCGATACACGAGGTCGAAGTTTCTTCTTTTTACATGGATGAACATGAAGTTACCAATGCTCAATTTAAGGCTTTTGTAGATGCTACGGGGTACGTAACGGTGGCCGAACGACCATTGGATCCAAATGAGTTTCCGGGTGTCGATCCAAATATGCTTGTTCCGGGATCGGCGGTTTTTGCTGCACCGAAGGAGGTGAAGGGTTTAGATAATTATATGCAGTGGTGGCAATATATACCCGGAGCTAATTGGAAACATCCGGAGGGTCCTGATAGCTCGATCGAGGGGAAGGAAAATTATCCGATTACTCAGTTGGCATATCAAGATGCAGAAGCTTATGCCAAATGGGTAGGGAAACGTCTTCCTACCGAAGCAGAATGGGAATATGCGGCTAAAGCCGGAAAACATAAGAACGAGACTTATTACTGGGGAAGCGAAAAGAAGGAAGATGGAAAATGGTTGGCTAATATATATCAAGGAGACTTTCCATCCCGTAACACCAAAGAAGATGGTTTTGAAACGACAGCGCCGGTGAAATCTTTTCCACCCAACGCATATGGCCTCTACGATATGGAAGGTAATGTTTGGGAATGGTGCTCCGATTTCTATCGGCCGGATTATTATGCGAATAGTACCAAAGTAAACCCCAAGGGACCTGCTGATTCACATGATCCACAAGAACCAGGCTTAGTAAAACGTGTGCAGCGTGGTGGCTCATTCTTATGTAATGATCAATATTGCGAACGTTATAAGGCTGGCAGTCGGGGGAAAGGTGAAATAAACAGCCCGACGAATAATGTAGGCTTTCGTTGTGTGAAGGATATATAAAGCAGACGCTACACTTCGTAGATTATTAGTCTCAATAAATTGTGTGTTTGCTATAGAGGTATAATCTAGATAGTGTTTTAATTGCTTTTTTTTGGAAAATTGTTAAATTGGTCTTGGATTTAGACCTTAATAATGAAATACGACGACCTCCAGGATAGTGAGCTGTTATTGAAGCTTAGCCACGATGATAAACGTGCTTTTGACGAAATATATCAACGTTACTGGAGTGCTATGTTTCACTCCGCCTATAATATACTGCAAGAAAGAGAAGCGTGTTTAGATATCGTACAGGATATTTTTATTTGGTTATGGGAACATCGTATTAGCCTTAATGTGGCGTCCCTTAAACCGTATCTATTGGTCGCCGTAAAATTCAAAGTAGCCAATTATATTCAGCGAGGTAAAGTAAGGATGTCTTTTTTTGATAAGCTCAAACAAATAGAGGAGCCTTATGAATTAGTAGAAGATAGCTTTGAGGTTAAAGAGATGATGGCAATAATCAATCACTTTACTAATCAACTTCCAGATAAATGCAGAGAAATATTTTTATTAAGTCGTCAAGAAAATTTAAGCAATAAAGAGATTGCTGAACGTTTGAATATTTCTGTTAAGACAGTTGAAAATCAAATGACCATAGCCTTAAAAAGATTGAGATCATCTCTGGCAAGAATATCTTCCTTTTTCTTGTTGTTTTTCTAATTATATCCAACTATAGATCATTTTCGATGAACTCGTCACCAGCTGGCGGATTGGTTTTTTCGATTAGTCCTTTTGATGTGTTCTTCCTGCCAGCTATTCGAGTGTCCCCCATAAGTTTTTAGAAAAAAATACTTTTGTTTTAGGGGTAACCGCTCTCATAAATGCCCTATATGTATAAGCGCCTAATATGGATCAGAAAGAGTTTCAACAATTAGCTAAGAAAATCAGCAGCGGAATGGCTACCGAAAAAGAGGTGGCGTTGTACAATTACTATTATAGTCACTTTCAGGAGCATGTCGAATGGGATAGTAGTGTGTTAGGAGAAAAAGACGAGGTTAAAAGAGAACTCTATGAGCGTATCACAACGAAATTGCCGGGATATACTACGAAGGTGAGATCATTTCCATATCTTAAAATCGCCGCCGCTGCTGTGGTACTGATAGCTATTTCAATTGGAATTTTTATCCGAAATCAACAGCAGGAACTTTTGCCATTGTATACGGAAGAAAGCCGATTGAAGCAAGATGTTGATCCTGGAATGAATAAGGCAGCGTTGAC
>PJTX01000476.1_pt1 | contig 9786 bp, 11 predicted proteins | sample 1512091 | NCBI WGS metagenome assembly PJTX01 (sample SAMN08177681, study PRJNA422409) | Soil metagenome, whole genome shotgun sequencing project. | isolation source: Soil enriched (2) on filter paper: beechwood xylan treatment | place: USA: Madison | collected 2015-01-15 | reverse complement strand
GGGTTTAATTGTTTAACTTTTTTGTTTATAGCGGTTAGCGGAAGCGTTGATGGCGTTCCAGCATGGCACAAAGGTAGCCGAAGAGGCCTGATCTGACGGTATAGGTTTGTTCAGAAATGGTTCAATTTTGTACAGAAAGCGATTTATTGCGCCTATGGAGGCGCTAGTCGGTACTAGAAATATGATCGAAATAAAAAAGGTTACTCTACGATGTTGTAAAGTAACCTTAATATATCTCTTGTACTCAGATTTTAGGACTTAATCCCAAACGCCTCCTTAATAGCATCCACATAGTCCAATTTCTCCCAGGTAAACAATTCCACTTCCATGGTTTTCTTCTCACCGTTGGAGCTTTCGAATGTTTTGGTTATGGTTTGTGGCGTTCTTCCCATATGTCCGTAAGCTGCTGTTTCTGAATATATCGGTTTGCGAAGTCCTAAGCGGGTTTCGATGCCGTAAGGTGTCATGTCGAATATTTCACCGATTTTTTGAGCAATTTTGCTATCGTTAAAGTCGACATTGCTTGTGCCGTACGTATTTACATAGATTCCCATAGGGTCTTTTACACCGATAGCATAAGATATCTGCACCAGTATCTCGTCCGCAACACCTGCTGCTACGAGGTTTTTAGCAATATGACGGGTAGCGTATGCTGCAGAGCGGTCTACTTTAGAGGGATCTTTTCCGGAGAATGCACCACCACCATGTGCTCCTTTTCCTCCGTACGTATCCACGATAATCTTACGGCCGGTCAAGCCGGTGTCGCCATGCGGCCCGCCGATCACAAATTTTCCCGTAGGATTAATGTGAAACTTGATGTTGTCGGTAAATAGGGCCTGCAAGGCTGGTGTCAGTTGTGCCTTTACACGGGGGATCAGGATGTTTTTAACATCGTCGGTAATTTTCTCCCGCATTGCTGCTTCGGTAGCGAACTCGTCATGCTGTGTCGAAATGACGATCGTGTCGATGCGTTGCGGTTTATGGTCGTCGCTGTATTCCAAAGTGACCTGCGACTTCGCGTCTGGACGTAAATAGGTGATCTCGTTGTTTTCCCGACGTAAGGCGGCTAACTCGTATAATAACCGATGGGCGAGGTCTAAAGCCAGCGGCATATAATTTTCGGTTTCGTTGCTCGCGTACCCAAACATGATACCTTGGTCGCCGGCGCCCTGTTCCTGTTTTGTTTGGCGATCGACGCCTTGATTGATCTCCGCAGACTGTTCGTGAATAGCCGACAGCACACCACAAGAGTTTGCCTCAAACATATATTCGGACTTGGTGTACCCTATTTTCTCAATAACCGAACGGGTGATTTTCTGTACATCTAAATAGATGTTGGATTTCACTTCGCCGGCCAAAACAACCTGTCCGGTCGTTACTAAGGTCTCAATAGCCACTCGGGCATCTTCATCCCACGCCAAAAAATTGTCAATCAACGCATCGGAAATCTGATCCGCTACTTTGTCAGGGTGTCCCTCCGACACCGATTCGGATGTAAATAAATAAGCCATTACTACATATTTCTTTTGTGATTGAACGTACGAAAGGAGTTGTCTAAGTAGAAGTGGAAAAACGACCCAAATTCTGGTTTTAGCACTTTTTTTTACTGTGGTTGCAATCTCCTTCTGGCATATTAGTCAATATGCAGCACGCAAATCAGTCCACATTTTTCGTGGACAAAAGTACGATTCTTTATTTGAATAATACGAATGGAACCAAATTTTTATGAATTATGGCAATTGCCGCTATAGTGGTACGCAGACATTTGCACAATCCCCAACTTAACACACCATGTGGCCTCTTTTTTGTTGAGTATGTAGAAATTTCCTTGTTGCACTACCCAATAAGGATTCAACAAAAAACAGCGACGATTTTTTTTGAGGGAAAAAAAGAAGAGAAATACGTTATCTTTACTAAACTATTTCGGATGAAGATATGCGTCAACGTAAGCGAATATTGTTTGTTATTAACCCGATTTCAGGGGGAAAAAAGAAGACGGCGTTCAATAAGCAGGTCTTGGAAGTGCTCGACTTGGAGAAGTTTGATCCGACATTTAAGATCACCGATCATGCCAATCATGCTTTCGAACTAGGGAGATCGGCGATTGAGGAAGGATATGACGCGGTAATAGCCGTGGGAGGCGATGGCACGATCAATGAGCTGGGCTCTGCGATTTTGGGAACCGACATGCCGTTGGGAATCATTCCGGAGGGATCAGGAAACGGATTGGCACTTTACCTAGGGATTCCGCTCAATGAATCCGCGGCCATCAGACGAATCAATCGATTTGAGACGGCAGAAGTCGACACAGGCGTAGTCAATGGGCGCCATTTCTTTAATATCGCTGGATTGGGTTTTGACGCTTCTGTAAGTGACCGCTTTGCTGCAGATAATATTAGAGGACCGATTGGCTATCTGCGTTCGGCGATCAATGTATTGAGTGATTTCCAGCCCAGCACCTATACATTGCTGATAGATGGGAAGGAATACAAGAAAGAAGCCTTTATGGTCAGTGTAGCAAATTCTCCCCAATATGGTAACAATGCTTATATCGCACCGCAAGCATCGATCAATGATGGTCTGCTTGACGTCTGTATCGTAAAAAAATTTCCGCTCTATCTCTTTCCAAAAATGGTGTTCCATTTGTTCACCAAGAGTGCCGACCAATCCGAATATGTGGAAATAATCCCCGGAAAGGAAATTACGATTCTACGGGACGAAAAAGGTCCGGTACATGTAGATGGAGAGCCTGTGGAAATGGGAGAGAAGCTGGAGATCACGATCAAACCGAGATCGTTGAAGGTTATATGTTAAAGAGTGAAGAGTAAAAAAATGAAAAAGAAAAAGCAACGTTTTGAAGGTATCGTTTATTCTACAGCGGATAATTTTGAATATGTAGACGCTGAAAGTACGGAAGAAGAAGAGACTTTGCCGGCCTCGCAGCAAAAGCTAAAGGTTTTATTGGACCGCAAGGCACGGAAGGGAAAAGTTGTTACAATTGTGCAAGGATTCGTAGGAACGGAGAATGATTTGAACGAACTGGCAAAAAAGTTAAAACAGAAATGTGGCGTTGGCGGAGCTGCAAAAGACGGCGAAATTTTGATTCAGGGCGATTTCAAACAAAAGATCTTTGATTTACTCAAAGACGAGGGGTATTCAGTGAAATCGGTTGGTGGATAGATATTTACAATACGAAAGCCAGTCGGAATATGACGAAGAGCTGGTTGTCGGCGTAGAAATTATGACAATTGCTTGATGCAGGTTTCTGCCGAAAGTAGCCGGGGTTTTTGTGAGTAAATACTTACTTATTTTTTTTTATTAATGGGGTTTTAATTTGCATAAACCAAAAAAAATGGTTTTCATTGTAAAATATTAGCGCGGTATTAACGTTAATCCGTATAGCAAATATCATATTAGGAAGGACACGGAACCGCTGATGGTTTACTAATATGTGACGCATTGAAAGATGTATAAATTAATGTCAAGAAAATTTTATTTTTAACACAAAATAGTATATTTGTTTTGCTTTTATGGCAGAATAAGTGCTTTTGAATTGCACAAATTGAATTAAACAATTAAATATTAAACAACAGTAAAAATCTAAAAATTAGTAAAATGGCAAACGCACCAAAAACTACTGCTCCTGCTAAAAAACAAGAAAGCGGAAATTCAGGTAATTTATTTGCGAGTTTAGCAATCATCATTTGTTTTGTGATTGGTTTCGTCGTTTATAAATTTGTAATGGGAGATCCTTCAAACTTTATCGACAACAATCCAGAAAATCAACCCCTTCCTGGTAACTATTTCGGAATGGTTTATCATGCAGGCGCCGTAGTACCTGTCCTTTTAGGTCTATTTTTAATGGTATGGGTATTCGCTGTAGAGCGTTTTATCGTTATTGGTAGAGCTTCCGGTACAGGTAACGTAGGTAACTTCGTAAGAAAAATCCAGTCTTTGATCAACGGTGGTAACATTGATTCCGCTATCTCCGAGTGTGACAAACAAAAAGGTTCTGTGGCAAACGTAGTAAAAGCCGGCTTGTTGAAATATAAAGATGTTTCAGCTAACGTTGGAATGGATTCAGAAAAATCTGTCGTAGCTATCCAGAAAGAAATCGAAGAGACAACTGCGTTGGAAATGCCGATGTTAGAGAAAAACATGAACGTTCTTGCGACATTGGTATCTATCGGTACGTTGGTTGGTCTATTGGGTACGGTAACAGGTATGATTAGAGCATTCGCGGCCTTGGCAACAGGTGGTGCTCCAGATTCAGCTCAGTTAGCAAACGGTATCTCCGAGGCCTTGATCAATACGGCAACAGGTATCGCAACCTCTACTTTCGCTATCGTGTTTTATAATATCTTAACAGCGAGAATAGATAAATTGACTTATTCTATCGATGAGGCTGGTTTCTCTATCGTACAAACGTACGCGGCAAACCACAAATAAGAAAAAGATGTTTTTTCAAATTCTTTTATGGAATTTGTGAAGAGCATGCATCATAGATGTAAAACGAATAAGGATTAATTAAAGGAAGTAAAGAAAATGGGTAAAGCAAAAGTAAAAAGAGCCAGTACCTCCATCGACATGACAGCGATGTGTGACGTATCGTTCTTGCTTCTTACATTCTTCGTATTGACAGCAACAGCACGCCAGCCCGAAGTATTGGTGGTAGATACGCCAGCTTCGACAAGCCCGGAAAAATTACCAGATGATGGTTTGGGAATTATTTCGGTGGCAAATGGCAAAATATTCTTCGGTATGAAGAACCCAAATGTGCGGGAACTCACGTTAAAGAATATATCGCAGAAATACAGTATTAATTTTTCTGCAGAGGAATACGAGAAATTTAAGCAGTTGGACGAGTTTGGCGTTCCTGTACGGAATTTACGTCAGTTGCTTTCGTTGCCAAATGATCAACGGACAGAAAGTATACAGCCGGGCATTCCTGTAGATAGTACAGAGACAGCCTCAAACGAACTGTATTCTTGGGTACAGGAGGCGCGTCGGGCAACAATCGAGTTCAACCGCTCACGTGAAGGCGAAAAAGGGTATGTGGATCCAGGACCGATGAAAGTAGCGATAAAAGCGGATGCCGAAGAGAAATATCCGGCGATCAACTTGATTATTGAGACGCTACGTAACCAGAAACAAAACAAATTTAGTTTTGTGACCGGTTTGAGACAGGATAATTAAACGCATAAACGAGAAGAAAATGGCAGAATTAAATCAAGATAGTGGTAAAGGCGAAAAAGGTGGTAAAGTAAGAGCCAAGAAAGCCGGTGGTAAGGTCGATTTGACCGCCATGGTAGACTTAGCCTTCTTATTGATTACCTTCTTCATGCTGACAACGTCACTAAATACCCCGCAGGCAATGGATGTGGCGATGCCGGATAAGAACAAAATGGATCAAAACGATAACCTGGAAATTGCAGATAATCGTTCCATCACACTCTTGCTGGGATCGGATAATAAAATCTCTTGGTATTATGGTCAATTGGCGAAACCCATCTATCCACCTACTACGATAGATTATGGTAAGGAGGGCGTTCGTCAAGTATTGCTCAGAATGCAGAAAGAGGTTCCTCAGCGTGCAGGAGGTAAAGATTTGATTGTTGTGATCAGACCGAGCGAAAAATCTGTACAACGTAATCTCGTAGATATTTTGGACGAGATGCGGATTGTGGATGTAAAACGCTACATGATTTCAAAAATCAATAGTGACGAAATAGAAGTGTTGAAAAGCGAAGGTCTTTTTAACGATTAATCGCATAATTAAGTAAAATATGTTTGGTTCTAAATTAGATATATTCAAAAAAGAATGGCTTGACGTCGTTTTTGCGAATAGAAATAAAGAGTATGGTGCCTATGACTTACGTAAGTTTGCTCCAAAGGCAACCAATGTTGCGCTATTCTCGATTGTCTCAGTTGTTCTTGTTTTGAGTGCTCCAAAAATGTTTAACATTAAGGTATTCCCAGATAGACCAGTGGAAGAAGCTCCCCTGATAACGGAGGTAACGCTGGAGGATTTGGATATACCGGAGCCTGAAGAAGAGGAAGAAGAACCACTTCCACAGGAGGAAGAGCCCGTGCAACGTATTGCACAGGAACCACCAGCAGAAGACTTGGTGCGTTTCCCAGAGCCGAAGGTAGTACCTGAAAGTCAGGTGAAGGAGGAAGTGGTATCACAAGAAGAAATTAAGAAAGAAAATAAAACACCGGCACGTATTACCTTAAAGGGTACAAAAGGAGCATCAGGTGTGCCTACCGGAGAATTTGGTCCGAAAAAAGTAGAAGGACAGATCACAGGTAGTGCTACCGGCGATCCGGATGGTGGTGCTGACAAAATCTTTACCGCGGTAGAGGTCAACCCAGAACCACACGGTGGCTTGAACGCTTTTCGGGAATGGGTTGGACGTAACTATAGTTATCCGCAAGGAGCTATTGATGCAGGCGTAAAAGGACAGGTTGTTGTTTCTTTCGTAGTAGAGCGTGACGGTAGTTTGACGGACATTAAAGTGGTAAAAGACTTGTCATATGGTACCGGTACAGCAGCTGTGAATGTGTTGAAAAAAGCGAAACCTTGGAAACCGGGTATTCAGAACGGTCGTCCAGTACGTGTAGCTTACACATTGCCTATTACATTGAACCTTCAACAATAAGTATGAGTGGTTTGCGTAACAACACAAGAAAATTTAGTCAGAAATCGCCAACAAAGCGATTTCTGTCTATTTTGGGCCTGGCGATGTTTGCCTTCTATTTTATTTTGGGTATTCTGGTTATCTTTTGGGATAAATTTCCATTGGATATCGATCCCACGTATAAGAATATGTTCGGTATCCTGCTCATTGTTTATTCATTCTTGCGCTTTGCCCGCTTATGGCAGAATAATTTTTGATGAAACAAATAGTCAACATAAGTATACTGGCCATCGTGTTGCTGAGCATGGCAGGCTGTTCCGGCTGCTCCCGGACAGAGAGGAAGGCCTCTTCTGCCGCGGATAGCTCGGTAGTAAATAACGCCGGATCGAAAGAAGATATCTTGGTAGGCGTGCTTAACGTCATAGTAGATGAGACGATCCTGCCACTTGTGAAAGAGCAGGAAGAGGTTTTCTTATCGGCGTACCCAGATGCTAGACTGAACATTATCGTCCAACCGGAATTATTAGCCGTGCGCGAGTTACTGTCAAAAGAGGCCGGCGTGGCGCTATTAGCGCGGGAACTTAATGAAACGGAAAATGATTATTTCAAGAAGCGAGCGATTAAACCTCGGGTATTTCCCGTATGGACCGATGCAATTGTGGTCATCAATAATACTAAACTAGTCGATACGACCGTTACTATTGAATATTTGGTGAATGCGATGAAAGGAGAAAGTGCTGACCGGAAAAAGATTGTTTTCGACAACCTTAATTCCAGTACGTTTAGACACTTGAAAGAATTGGGTAAATTAGAAAAGGTAGCATCCAATTTTGTGGAGGCCCAAGGAGATAGCGAGAAGGTGTTGGAAGCGGTAGCAAATGATCCGGATAAAATTGGAATTTTAGGGTATAATGTCTATTTAGATTTGATTACTTCGTTTTCAAATAAAAATAATATTCGTATCTTGAGCGTCCAGAATACGATAGGTGAGGCGGCCGATAATAAATATTATAAGCCCAGCCAGTCTACGATTGCTGCAGCGGAGTATCCGCTACGCCGTACATTTTACGTGCAGAACTATCAACCTAATTTAGGGTTGGGGATAGGTTTTTCTGCGTTTTTGACAGGCGATCGGGGGCAACGGATTGTGCTGAAATCGGGCTTAGTGCCGGCTACGATGCCAGGGCGTGACATTATTATACGGGATGATATTTCGCTGTAAGTGCGCGCATTAAGCCAAATATTGGCGGAAATTAAACATTTATATGGAGAGACAGTCAAAGTATAAGAAACGAGCACAGGATAAAAAAATCATATAATTCGTTTAGATTTGTGATAATTCCTGTTTAAATTGGTGTGTAATTAGTTAGTAAAAAAGAAAAATAGAACACAAATAGATTATGACAAGAAGCAAATTATTTTTAAGTCTATTATTGGCGGGTACGATAGGTTATGTAAGTGCACAGAGCTTAAAGGATGCGAAGGCTGCAATAGCCGAAGAGAAATATGATGAAGCAAAAGGGATGCTTCAGAACTTGGTAGAAAAGAAAGCAAAAGACGGAGAGAACTGGTTTTATCTTGGTCAAATTCACTTGATCAACGATAAAATTGATTCTGCCTCTTATGCATTCAATCAAGGGGTGACGAATGCGCCCAAAGAAAAATTAAATAACGTTGGGTTGGGTATTGTCGACTTAATGAAAGGCGACAAAGCAGCGGCTGAAACGAAGTTTGCGACAGCTGTTTCTAGTTTGGGCAGAAAGGAATATTTACCGTTGTTATATGTTGGACAAGCCTATATCAAAGCGCCGGAACCTGATTATACAAAAGCTATTGAGTATCTAACACAGGCGAAAGAAAAAAACCAGAAAGATGCCGATATATTAATCGCTTTAGGTGATGCGTATGCGGGTATGGGTGAAAGTAGCCAGGCGTTTGTAAACTACCGTGATGCGGAGTATCTTGATCCCAACTTATTGGCTCCAAAAATTGGGCAAGCGTTAATTTCTAGAAGGGCACAAGCGTATGACGTGGTTATTGAGTCATTGACGAAATTATCAGGTGAGAACCCCGATTATGCACCACTTTACCGCGAGCTTGCGGAGACCTATTATTTGTCTTCGCTGAAAGCGCCGGAAGATGACTATCGGGAAATCAACCAGAAGGCATTGGAGTTTTACCAAAAATATTTAAGCTTAACGGGAGATGCGTCGGTCGAAGCAAAAACACGTTATGCTGACTTCTTGGTTTACTCCGGTAACTATGCGGAATTGAAGACCGTTGCTGAGCAGTTGGCAAATATGCCAGGTGTAGACGCCAAAGTTTACCGTTATTTGGGGTATATCGCCTATAACCAAGATAAAGATTATGCGAAAGCGGCGGAGAATATGAATATCTTGTTTGAAAAAGTGCAGCCGGAACGTTTGATTCCCCGTGACTACTTATATGCTGGTTTGGCGAACTTAAGTGCTGGCGATTCCACAAAAGGTGAGCAGTTATTGAAGCAAGCTGTCGAGAAACAAACGGCGGAGGATAATCTGGAAACAGAAATTGCAGAAACGGCTTTCGCTAAATACCAGGACGGTGAAGTAGAAGAAGCAGTTAAGATTTTCCGTATCCCGGCTGCGCAGGATTCATCTGATTACTATTATGATGCCAATTACTTTGTGGGGCTTGGGCAGTATACCAAAGGCTCTAGATTGGTGTCTCCGGCAGAAGGTGAAGAGGTAACACCGGAACTCGGTGCGCAGAAGATCGCAGCAGCAAAGCCTACGCTTGATGAAGCTATTAAATCGTTCGGTGTCGTTATTGCAACGGATAAAGAAGACGTAAAGAAGAAATATTTAGTAAATTCTTTGTATTATAAAGGTTTGTCTGAACTGGCGCTGGATGGGGTGATGTATGATCCCGAAAATGCGAAGGGACTTTTTGTAGACTCTTTCTCCAGATTGTTACAAGAGGTGCAGAACACAGAATTGCCTGAAACTACCGTGAATTCTTACATTGTGGATGCGAATAATTACTTAGGTTACTTCTTTTATTTGAAAGGAGAAACCGAAAAAGCGAAAGCACATTTCCAGGAAACCATCAAGGTTAGTCCGGAAGACGAATTTGCGGGCCAATTCGTTGATCAACTGTAATTTAG
>PJTX01000462.1_pt1 | contig 9935 bp, 10 predicted proteins | sample 1512091 | NCBI WGS metagenome assembly PJTX01 (sample SAMN08177681, study PRJNA422409) | Soil metagenome, whole genome shotgun sequencing project. | isolation source: Soil enriched (2) on filter paper: beechwood xylan treatment | place: USA: Madison | collected 2015-01-15 | reverse complement strand
CTGCTGCAAACGCGAACACTGATGCTCCATTAATGCGCCGACGCGCGGCAGGAAGTTATCCAGTATCTTGACGTTCTTATTGCCATTGGCGACGATGCGTAGCGCCACTTCATTAGCGCACCAGCTCTGCGCGGTATTGCCCTTGATGTTATCGATCCAGACATCCAGTTTTTGCGAAGGCGATTGCACGATACGGTAGTTTTCCGCCTGCGCGACGCCGGTGGCGGCAAATAGTGCCGCACCCAATATCCAATGTTTCATAAAAATCCTTCTTAGCCTGTCTCAATCCCGCAGGGGGAAAAATTGCGCGGCGTCGGCCAGCGAGTGCAGCAGCGTCGCCTCTTCCGGACTGCCCATCCATACCGCGACGGCGCTGTAGTTGTCCTGCGAGGCCTGGTCGCCGTCATTGTTTCTCTGAAGATACTGATTCATCAGGGTTAACCACTCCTGTGGGGTATTGACCATCTGCAGGGAGGATTTCATCTGCTCTTCGCCAACGCCGTGCCAGAAACCATCGGTACAGAGCAAAAAGGCATCGCCATCTTCGACCGGCACCACATCGCTATAGCTGGCTTCCGCTCCGTCGCTAGCCATGCCTAACGCCCGGTACAGCAGGTTGCTGTTAATATCGTCGGTCTGATGTCCGGCATCTTTCATCTGTTGGACCAGACTGTGGTCAGTGGTGACGTGGTACAGCCAGCCGCGGCGAAATAGGTATAACCGGCTATCGCCGGCGTGGGCCCAGTAGGCCAGCTTATAATCGCGATCGATAAACAGGCTCACCAGCGTGGTGCCCATTCGCCGATAATCCGGCGTCGCCTGCTGTTGCTGGAGAATGGCGCCGTTGGCCTGCTGTACATACTGGCGAATGGTCTGGGCGTTCAGATGATTATCGCCGTCAAACCGATCCAGAATCGCGTTGCGCGCCAGTTCCGCCGCCACCTCGCCGCCGGGCAACCCGGCAATGCCGTCGCAGACCACAAAGCAGGCGGAGCGCTCACCGACGCATTCGCCGGTCTGATCCTGATTGCTGGCGCGCGTTCCCTGGCGGGAAAGAGAAGCCGTGGTAATGTCCATTATTCTTCCGATCCGCTCTGTGAGTCTTTGTACTGGTTCACTTCCATGTCATAGGCATAGAGGAACGCTTCGCCAAACAGGGTGTGGAAATCGTCTTCAATTTCCCCGGCGGTTTCGCCGTAGGTACGGACAAAATAGTCCCATAACGCCGCTTTGCGGCTGGCCGGAAGCGCCAGGCGCGAAGTATGGCCATCGCGCTTAGCCTCTTCTTCCAGCTGCTCGGGATTAAAGGACTGCAGCATCGCGGCAATAATGGCGCGGATCCCCGAGATCATCCCTAACTGATGGGCCTGCAGGTCAATCAACGCATCGCGCACCGATTTTTTCGGCGGCATAAAGCCCGGCATCCGCGCACCGAACATCTGCATCAGCACGGTTTTCCCGGAAGGCAACAGCTTGAACGGGTTATTGGCGTCGTCCAGTACCATGGTCATATCGGCTTTGACACCGCGTTTGAGGATCGAACGCGAAGAGAGCAGCGCGACGGTTCCCTGCGAGAACATGCTCAGCATTTGACCAAGCTGCCGCATATTCTCTTTGTCGAACTGCGGCACCGGCTGCATATCGCCGAGCCCCATGCCTTCCAGTAAGGCTTCCAGTAGCTCTCCCTGCAGCACTTCGCCGTTACCCGGCTGCGGCGTGCTGGTCGCCTGATGTTCATGACGTACGGGATCGATACGCAAGCGCCCTTTTGGCGTTTGGGCGGCTTGCCGCGCCACGGCCTGCGGCGTCGGTAAGGTTATTTCCGGCGCTTCTTCACGCGCTGCCGCGGGCGGCTCCTGCGGCGGCTGGGCCATCAATAATGGCGAATCAAAAGCGGCATCAGGCTCGTCGGCAACCGTTTTAGCAGGCTCTTCGTTGCTGAAGGCATCTACCGATGTCAGCGGCGCGCCGCCCATTAGCCCCAGCGGATCGTCATGACGCGCGGTTTTGGCGCTAGCGTCGCCGCCAAAGAGCGCCAGCGGATCCAATTCTGCCTGCGGCTCATCGGCGACAGGCTGAGCCGGTTTTTCAACTGGCGGCACCAGCGTCGTTGGCGTAACGTCGGCAAAGATACTATCGCGATCAAATGGGGTGTCATCGGCAAACAGGTCGTCCGTCGCCACCGGCGGGCGCTCAAACAGAGGTTCACTATCAGCGAACATCGCCAGCGGATCTTCCGGATTACGTTCGGCAGGCTTCGGCTCGGCGAAGGGATTAGGCGCATTATCGGCCTGCGGCTTAGCCCGGCTGCTGGAGATGCTGTCGGCAATCGAGAATTCCTGCATCAGGCTATCCCAGATTTCTGATGGTACCGCGGTTGGCGCGGCTTCCGCCACGGTGGGCGCTGCGGATGGAGCTGGTGTCGACGGTTTCGCTGTGACAGGCGGCTGACCGCTCGCCGCCATCCGGCTTATCGGTTGGCTATCCTGCAACAGATCGCTGACTTCGATGCGATAGTCGTCAATAGCGAGGATATCGCCATCCTGGAGTTCAACCTGACGCCCCCGCTCCAGCGGGATCTCGTTGAGTACCACCCGCGTCACGTTGCCGCGATTGGTAATTTTGCACTCGCCGTCTGCCGCCACGTGAACGATGGCCTGCAGGCGAGAAATGGCGCGGTCGTCATCCGGCAGCACCAGGTTATTGTCCGTGCCGCGCCCAATGGTACCGCCCGGCGCGTAAAAGTCACAGCTGCCCTGCGGGGGCTGATGACCGGCTTTGGTCGAAATAATCGTGAATCGCATAGCCTATTCCTGCTGATATGATTGGCGCACAAACGCTGCCGCTCTCGGAATAAGAACGGCGGCGTTTGCGGGCGAGTTATTGATATAATCGATGATCTCTATGCGAAAATAATGCTCACCGGTAAAAACCGGGTTCAGGAATTATTTCCTGAACCCGGTGACAGCAATATAATTATGCTTCTTTATTTTCTTTGATATTCCAGCCGGCGCTGCTTTCTGCCCCTTTACCGCCAGCAGAAGTCTGCTCCCAGTACTGCTGTTTCACTTTCGCCGCCTGGAAGGCATAGGTTACGCCAACGGTGTCGCCGTTATCGGCGCCGGTGTACTGAACGGAAGTCACCAGTACATCTTCGAGGGTGATTCGCGCATATTCAACCTGCTGACCACCGGCTTTGCAGACCGAAAGTTCAACTTTGGTCAGGTGCTTGCCGCTGGAGCAGTGCTTCAGAATCGCGGTGGTGGATTTGTCGATCAGCGCATTTACGTGCAGGTCGTTGAAATTCACTTTACCCGCACCGCCACCGCCGCCCACGCTCATATTACCCGGCTGGGATGCGCCCCAGGAAAAAGAGGTAATATCAGTCCAACCGGTGTGATTAGAATCTTTTGATTCACCGGTTACACCCTCGACCTTCAGAAACATATCAATAGCCATAATATCTACTCTTCGTTAATGAAAATTATTGCTTTCGAAAAAGCACTTATACCCTAAATAATTCGAGTTGCAGGAAGGCGGCGACACAGCGAATCCCCAGGAGCTTACTCCAGTAAGTGACTGGGGTGAGCGAGGAAAGCCAACGCACATGCAACTTGAAGTATGACGGGTATATATGGCAAACAGAAAAGCATGGGGCTGAATAAAACCATCCATATTTTACCTCTGCCTCAGAGCAACAGGCTTGAGCCCATTGCTGGTCTTAACACTCATGCTGTGAAATAGCAGGAATGCAAAGTTGAAATTAATGCGGGTTATCCTGACTCCATGTTTTATTAGGATCACCGATGATTATCTGGGAAGTTAATTTATCCAGTTCCGTACTATGATAAAGGCGCAAACAATTCAAAGTGACGCCCTGAATTGCGGGTTGTCTTTCGGAATGAAAGCCATTGGTGGCACTTTTGTATTGAGCAATAATGGCGTTAATTTTGTCATTACCGTTTTCAATATCGAAAGGCACCCACTCCAGCAACGCATTGCTACTGCGCGCAGCATCTACAGAAAACTGACTTTTATCATCGGCTACCTGCGCCAGACAGCGGGATAAAACCACGTCTTTAACAACCTGCTTATAAGGTACCTGTTTAACAAACAATACCGGGTCGTCCCCGGCATAAGCCGACGCACTGCTAGCAAGCAGCAGACTGATAATGATTCTGTTCATAGCAACTCCCAAAAATTGGCTTTGGTTGCTACCTCAATTCCCAAAACCATATTTCTTTGCAGTCGGTGTAGCAATCAGAGTTGCATTGCATCATGTTGTCGCCAAGGGGTTCCAGTAGATCTATATGTCCACCGTTATAGTTGGTTATTCTATTAAAGAAGATAACGCCTTTGCGATTACGCAAACTCTCTGCTGCCTGACGTATCTCCTGATAAATCTCAGCTTTCCCAAACAGGTTATTTTTATACAGTTGGTCGGCCAATAGCTTGGCGCCCGGTTCAATCTTTTTACCCTTGTAAGCGCCTGCTTTTATGGGTAAACGCCCGCTAAAGCTCACATTGCATTTCAGCAGTGCGAGGCTCATACGTACCGCACAGGTATTCATATAACCAGGATTTGATTTAATGAGCGCACTGGCGTCATAGCCAATCTCATTAAATAGCGTTTCACGAGGTACATAGCCTGGGCGTGATTCATTCGCCGAATAATGTTGCATTTTGAGCTGTGCATAAAGAGGTCTCATGACGTCGCTCCCTGTTTGCAAGGCAACTCCTTCGCCAACGCTTCGGTAATCAGCATCGCCGCAGGCTGTTTTTTACGCTCGTCGGGCAGCTTTTTGAAATAGCTGTAGACGCTTTCTCGAAGCGATCCCGGCAGTGCCTGCTGATAACCGCACCAGGCTTTACCTTCTGTTGCATCCATCACGCCAAGCAGATACATATTGGCCTTTAACTGCTGCTGGGTATTGTCTTGTGCCAGCCAGGCCTTGAGAAACTTTTCGCCGCTCAACCGCACATCATTACGTGATAGTTGATTGGGATCGCGCAGTAAATTGGCGGAGTCATCAGCCGCCTGGACGACAGTAAATGGCATCAGCACCGTGAGCAGTCCCAGCGTGCAGAGTGGTAATAATTTCATTTCTTTACCTTCTTCCATGGCGTTGTACCTGCCGGGAGTCGCCTCCCGGCGGCATCATATTACGCTTCCTTGGTTTTCAGCGACGGCAGCTTGGAAACCAGACGCAGCGACACGGTAAGCCCTTCCAGCTGGTAGTGCGGACGCAGGAAGAACTTCGCGGTGTAGTAACCCGGGTTGTCTTCGATCTCCGCAACCTGCACTTCAGCGGCCGCCAGCGGTTTGCGCGCTTTGGTCTCCTGCGACGAGTTAGCCGGATCGCCATCGACATAGTTCATCACCCAGTCGTTCAGCCAGCGTTCCATGTCATCGCGCTCGCGGAAGGAGCCGATTTTGTCGCGCACAATGCACTTCAGGTAGTGAGCAAAACGGCAGCAGGCGAACAAGTACGGCAGACGCGCAGCCAGACGGGCGTTAGCCGTGGCGTCGGCATCATGATATTCCGCTGGTTTCTGCAACGACTGCGCGCCGATAAAGGCGGCAAAGTCGGAGTTTTTGCGATGGATCAGCGGCATAAAGCCGTTTTTCGCCAACTCCGCTTCGCGGCGATCGCTGATGGCGATCTCGGTCGGGCACTTCATGTCCACGCCGCCATCGTCGCTCGGGAAGGTGTGGCAAGGCAGATTTTCCACCGCGCCGCCGGATTCCACGCCGCGAATGGAGGTGCACCAGCCAAACTCTTTGAACGAGCGGTTAATGTTCGCCGCCATCGCATACGCCGAGTTAGCCCACGCGTAGTTGTTGTGATCCGCGCCGTCGGTCTGCTCTTCAAAATCAAAACTGTCCACCGGGTTGGTGCGAATCCCGTAAGGCAGGCGCGACAGGAAGCGCGGCATCACCAGCCCCAGATAACGCGCGTCTTCCGACTCGCGCAGCGAACGCCAGGCGGCGTATTCGGTATTCTGGAAGATTTTGGTGAGGTCGCGCGGGTTCGCCAGCTCCTGCCAGGACTCCATCTGCATCACTTCCGGTGCGGTACCGGTAATAAACGGACAGTGCGCAGCCGATCCGATTCGCGCCATTTCGCCCAGTAATTCCATATCCTGCGGACTATGGTCGAAATAGTAATCGCCGACGATGCAGCCGAATGGCTCGCCGCCAAACTGGCCGTACTCCTGCTCATAAATTTTCTTAAAGATCGGGCTCTGGTCCCAGCCCACCCCTTTGTAACGCTTCAGAGTGCGCCCCAGCTCCTGCTTGGAGATGCTCATAAAGCGGATTTTCAGCATCTCGTCGGTTTCGCTGTTGTTGACCAGGTAGCTCAGGCCGCGCCATGCGCTTTCCAGTTTCTGGAACTCATCATGATGCAGGATCTGATTCACCTGGCGCGACAGCTGTTCATCGATACCGGCAATCAGGTTCTGGATGGTGCGATAGGTGTCGTTGGAAAACGTGACGGTGTTTTCCAGCGCCTGCTGCGCGAGGGTTTTTACCGCGCTCTCAACGGCGGAACGCGCCTGGTCGGTTTTCGGGCGAAACTCTTTGTTCAGCAGCGCGCTGAATTCATCCTGGCTAAAGGCCTGGCTGGACTGCTGCTCATGTTGTTGAGTCGGGTTGCTCATCGATTACTCCTCGCTACCTTTCGCACTGTCATCTTGTTTCGGCATCTGGCTCAACGATTTGAGCAGCGTCGGATCCTGCAAAATTTTGGCAATCAGCTCTTCCGCGCCGTTTTTGCCGTCCATGTAGGTGAGCAGATTTGAAAGCTGGGTGCGGGCTTCCAGCAGTTTGTTCAGCGGCTCCACTTTGCGGGCCACGGCATCCGGCAGGAAGTCGTCCATGCTGTCGAAGGTTAAGTCGACGTTCAGTTTGCCTTCGTTGGTCAGCGTATTGTCGACCTGAAAAGCGACGCGCGGTTTCAGCGCTTTCATACGTTCGTCGAAGTTATCAATGTCGATGTCGAGGAACTTACGTTCATCGACCGCCGGTTGGTTGTCGACCGGTTTACCCACCAGATCCGCCATTACCCCCATTACAAACGGAAGCTGGATTTTGCGTTCCGCACCATAAATCTCTACGTCGTACTCGATCTGTACGCGGGGCGCACGGTTGCGTGCGATAAATTTCTGCCCACTTTTACTTATTGCCATGATGTTCTCCATCGAAGATGCGCGGTAAAGGTTGAGCGCCAGACCTTATGCCTGTCGCCATAATGTCCGGACGCGTCAGTCGCGACGTCCAAAAATGTTTTCCAGTTGATGAACGCCGTCCGGCGCTAAATCGCGGATGATGTCCATAAAATCCAGCTCAATCAGCCGCTGTACCCGTTCAATCATCAGCGGCGCGGGGTGACTCGGTTCGTGCTGGGCGAAGTACTGTTTTACTTTTTCCAGCATTTGCTGCGCCTCGGCGCGGCTGCTGATTTGCGCGCTGCGCCAGTCAACGGCAGACGGCGCAAGCGCGTCGGGAATCGCTTGATGTTCACTCACGGCACTCTCCTCGCGGGACGCGTGAAAGGACGAAATATCGGTGATCTGGCAGGCGCCGGCGACAATACCGACGGTCTTCTGCAGTTGTTCCATTTCCGGCACGCCGCTTTCACCCAGACAATCGCTTAATATTTCGCGGATGGTCTGCAAGCGCTGGTGAATGGCGAGGATGGCGTCTATCCCCGGCTGTCCGCCGCGGGCCAGTTCATCAATCAATCGCGAACGGCCGCCGGGATAATCCGCGCATTCGGTTTTACTGCCATCGAGCAGCGCCTGCGCATCGCGCAATAGCAGTTCATCGCCATTACTGCGTAACAGCACGGCATTGCGTAACGCGCTGGTCAGTGCTGATTTATCGCTTAGCCCCGCGAGCGCATTGATGCGGTAAAACGGATCAGTTTCGCCATACTCTTCCAGCAGCGGATAGATAGGCTGCCAGTAAAGCGACAGCGCCTGTTGCACCAGCAGCAGGCCATCCGCGTAACCACTCAGGCCGCGGCGTTTTGTCCACGCCTGAGTCAGCGCCAGCATGACGCGCAAATCTTTGGTGCGGCTAAGTAGCCCAGCCGCCAGCTTTTCTACCGTCGTCCAGTCAGCGGGTTCCGCCGGGATAATGGTGTCGCCAAACTGCTGCTCGGCTTTACCCTGCATCGCTTGTTCCATTGCCTGGAAATCGGCGTCATATTCGAGGTTTTCACCGCAGGGCTGCTCCGCGCTAACCGGAGCAAGGAATTCATCAATATTCATGGCCTACCTGCTTATTCAAACATCGGCGGATACAGACCGTGACGGCCCGGTCTCGCGCCCCCGGCGGGATCAAACAGCAGCGTGAACAGCTGGCCGGTCAAATTACCGCTATGGACGTGGGTATAGAGCGGATAACCATCGGCGCGGTTGGTCCACCAAAAACTGGTCTGACGCTGCGGATCAAAACAGTCCGCCGCCTGCTGCCAACCAAGGGAGCTTTGCCCATCTTGCTGATAGCCAATCACGTCGAGTATTTCCGAACGCTTTTCCGCCTCTACCAGCTTTGGTGCCGGAATGGCGAGTAGCGCCTGGTCAAGTTGTTCAGCGGAAAAGCCATTACGTACCGCATGCAGCAGCGTTCTGCCCACCTGCTGATACCACTCTCCGGCCTGAGTGAGGATTGAAGGCGACCACTCCAGCGGGTTGAAGGCCATTTGCGCGCAGATGGGATACTGGCGGCCTACCCGATCGCGTCCGGGGATCAGACACCCCATCTGTACCATCTGGCCGCTCAACATCGGCGGGACGATAAAATTCCACACCGGCGCGTTGCTGAACTGGCGTTCGCCGCTACGCTGTTGCTCCTGTTGCCAGGCCAACAGCCCCACCTGAAACCATTGCGACCACTGGCGAACCAGCATGTCCGGAAATCGACGTTGTAAAAAATCGCCGGTACTGGGGAGTTTACCGTACCAGCTCATCGCAGGGGCGTGAGTCATTCGGCTTTCCTTGCGGTTATGGACATGAGAAACGGGGAAGCTGGAACGGATTGCGAATACTGTTCGGCGCAAACTCCAGCGTGACCTGATAACCATCGACGTTAAACGTTGCCTGTCGGCTCAAACTGCTGCTGCCGGGCGCGGTGCGCGCTTTATCAAAAAAGCGGTTCAGCGCCCATGAGCCGCTGGTCACCAGCGTCGAGGTGGTACCATCGGCCAGACCGAGTTGCATACGCACCTGATTGGTGCCGCCCGGCCCTGGCCAGCTCATCATTTGCACCGCCTGCGGACCGTGGCTGTAGCGCAACTGCTGGCCATCAACATCCAGCGTCAGGTTGAGGATCCGGTTGTCCATGCTGATGGTGCGCACCGTCACTTTAAATGACGGCGTGGTTGCGCCATTGGCAAAGAACGCGTCGCGGATCGATTGCGCCTGCTGGAAAGGCCTTAATAACCCTTCACTACCCGGCAACGTTTTGCCATCGATGCCGGGCATAAAACGCCAGCTGGACTGCGTGGTATCGACTTTATTGGTCAGGTTGTCACGGAAGAAGGTATCCATCATGCCGGTACCCGGCGCGAACATACGCGCCAGATCGTCCGGCGTGACTTCGCTTCTGGCGCTGCGAACCAGCGGATAGCGCCCGGCGATAGCCTGGCGGCAGAATCCGCCGACTTCCACGTTAATCCGTTTACGTACGTTATCGAGATCGCGGCGCTGGGTATCACTGCTGGCGCCGACCGCCATTTTGCTGAACATGGTTTGCAGGCCGCCCGGTAAACGCCCGGCGCTGGCCTGCAGACGGCTAATCGCATCGCCGCCCGGCGGTTGCATACCGCTGTTGGCGGCATCCTGTACCGCGGTCAAGTAGCGATAAAGTTCATCGATCTGTTTGAGGAAATCGTCGAACACAATCGTTTTGCCGCCCTTTTCCAACG
>PJTX01000454.1_pt1 | contig 10047 bp, 6 predicted proteins | sample 1512091 | NCBI WGS metagenome assembly PJTX01 (sample SAMN08177681, study PRJNA422409) | Soil metagenome, whole genome shotgun sequencing project. | isolation source: Soil enriched (2) on filter paper: beechwood xylan treatment | place: USA: Madison | collected 2015-01-15 | reverse complement strand
CGTTTTTCCTTTGTAAATCTGCTTACGCAACAGTTGCGTAAATAGTACTATATCTGTGCTATATCTGTGCTTAACGAGTGCTTGAAATATACAGGTTATATAGCCCCTTAAAAAGGCTAGAAATTTTAGTGTATTCATAATTTAGTTTGTTAGTGGTTACTTCGATAACCGACCGAAAAACTCAGCGACCTTTTTGCTCAATTCTATCTCTTTTTCGATGCGCTCTTTTGCTTCTGCTGACAGCTGCATTTTGCTGAGGTCTATATTGCGATGATAGGCGATACAATAAGCGATCAAGACGCGGTACAATGCGATTGCAAATTCCTGCATTTCCTCATCCTTCAGGAGCCTATTTTTTCCTGCGCCACTATCAAGATATGTGCTCAAGAGCTGGAGTATATTAGCAGAAATAACCTCTAGCGCATATTGATTCCAGAATGCCTCAATCTCCTTTATAGGATCATAATCGACCTTATGGACATCATAAATCATCCATTCAAAAGCAAATTGTAGCGCTAAAATCCTGTTCATTTTTCAGTAAGTAAATCCGTAACCGAAGTACATAGCATCCCCTCTCCGATCGAAATCAGCTTTTTATTGGGAGCCTGATGTTACTCAGTTCACATTGTAATAATTAATTCATTCTTGGAGCCAGATCGCGTTTGATTGAGGGGTCACACAGGTGTATAATATTGGCGTTACGCGTTCCATGGCAAGAGAAGCCAAATCTAATTTGGCCAAACCAGCCGAGCTACTCGGGGGCCGTGATGATGTTCTTTGATCTTTGCTTTTTGTTCATAACTCGTTTATTGGTAACGAGTCTTAGCGGTTCGCAGGCAAATGATAAATGTGGGACTGCATACCGTACCTGAAATAAAGTTTCTGACGCCTTACACACCACGGATTTACAGCAGTACCCACATCTATCTTAATGCACAAATATAGCATAAAAGTATAGACATGGGTGTTAAAATCTGCTGTCTTGTGGTGTGGCGTCAGAATACAGGCACAAGACTCTTAATTTAAACACCTAAACTATAGATGATTTAATCTAATTTCTTACTAAAACAAAGATAATAAAGACGCATCATAAAATCAAATTTTTACATATAAATATGATACATAATTTTCTTTGCCAAATTGGCAAATGGCAAAATTAGTTTTCATCTCTCCCATTCAACTTTACAACATTAATGCTGTTAGGCGTATAAGAATACATTTCAATTTGTCTGCTAGCCAGCTCTCCAAAGGTATTGGAAAGAGTGCTAATTATATTGGAACAATGGAGAATGAGCAAAATGAGGGAAGCTACAGCGATGAAGTCTTGTCGGAAATAGTACTTTATATAAACAAATTAATTACAGAAAATCCTGCGTTAGAACTAGAATTTGAAGGAAAGACCCATTATACAATTTATGATCTATATCCTTCGGATGTACTCAGCAACGAAAAAGTAGTTAAAAAGGTCGATCCGATCCCGCTAGGATCTGGTCCGACCGTTACTTTAAATGCTATGATAGAATCTACAGACTTCTTTAAATCTCCTCGTACATTAAAAGAAATTGTCGAAGAATCCAACAAAGTTCAGAACAGGAATTGGGTGCTGCAAGATTTCACACAGCCTCTGGAAAACGCCGTGAAAGGTAAAAACAAAAGACTCAAGGTAGTGCTTAAAGGCGACGTAAACACGTACATCCTTATCAATAAGCAAAAAAAGGTTTAGTATCTTTGTGGTCAAAGAAATGGCCATTTTATGCTAGTTGATCATAAATATGAAATAATTAACATTATTGCCATGCCACGAATAGAGGTCGAAAAAATGCTCAATGTATTCCTTTTGAGAAAGAAAAAAGGTTATAGTCAATTCGAACTTTCTTTCCTCATGGGGCAACGAGACTTTTATGTTCGTGATGCGGAAGATCTTTCCCATACCTTAATTTATTCTGTACCATTTAATAATATCTTCCGAGAAATTTTTGATTGCGATATTCGGGCTATTGTTCCTGATCTAACTAGTACTAACTATACTATTCAGATTTCAAAAGTTAATGATCATTCGGGCAATATGGTTTATAAGGCAGAAAAAGTTTTCGATGACGGTCACACAGAGTTTCTAGGTATGTTAACCGCTGAACCCAAAAATTTATTGCTTGAATCCCAAAGCAAAATTTCAGAACAAGCTGTTAAAGACTGGGTAATAGCTCAATTCGCTACTGGCTATTTTCACGATGCTAAAAATGCACTACAGATATTACGAGACTGTGAAAAAGATCTCAACGGCCCCATCCGTCCACTATTCTTAGCAAAAGCGTTGAAATCTTGTAATGGCACTAAAGGAACTCCTAAATTGATAAGAAAGAAAGATGGGAATGGGAGGTTTGGTTACCTACAAAACATCTAAAGATAAATTATGACCAAAAATATAGATTACAGTAAAAGGATTATTGCTTTTGTGGATATTCTCGGATTCAAGAAGATTATCAGGGAGTCCGATAGAGACAAATCAAAAGTTACAACCATTTATGAGGTATTGGATTATCTAAAAAAACTTGGTGATAATACAGAATAATACCAAATAACGAAAAGATAGATCAACTAATTATCAATTTTAGAGACAGTCATATCGAGAAGTTGACTGGGATTGAAGAGTTTAAAATAACAACAATAGTAAATGCCAAACGATTTAGTAGCATATTCACGAGCGGGTGATGTATTTCATTACAGATGGGCAGCCAGACGTTGCCTAAGACTAATATATCCCAATTCTTGCACAACAGATATATATATTGAAGGGTCGCCCGAAACAGAAAAAGCCGGAGAATATGTCATAGACGTTTCGGAATACAGTACTGAAGATACGGGAAAGAAGAAAATAGACTATTATCAGTTAAAGCACACGACGGTCCAAGTAAATGCGCCATTTACAATAAGCGACTTAAAAGATACTTTTATCGGCTTTGCTGCAAGATATGTCCAGCATAAGAACGAGGATAAAGCAGATGTCTCCGACATTTCCTTCACCATAATTACAAACAGAAAATTTGCGGATTCATTCAAGGCAAATTTATCAGCCATCATAAACAAGAAAAAGATCGATCCTGTTTTCAAAAGAACGATTGAGAGTTATACCAATCTCTCTGAAGGTGATCTGGTGTCATTTTGCCGTATGTTACATTTGGAGGATAGTGAAGGTAATTACAATATTCAGAAAGATGAATTAAGAATAGAATTAGCTCAATTGATTGCAGGTTCCGTTGAAAATGCACAAATTGAAAATCTTGTTGCTTTAGTACAAGAGAAGGTACTGCCTGATACCGATGGTAGTATTAATCGGGAAGATGTTTTAAAGCGTTTTGGCATAACCTCTGAAAAAGAACTATATCCTTCTCCGGCTAAATGGGATGAGATTACTAATATAATCGAACGCAGGCAACATTCAATTCTTCAGAACAGCATTGCTAGTTCATCATATCCCGTTATTGTGCATGCAGCGGGCGGCGTAGGAAAATCTGTTTTCTGTCGACAGTTAATCAATTCTTTGCCCGAAGGGTCTCTAGGCATTGCTTATGATTGTTTTGGTGCTGGAAGCTACAGGAACCGAAGTGAATCCCGGCATAAACATAGGGACGCTTTAGTGCAAATTGTAAATGAACTTGCTTCCAAAGGATTATGTGATCCACTGATCGTACAGAATACAACCCTGGATGAGGACATCATGCGGAAATTCCTCCAACGAATTGAAGAATCTGCACAGTCTTTAAAAAAAGTAACTAATGAAGCCCAGCTATTCATTTTAATTGATGCTGCCGACAATGCGGAGATGGCAGCCATCGAATACACGCAATCCTGTTTTGCTCATGAGCTGATTCGTGAAAATATGCCGGATGGATGCAAATTGGTGCTGTTATGCAGAACGGAACGTATACATTTATTGCAGCCGCAAAGCTTTATTACCCAATTAAAGCTGGAACCATTTTCAGAGGAGGAAACTTTGGCAAACTTAAAAAAATGGTTTCCTGAAGCAAATGAAAAAGATGGAACCGAATTTCACCGTTTAACATCGGGTAATCCACGGGTTCAAGCAAATGCTTTAGATGTAAAATATGACTCAATCCACGAATTGTTGGCCTCATTAGGACCGTCAGGAACCTCTGTCGAAAAGCAAATAGAGTTTCAGTTAAATGCTGCCATATCTAAAATAAAAGACCTGATTCCTAAAGAGCATCATCATCAAATTAATTCAATATGTCTGGGTTTAGCTAGCTTACCCCCTCATATTCCAATTGATGTTTTGTCAAAAGTGGCAAATGTCAGTATTGACCATGTGAAAAGTTTTGTCTCCGATATTGGGCGTTCCATATGGTTGTATGATACATCTATACAGTTTAGAGACGAGCCAACAGAGACCTGGTTTAGAAATACTTTCCTTGCTACTAAGGAAAACTATGAAGAATATATAACAGCTTTAGAGCCGCTCGCTCATCAGTTGCCATATGTAGCCGAAGTCCTACCTCAGCTATACCTGCAAGCCGGACGATACGATAAGTTAATTGCAATTGCACTTTCAGACGACTATTTGCCTGAAAATAACCCTATAGATGCTCGGAATATCCGCGTATATCGTTTACAATTTGCATTTAAAGCTGCGCTTAAACTCAAAAATTTTAAAGATGCCATTAAGCTGGCAATGAGAGCCGGCGAAGAAGTAGCAGGAAATCAGAGGCAAATAGCGCTTTTCGGGTCGAATATTGACCTAATTACTACTCTTCAAAGCAAGGAAAAAGTTCAGGAGATTGCTTTCAAAAGATTACTAAGCAACAGTTGGGACGGATCTGAGAACATTTATTCTGCTTCATTGCTTTCGGGAATATCAGATTATAGAGGAGAAGGAAGAGGCTACCTGCGGGCTGCTATGAATTGGCTTCATATTCAATTTGAGCAGCAGAGAAAAAATGATGACCGTTATAATCAAGACGGTGTTGATGATAATGACGTACTAGAACTTGCCTATGCCCATTTAAACATTTATGGAGTAAGCGGTTGTACTGATTTCCTATATGGTTTAAAGCCAAAAGAAGCTTTATTCAGGATTATACAGAATTTAGCAGAAAGACTTATTGATCTGGGGCGATTCGAGGATATAAGTGACTTTACAGAGAGGTTTATTCGGGAACCCTATTATCTGGTTGGTATAGTTAGCTGGCTTGTAGAAATTGGAAAATTCCCTCAAGCAAGTGAAATAGAAACATGTTTGAATCTGCTCTGTTCTCGGAAAAGCAGAATTAAAAGATCCAAAGATTTTTTCAACGACAAGATAACACCGGCTATCCTTTCTTTTCTCGAAGCATGCTTATACCACGGTTTACCAGCACAAAAGATATTACGGGCTTTAAATTATTATGTGCCGCTGAAGGCCAGCCGAATGGTTTATAGCAATCATTCGTCAGATGAAAGGACTATTTATCTTAAAGCGATTGCTATACGTGCGGTGCTGTTAGGTAAATCAGAAATAGATATAGAAGCTATCTCCCCAAACGAATTTACCAGCAAGAAGAAAAGCCATGAATCAGATAATGACTTTAAAGAGTTTAAAGAAGTCATCTATGGTCTGTTTCCATGGTATTTGTTAAGGACTCAGATTTTATTTTACAAAGAACTAAAACTTCTTGACATTGTTGGTTCCGTTAATGAGACTTCAATAAAAGCTCGAACCAATAGATATAAGAGCTATGATATGCTTCCTCACGAGATTGCCCGTATTTGTGCTGATATACTAACATTCCATCGACAAGAAAGTAAAGAGGATCTCGCTGAGTTTTATCAAAAATTTCTACATAATAACAAAGCCTTCAGATTACAAGATAAATCCCGCCTTCTCCGTGCAGCTTGTAGGGCTACTCATTTATTAGATATAAGACGGCCTTTAGAAAATGCTACTTATGACTTAACGAAAACCCACCATGATGATGGACCTGATGAGATTTCTAATAGATATATTGCGCTTGCACGTGCAGTTTTGGTCATTTCGCCTGACGATGCAAGCGTATATTTTAACAAGGCGATAGAAGTCGCTTCTAAATTTGGTGATGAACTTGTTCCGCGATGGGAAGCAGTTGTTGCGTTGGCTCGGAGAGCCTGCGTAAAGCAAATAGTGCCGGACGAACTAGCATATCGTTTCATTCGATGTGCCGAGCTAGTAGGGGAAAATGTTTCCAGGGAAAAACATTGGAGCAGAAACAAAGCGATGCGTGTTTGTACCAAGATGTCTCCCGGCATAGCCCTATCAGCGCTAAGCAGGTGGCGGGATAGGGATGTAGGTCGCTTTGAATATCAATTTGAAGCCATGTTGATGGAGTTGATCAGTTCCAAAATAATCTCAGCCAGTACAGGTTGGGCATTAAACCGCTTTTTTTCTAACCATCAATTGAATGAGCTACTGGCAATCTGTTTGGAAAATGAAGCATCTGACAATATCCGGCAAAGCTTAGCTTATGATGCCATTTATTTACTTCAGATAGAGGGCACCAGTAGTACGTATTGGGATAAGCTGAAAGAAATTGCAGATAGGAATAACATTAGTAATGAAGTATTAAAGTCTATTACGGACTTCTATGCACAACAAAAGACAGAAGTTGAAAGCCCTGAAGATTTATCCGATAATAAGCAAAATCAGGAATCTAAACAGGATTGGGACGACATTTTCAAAGACTTAAATATTGCTACACCTGAAGGTTTTGCCGCATTAATAGAACGATTTAAATCGAAACACGGAACAGATTATTTCAGATGGCATTTGAGAGACTTATTAAAGGAAGCTATAATCAGGCTGGAAGAAAAATCACTTTGGCCCTTTATTGATATTGTCTTTCTTTCTGAACATATTGACCATTATGACGTTCAGGATCTCCTTTCTTCCATGCCTCAGGCATGGAAAGGCAAAGTGAGTTATCAAGCTAAGTTGTCAGGTATCGTTTATAAGTTCGGAGAACGTTATGCGCACGAATTGACAAACGAATACTCTTTTAACTCTTTCAAAAAAGAGCTAAATCTTGATGAAACATTAACCGAAAAATTGATTGCCGGAATCGTATCAGGCTTAGCGAATGGTAATGAGATTACCGATGCACGGCAGTTTTTTGGTTTTGTATTCGTATCATCATCTTATATCAGCGAAAAAGAGGCATCAGAATTAACCGATTATTCATTGTCGCGTTTTGAATTGCATATCGGAGAAGATTTTGGCGATGGTGTATGGAGTGACAAATTGTGCACTACAAATGACATCAGCATAAACGTTGCAGGATTTATATGGTCAGCCTTAGGCTCGCCAAGAACAGCAGTAAGATGGAATGCTGCACATTGTGTCAGAAAGCTGGCAGACTTTAATTGTATCGATATCATCGATGCTTTAGTCTTTTGGTTGAAACAAGACGGAGTAGGTGCATTTGGACACCATAAGTTTCCTTTTTATAACCTTCATGCCCGATTATATTTATTAATCGCTTTAGCAAGGATTTCTTTGGATAAGCCAGAATTGTTAGCCCAAAATAAAGACATATTTGTTCAATATGCTTTTGGAGAGCCACACATTCTTATACAAAAATTTTCATCAGACATAGCAGTTAATCTCTCCGCTTCTTTAGAGGATATCTATGATGAGGAAACACTAAATAAACTAAAGGTTGTTGGCAAAAGTAACATGCCAATAATGGAAGTGAACTACAATGATAAAGTAGACAGTTATTGGCATATAAACGGAATGGTTAATACTGAATATGATTTTCATTTCGGATGGGATTTTGACAGATACTGGTTTGAACCGTTGGGCGATGTATTTGGCATACCGGGGAAACAAGTAAAAGATATAGCGGCTAATGTCATCAATGAAGAATGGGGTATAAAAGAGAAAAATGGCTATAATAATGATCCGAGAGTACCGATATGGAATAGCCATTCTCATGAAAGAGAAACTTGGCATAGTCACGGAAGCTACCCAAGGACAGATAATCTTGATTTTTATTTGTCTTACCATTCCCTGATGGTAGCAGCAGCAAAGCTTATTGAAAGCATGCCTGTAGTTTCAAAACGAGATTGGTATGATAATGAGTGGGACGAGTGGATTTCAGGTCATTTATTGACTTGTGCTGATGGAAAATGGTTAATAGATTCTCGAGATCCTGTACCATTAAAAAGACCAGAATGGATTTCAAAAAACAAACATGAAAATTGGAGAGCGGATATCTCAGAAAATATTTTTTTTGAAACATTATTAACAGCAGAGCATAACGACAAATTATGGCTTAACGTGCAAGGAGGATGGGAAGAAAATGATAGCGAAAGAATCGAAAGTTTTTCAATTGCCTCTGCATTGGTTTCTAAAGATACTTCCGATGCACTAATGAGGGCATTGGAAACCTGTAGTGACCCTCATGACTATAAACTCCCTTATTATGAAGAGGGAGACATGGAAATAGAATCAGGTTCTTTCGAACTCAAGGGATGGATTAAGGCTGAATCTGTTTCTAAAAGATTAGATGAATATGATCCCTATGCTGATAATGTAGACTATCCTCCATTTTTAATAGGAGATGGTATTATGGACAGATTAAGTTTGTCTGTAGATGATAAGGGAAAAATTTGGTATTTACCCCAATCATCATATCCAGCCTTGAAATGCGAAATATGGAGTAGTCACCGATCCGACAGAGATGAAAATCCAAATCAGGCCGGTAAACGATTAAAAGCATCTTTACAATTTTTAAAACATATGTGTTCAACGCTTAATTGTGACCTGATATTGGAAGTTTGCATACAAAGGGAAATTAATTATAAATACCGGAGCAGGGAAGATAAATACGAGTATTCGAAACCTATACAAAAACTATTTATACTATCGTCAGATGGAGAACTTAGAACTACAGGAAAAAGTCTTAAACTTGGGTAAGCTCTTTGTAAAGGAGCTTAAATTGGAGCCAGGCGTTGATACTTTCTCGCGCTGGATGGCTCATTATATAGCAGAAAGAATGACAGCGGCCGAACAAGCTCTGTCCGATGAGGATAAGAAAGAAGCAGAAAAAGAGTGCTTCGAAACAATTCTGGCATTGTGGAAGCACAGATGGTTACTGCCGTCCCGTAAACGACCATTGGAAGAGTTTGAACCTATTCTAAAAACATTGGAACGACTCAATCCAGAGAAGGAGGAACCATTCTTTTACCATTCGTTAGATCACGAACTATCTGAACTGGAGAAAGGTAACCCAGCTTTAAAAGAGGTAACAGGCTATACCAATATGGCTTTGCAAATTGACAAAGCAGCCAGGATCTGGATAGAGTTCGTTTTGAATCAAGCTGCCTTGAAAGCTAAAAATGAAAAAACAGCATCCTTTCTCGACAATTCAATAAACATACATGATAATGACGATACAAGAATCGTCAGGGTAATCTTAGATAGGGATCCTACTATTGGTTTCGAAAATTCCAATAATGATATGGTCCAAAAGAAATACTTAATCGAAAAATTAAAGAAAAGAATTGAAGAGTTAGAAAGGTTTTCAAAGGTGAATGAAGTTCTGTTAGAAAAATATATAAAAGACTTAGCAGCTATAGAAACTGATAGATAGGGATCCTTATCTGTAACATAATGTGTTTGGGGAAGACGTCTCATCGTATCCGCCCTACGGACTACATATTTGATTTGTCGATGATTTGTTTATAGTTCTGTGGATACAGATCTTTGATGTTTTTGTGGTTTATGGATGCTATGTTCAGTAGCGTATGCTTTAACCACTGGTACGGGTTCACCCCATGTTTCTTGCAGATGGTGAAGAAGGAGTATATCATTGCCGATCGCTTTGCGGCTTCATGGCTGCCGGCGAAGAGCCAGTTCTTGCGACCTAGGTCTTTACGGTGTTCTTACTCAGTGACAAACAACGTGCTATCGCTTTTATGGCATAGCCCTGCTGTTTCAATCTTATCAATTGTTTTATCTGACTCATGGGTCTTGATTTACCGGCCATTGGAATAACTCTTAAAAATCTTATCCCAAAT
>PJTX01000451.1_pt1 | contig 10091 bp, 6 predicted proteins | sample 1512091 | NCBI WGS metagenome assembly PJTX01 (sample SAMN08177681, study PRJNA422409) | Soil metagenome, whole genome shotgun sequencing project. | isolation source: Soil enriched (2) on filter paper: beechwood xylan treatment | place: USA: Madison | collected 2015-01-15 | reverse complement strand
TTTCTAGCCTTTTTAAGGGGCTATATAACCTGTATATTTCAAGCACTCGTTAAGCACAGATATAGCACAGATATAGTACTATTTACGCAACTGTTGCGTAAGCAGATTTACAAAGGAAAAACGCACTTCAAAAGTACCTGTTTGGTGCTACTAAACTGCCGGAATAAGAGGGGCTCTTCTGCCTTTCTTCTGACCAACTTCGCCCTAAGTTCTGCCCTTGTTCGGGCGGGCCATCGGTCCTGCATGCATTTTTCATCGGGATTTCTTCGGGTGGACTCGATGAAATCCCGATGCCGTCCCGATGAAAACCCGATGAACGGCCGAAGTTGGTCAGGAGTTGGTCGGCACTTAAGTATACCATTAAGCTACCAAGAGTGTACCGAAAAGGTACTAAAAAGGTACCGAAGAGCTACCAAAAAGGTACTGGAGATATACCAAAGAGGTACTAAACAGGTACATGCTTTCGGTAGCTTTCTGGTGAAGCTTGGGTATAAGCTGCGTACAGGATCCAAATCTTCTTTACCAGTAGTGTGTGGCAGGTCGGTAAGGAGAGCTGATGTGTATCGTTTGAAATCCGGTAGTTTACAAGCGTCCTGTGCAGTTTTGATAGGTAAGGGTAAGTATTTGGTCGCTCGAGAAAAATCAAATGTTCTAAACGCTTTAAAATGCGTCGGGCAATTTGGTGGCTATAGAAAGGCTTTTCGCATGTCGTTGGCATGTGTGTTTTTAGTTTCTATGTTTAGTTTATCGGCTCAGACGCCCCGCAAGGACAGCGGGGCGTATGGGCTGATTGCGATTAAAGGACTCGCTGTCGGGGATACGATACCTGAGGAATTATGGCACCTTAAAATGCCGGTATATAATGACGATAAAGGTAGATCCAAAATTTCTTTAAATGATTACAGAAATAATAAGCTGATCATATTGGATTTTTGGGCGACTTGGTGCACCAATTGCTTGGAGAGTTTTCCAAAGTTAGATGTGTTGAAAAGCACGTTCGGAAATGATCTCGGTGTATTGCTGGTTAACTGCAAAAGAACGCGGGACGACAAGGCAAAGGTCGATCAGATATTCAAAAAATATAAGGATTCTTATCATTTCGAGGTTCAGTTTCCCTATCTCATTGGAGATACGATTTTCAATGTGCTTTTTCCACATCGCGGGATCCCCCACCTTGTGTGGCTCGGAAATGATAGGGTTGTTAAAGCTATCACGTATACAACAGAGCTTCAGGAAAAGAATATCCAGCAGATATTAGCAGGAGAGAAACCAAGCTTTTATTTGAAAGATGATTTCAGGTATAAGATCCCGGACAGCATATCAATTGATACATTGAAATTATTCTCATCTTACTTCAGCAAACGCAGAGAGGGTATTCGAGAAATGGGAGTACAGATTAAGGAAAGAGGAAATGAGATGGTATTCACCTTTCTTAATTCATCGGTTGCTATGCGGATATATGAATATCTGAGAGATTCCGGTCGTCGCGTCGATCGTAATTTATGGCTATTTGACAAAAGTGTCGGCAGGGAGCTCCGCAGAAAGCTGAAAACTCCTCAGCGTTACAGTGATGAGTACTGCTATTTTTTACATTACCCCAAAGATCGATCAGATTTCGATCCATATCATAAAATGATTCATGATATCCAAGACAATTTTGGGATCAGATGGGACATCAGAAAAGAAGTAATCGATGTATGGCGTATCGACTCTTCGCCGAAAGTGCTGATGTTCAGAACGAAGGGTGCAATTCCGATCACTTCCCTAGATGCTACGGACAATAAAAAATTCATTCAGAATATTCCTCTCCGAAATAGCTTTAATGTGCTCTCGTGGTTCTTAAATAAACCCACAGTGTTGGGAGAAATTGAAGACATAAACGTGGATTTTGATCTGCCGTCAGATCTGCTGGATTATAATGATGAACAGTTGCTACGCCTATTGGAGCAGCTCGGCGCTAGGATTACAGTATCACCACAGGAGATAACATATGTTTATTTCTCTAAAAACGGATCAAACTAAACATGAGAGCATTGTTTTTAATCGGGCTGTATCTGATCATTTTAGGGATAGCCAACTGTGTTATGGCACAAGAAAACGTTGTAAGAATCCATGGACGGGTCGTTAATAAAGACAATAAGAAGCCAATCGGAGGAGCATCAGTCACCGTCACCGGAAAGAATAGAGAGACGAAATCAGATAATGATGGCCAGTTCATGCTTTTGGCGAATCTAGGGGATAGTTTATGGGTCAGCCATATCGGGTTCCTTGGTAAAGGCATAGCCGTAAATAGTGAGATGAGATCTCTTAGTGTGGAACTGACCCCTGAGCATAAGATGCTGGAAGAAGTGCTGGTAAGTTCAGGTTATCAACAGCTAAAGGCTAATGAAATGACAGGCTCCTTTCAGTTGCTGGACAAGCGGGCAATCGACCAGCAGGTTGGAACCAACATTTTGGATCGTCTGAATAACCTAACTCCGGGATATAGAAAGAGCACTTTCGATTTTCAACCTAATAGAAAGGATAAACTCAATGTTTCTATTCGCGGGCTGAGCACAATTGATGCTTCCAAAGACCCTCTTGTCGTCCTCGACGGTTTTATTTATGAGGGTGATATAGATAATATTGACCCTAATAGTATAGCCTCGGTGACTGTGCTTAAAGATGCAGCGGCAACCTCCATATGGGGCGCTCGAGCAGGCAATGGAGTCATCGTACTGACAAGTATGAACAGTGCCAGTAAGTCTCAGAAGATAAGTGTCAATATATCTCATACAATTACCGCAAAGCGAATAACGAATTATAATATGCTGTACCAACCTTCAAATATGGATTATGTTTTGGCAGAACAGGAGCTTTTCAATGCTGGCTATTATGATGGTAAGATTGCCCAGACCCCTTATCGGTCACTGACGCCGGCAGCAGAAATCTTTTTGGCCCGACGTAATGGTACGATCTCTGTGCAGGACTCCGTAAACTTGATCGGTAAATTGTTGACCATGGATGGTAAAGCGGCATATAAAAGAGCTTTTTTACAGACACCGTTTTTGCAACAGTCTTTTGCCAGTGTTTCGGGAGCATCTGAGGTTATAAGATATAATTTTGGTGTCGGCAATACCGTGGATCTTTCTGAAAATAAGTCGAAAGACAATAAGCTGAATCTTTATCTCAATAATTCGTTTCACTGGAATAATAAGTTTGAACTGAATCTTAATGTTAACTTCTTGACGCAAAGACAGCGTAGTGGTACGCCTTCATTTGACCAATTTAAGTTTGGCGGTAAATATGTTCCGTTTTTCGAGTTTATGGATGCTGATGGAGAAGCATTGCCCTTCAATACTGTTTATCGGGGTGATTACCTAAATCAGTATTACGAAGGCGATTTACTAGACTGGAACTATTATCCGTTATACGACTACAAAAGTGATCGTACTACCATACGAAAAACAGAGCTGTATTCAATTGTGCAAGCGCAATATAAGATTAGACCTTACTTAACTGCAAACATTTCCTATCAATATCAGATACAACGGAAGGCTACAGAAAGTATCGCTCAGGCTGATAGCTACAAAGCCCGGGATTTGATCAATACATTTTCCAATATCGATCCGCAATCGGGTTTGGTCAATCATGTCATCCCAATGGGAGCGGTTTATGGTCTTAATGATGTAGATGTAAGTTCATACACTTGGAGGGGACAGGTAAACTTTAATAGGTCAATGGGGCCTCATTATGTCAATGCGATATTAGGAACAGAAATGAGAGAGGTGTTGACAGAAGGCTCTTCCAGCACAACTTATGGGTATAGTGCCGATCCTATGAGAACTAAGGTGGTTGATTATGCCAACTTTTATCCGACATTGCCTGCCGGAGGACTCTCTTCTATTCAGGGAAACATGTCTCCAATGAAATATTTGAATAGGTTTGTCTCCTTATATGCGAATGTTGCTTATCTATTTAAGCAACGGTATGGAGTTTCAGTAAGTATGCGGAAGGATGGTGCAAACGTGTTTGGCGTAAATACAAACGATAAATATAATCCATTTTGGTCAATAGGGGGGAGCTGGAATGTGGCTAAAGAAAAGTTTGCCGGGTGGAAAAGTATAAGTGACCTCCAGTTAAGAGCCACCTATGGTTATAGCGGCAACATCGATCCGTCAAGGACACCGCTTCCTGTAGCAGAAGCAACCAGTGGTCGGTACACCAATTATCCTGCTTTTGTAATTAGTACTTTAAACGATCCTTCATTAAGATGGGAAAAGGTGCGCACGTTAAACTTTAGCATTCAGTTTGGTCTTTTCAATAATAGGATTACAGGTAGTTTTGATTATTATCTAAAGAAAAGTACCGATTTGTATGGCAATTCTCTTATCGACTATACTGTATTTGGCAAGGCTAATACTACTGTAAAAAACAATGCCAAAATCGAGAGTAAGGGGGCGGAAATGAACTTGGCTGCTGAGGTTATAAAAACTGGATCTTTTAGCTGGAAGCCCGCTGTCCTTTTAAGCTTAAACAGAAACAAAGTGCTGGAGTATTACAATACCCAGTTTGGCCTAATTAATTTAGTGGGCAATGGTACGAGCACGAGGCCGATTGTCGGTAGACCCCTCAATTCTATCGCCGCGTTCAATTGGGGTGGACTGGATGAAAATGGCGACCCTCGGGGATTTTTAAACGGCGAATTGTCCACTGACTATAAGAAAATAAGAAACACGACTGTAGGTGAGACTGAAGATAACCAAACCATCGTTTTCGTAGGCTCAGCTGTGCCGCAGGTGTTTGGAAATCTGGTGAATACCTTCTCTTATCGAAGTTTTGACTTATCTGTTAACTTTTCCTTTAAAGCTGGGTATTATTTTACAAATCCTGCGACTTCGAGTGGTAACTTCTATCAATACGGTAAAGCTTACTCAGACTATGATAAGAGATGGCAGTTTCCTGGCGACGAAAAGCATACACATGTACCTCGGATTAAATATCCAGTTGATGCAAACCGAGATTCTTTTTATCAGGGCTCAACGATAAACGTTTTGAAAGGTAATCATGTACGTCTGGAATATGTAAATCTTTCTTGGAGAAATGTGCTGAAAATAGGCGGCAAAAAGCTCAACACGCGTGTATTTGTTAATGCGGCTAATTTAGGCCTGATCTGGAAAAGCAACAAGGAAGATGTCGATCCTGACTTTCCGGGTAAGTTAAAACCCAACCCAGCATACGCGCTGGGACTGAATGTTAATTTTTAAAACTACGCACTATGAATGAAAAACATTGCACAGTAAAGATGATGGTTGCTTTACTACTTCTGTCGGGGCTCGTCTCCTGTACCGGTTTTTTGGATGAGAAATCAAATTTTGGACTTCAAACGCCCAATACGGTTGAAAGCTTGCAGGGAATATTAGATAATTCGATGGATATGAATATGAATATTCCTGCTTTCAGCGAGATCCATTCTGATGATTATTTCTTTACTGACAAAGAGTTTCATGCTGTTGATGATCAATCTCGGGCATTCTACACATGGACGGGGACCACTTACAACTATCCTGATGATTGGGCCTTCCTATATGTGCCGGTTTACCAAGCTAACGTCGTTCTTGATGCACTGCCAAAAGTTGACGGCGCGAAAAATATAAAAGATAGAATAAAGGGGGCGGCGCTCTTTTATCGTGCATACCAATATCTACATGGGATATGGACATATGGTAAAGCGCTGGATTTCCAGACCTCAGCTTCCGATCTTGGTATAGTACTGCGACAAACGTCAGATCAATCTGTACCGTCGAAACGAAGTAGTGTCGGTGCATCGTATGAACTTATTATTTCGGACCTATCGACAGCCTCTGATTTGCTTCCTGAGATAGCAGAATCGCCAATGCGCCCTTCAAAAATAGCTTGTTATGCGGCTCTGAGTAGAACGTATCTGTCTATAGCAAATTATGATAGTGCTTTTTTTTATGCAGATAAAGTATTGCAGGTAAAGAATGATCTGCTCGATTATAATGACTTCTCTCCATCAGATCTGTTAAAACCTTATCCGTTGGAACGGCTAAATAACGAAACAATTTTTTATGCACAATTGACTACTTCCTACCCGAATCTACATCCCAACTTCGGACTTGTCGACACTGCACTCTATTGGAGTTATTCTGATTATGATTTAAGAAAAACCGTATTTTTTAAATCAAGAGGTGAGTATTTTACCTTTAGAGGTAGTTACACGTCTGCGCTCAATTTATTTGGTGGTATGGCAGTGGATGAAATGATATTGATAAGAGCGGAGACCAATATCAGACTGGGCAGGGTAGAAAAGGGATTGGACGATCTGAATACCTTGCTTCTCAAACGCATCAAAAAAGGTGAGTATATTCCGTATGCAGGACTCAATGGGCAGGACGCACTGAACTTGGTAAAAATGGAACGACGCAAGGAATTGCTTATGCGGGGCCTGAGGTGGATGGATATCAAACGGTACAACAAATATGATGGTGACGATGTTAGGCTGATACGGTATATAGATAGTAAAAAGTTCGAGCTGGAACCTAATTCGAATAGGTATGCTTTGCCATTGCCAACAGATATTGTTCTGCTGACGGGAATGGAACAGAATCCATTATAAGCTTATTGAATGTCCCCGGGAAAATCAACTCCCGGGGACATCCTCATAGTATAACGGTCTTTATACTACTTTTGCGCATACTACAATTTGTTAATTGCAGTAATAGGCTTGCTGCTGGGATCGCTGGCTGTCGTATTTTTCGACGGAATAAATTGTGATCCCACTGGGTCGGCATTTAATGTGATCCTGCTAGGGTTTAGATAGCGGGATCCAGAAGTGCCGGTGACATCGGAAGCATCTACTTCCATTGCGCAGGCAGCATTGTTGCCCGTATTACAACTTTCACTATTGGAAATTTCAGTCCAAAGTGATTGGTCTTTCACCTCATCTTCTTCGCTTGGATTGCCGTGAAAGTACAATGTTACAGGAGCTAAACTTTTTCCTGCATAAACCTCAGCACCTTTAAATGCTGAGAAACCGATAATCATGGCTCCTCCTAATATCATGTAGCCATAATTGTTTAGAAATTTGGTAAGCATTTCGCTTTCTCCTTTCTGTATGGCAAGCCATTAATTGATTAGTGAAAATGCTGGCTTGCATACCTCTAGTGAATATTTGCCGGTACCGTCCGCAGTACCGGTCGTATCTGAATGTCAGGCTGCCTACTATAGGCCTACTGACGTTGTAGTGTTCGGGCACTTGGTAGAGGCTGTCCGGCAGATGCCATAGATCAGTCCTCGCCATAGGTGTACTCCTGTAGGTCAAAATGCCGATCGACACAATGCCGATAAGCACAAGTGCAATGTCGGTCCCCGCCGCTAAGGTGCTGCTGCCTTTCAGCATAGGTGATAGCCGCATCTTCCATCCAAGTATGGATAGGCCCAGTAGGCCGACATTGATCAGCAGGTGGCTGCCCCAGCTGATGCGGCTCAGAAAACTGGTGCACATACAGGGCTTCTGGGCATAGACATCCAGCACGCCCAGACCGATGTACAGGGTAAAGATGGCAATCAGCAGCGTGGAGGCCTGCCATCCCCGGACCTGCAGTGTGCGTGACGGTACCGCCAGCAGTAGTCCAATACCGATCTCGACTACCGGAAGCAGCCAAAAGAGCAGGGGGGCAAGCGGGCTGATCACGGGCTGCTGCTCCAGGGCAATCCGGAAAGCGTCCAGCTGCCAGATCTTGTCCATGCCCACATAGACCCAAAATAGAAGCATCCCCGCACGGAGCAGCCGATGTAAGTGGTTTGTAGTCTTATTGTATTCCATAGCCTGTATATTGTTGTTGCTATAATCGCTTTGCCAGTTTCAGTAACAGGGCGCTGTACCTGATCCTTCTCTCGGTACAGCGGCCTGTTTAAGCGTCAGCTTCTACTTCTCGTACGCTTCAGGACAAAGATAGATCGCATATCAGGGCTACGGAGGGGTAGTATATGCTCTCGCGTGTGCTGATCAATGGGCTTTTTGGTGGATGGAGAAGGGGGGAGGGGGGACGCTGGAGGAAATGATGTCAGTTCCGGCAGCTCGGTAAAACACGGCACAGCAAGGCGGAGAGCTGTGTTTTTGGCCTGTGAGCGCAGGCACTATGGCAGGGGTAGTGGAGGAATACCCCTGCTTTTTGAATTTTTCTGATGATTTTAACGGCTCAGCTCCGGAAATTTTTCATGTAGTTCACTGAGCATCGTCTTCAGCACCTTGCGCAGCCGGACAGCGGCAGCATATTCGGCGGCTCTGTCCATTTTGGTCAGGCTATGTGTCGACAGCAGGGTACCCTCCCTGGTCTTGATCAGTCTCGAAAATTCCTGCGCCACCTCTTTTTTTTCCGAAGACCGCGTGATATCGGCCTTGACACAGAGATGTAGCCACAGTTTCAGTTCCTTCCCGTTGAAGTTGCTATGGATATACTGTTCTGCCCCTGCCCCCCCGGCGAGCTGCAGCTGCCTGTTGCCGGACTGTACATATTCGCACATCAGTTTGAGCAGACTCCTGCGGTTGTTGTCATAGGCAAAGTCCGGGATGCAGGAAAAGTGTTTGGGATAGCGCAGCAATCCCTCCGTAAACGAGGCGTCTTCATCATACATCTCTTTCCAGCGGTTAAAGAATCCCATATGGTTAAAGTTGAGGTTGACCATCAGTACCAGAAAGCGGAAGTGCCAGTTTTTGCCCTGACGGCTATCGTCGGACAGCTGCCGCAATGCATCAATCAGGTGGGGCAGATAGTGCTGGTGATGGTACTGTATATAAGGGATCTTCCCGTCTTCAAACAGGCTATCGATAGCCGAGAGGATCTCGTCGAGGTAGACCTGCGGGATTTTCTTTCGGGCCAGTTTTTCAAAAATGCTGTGAATATTGCTGTTGACATAGGCTTTGACCTTATCGCGGTAATGGCTGGGGAGCGCCGTACGGGGATCGATATCTTTTTTGAAGAGAAACTCGATGCGCTCGAGCAGTTCCTCGAGTGCATTTATGGCGGTACGGTCCTCAATACAGTTGTGCCTTAGGAAGCTGTCGAGCTTTTGATGCAGGCGCAGCAGTTGTGCATGATAGAGCTGCACCGACTGACCGGCCGCCTCCACACTATGGGCCTGCCGGTGCGCCTGCAGGGCCTCAACAAAATTGTCCTGGCAGGCAACGGATATGCTGGATAGCCGCTCGGGGATCTCCTTGGCCTCCAGGCGGCCCAGCGTTTCTATCATGAGGGTCAGGGGATGTAGGCTTACGATCATTCGTACCTCCTTTTGATATCTTTATGGTACCAGGGCCAGCCATATACCCCGGGGTGCATGGTCAGCCTGAGGGTATCCCCCTCCTTGGTACGTTCATGCAATTGGGGATGGACGTCGATGGGGACGGTTTGCTGTTTGCCTTCAAACGTAAGTGAAAGCCATAGTTCATGGATATCGCAGCAGGCGGGGCACTTCTGCACGACGACAGCTGGGAGACGTACGGCTTTTGCATTCGGAATATGCTGGCAGTTGTTCATGATCAGCAGCATGCGTACGTACCAGGTGCATGCTGCAATCATAATCGGTAGCTGTATGCCGTACAGGCGGGCGATACTTATTTTTTTCCTGAAGATCAGATGGACAAGCAGGCAGCAGCCGAGTGCCAGAGGCAGCCCTCTCTGTACGGCCGGCCAGAAGGGCTGTGAACTGATCAGCAGCTGGTAGGGCAGCCGGTCAAAGACCGAAATACTGCTCACCTGCAGGCAGATAAATAATAAGATGAAGAGCTGCATGATCACCTGACGGCTACGGATTTCAAAAAAAGGGATCAGCAGTACCAGTACCCCGATGCTATACACGCGTAAATGAAATGCCGAAGCCAGAAACAGGCCATAAACAGTGGTCAGCACGGCGATGGCAATCAAAATATAATTGCGGCTGAACCGGCGAACTGGCGTATGTGATGTATTCATGTGTATACAGTTTATAATCAGTAGCTTGCTCTGTTTCAAATTTACGGAATAAGCCAGCCAATCTTTTCGGATATCAGCATTATTTCAACAAACGGTTATTTTCTGCATTTAAGG
>PJTX01000420.1_pt1 | contig 10522 bp, 9 predicted proteins | sample 1512091 | NCBI WGS metagenome assembly PJTX01 (sample SAMN08177681, study PRJNA422409) | Soil metagenome, whole genome shotgun sequencing project. | isolation source: Soil enriched (2) on filter paper: beechwood xylan treatment | place: USA: Madison | collected 2015-01-15 | reverse complement strand
TAACTATTGTTGTTAGTGTAAAAATGGTGATATTGACCACAGTACTATCTACGCTTATTGGTTTGATTGCGGGTATCGTGCCAGCTATCCAGGCTGCGAAACTTGATCCCGTAGAAGCTATTCGCAGTAAATAGCCCGAATTTATCCTTTTCCGGTCTTTACTTCACCAGGGGAAATACCATAATATTTCTTAAAAGCACTGCTAAAATTATTTTGATGTCCGTAACCTGTGCGTATGGCAACTTCGTATACAGATATTTTTTCTTCCAGCAGCAACACACGGGCAGTTTCCATGCGGATTCGCGTAAGATAATCGTGTACAGTTACTGAAAAATACTCCTTGAAATCCTTTCTTAATTTGCTCTCGCTCATAAAGACTTCCTGTGCTAATTCTTTTTGATTGGGCGGATTGGCCATGCGTTGTTCGAGTATCTGCCGGGCCAGTTCTAACTTTTTAACATTATCCTCATCATACAGTGATGAAGAACCCTTATTATCGTTTTTTTCGTTATACTGTTCGAATTGATACATAAGTAGTTCCACAATACGTGACTCGGTATGTAATCTGCGAATCTCTCCAGTTTTTTTGGAATCTACGAGCTCTCTAATCGTTTGTTGCATTTCATAAGTTGCTATTTGGTCTTCTTCAGCAAAAGAGGTATAATTACCTTTCTCAATTTGCTCAACAAAGTGTCTGTGCAACAAAGAGTCTTTTTTTATTAGATTGAGATAATATTCCTTTGATATAACAGCAATAAAGTATGTGTATTCTATACCGGCTTTGACCTCATGGCTGTTTTTTATGGTTGGTATATAACGAATATTGTGGCGGCTCATGCCGTATGGAAGCTTACTATTGGGCGTCTTGAAAAAGATAAATTGACTGGTAATAGCTTCTCCTTCAATCTCGGTGTAAATATGGGCAGGCTGATCCGCTTGCATATTCGTATATAGAATGAAAAGTCCACTTGTTGATAACTGGAAGTTGTTCATGACGATAGGACTCCTGACAATTTCTTCTCGTTGTTCCACGAGCGGCTTATCTGGCAAATATTGATCTGGAATTTCCTCTATAAAGAGCCATTCATCTAATTCTATGATTTTACTTTTTATCAACATAAGTTTTAATCGTCTGAATATTAAAAAACTGGGGATCGACACGCATTTCTTTAAAAATGATATGTGGTTTTAACGAATGGTTATCTATATTTATCAACGATTCGACTGAAAAGATGGTGTAAATGTTTTTACTGTTCAGTACTTCGTTCGGTGTACCATCCAACCATTTACGACCGTTTTTTAGCATAATGATGCGATCAGCATATAAAGATGCCATGTTAACGTCGTGCAAAATGACCAGTACCATAAAACCTAGACGAGATAAATTTTTTGCAATAGAGAGAACCTTTTGTTGGTAATGTAAATCTAATGCAGAAATAGGTTCGTCTAATAAGAGTAGTGCATCGGGGTTGTCCCATAATTGACTGAGTACACGGGCCAATTGCACACGTTGTTGTTCGCCGCCGGATAGGCTGAGGTACACGCGGTCGGCAAAATCGGTGATGCCGCAGATCGCCATAGTTTCTTCTACAATTTTCCAATCTCTTGTCGAAGGAGACGACTGGAAATGTGGATAACGCCCCATAATAACCAGTTCCTTTACTGTATAAGCCATGTTAATAGCGTGCTGTTGGCTTAGCATGGCACGACTACGCGCCAACGTTTTACCGTCATATTTATCGATGCGTTTATCGAGCAGCATTATACTGCCGGATGTTGGTTTTAACTCGCCGGAAATAAGTCGCATCAAGGTCGATTTTCCAGCTCCGTTTGCACCCAACAAGGCTACTACCTCTCCTTTACGTACCTGAAGGGATATATCCTTCAGCACGCGATGACCTTTTATTTCATATGATAATTGTTCTATACGTAGCATCAAACTTAGCAATAGTTGTTATTATTTGTTTTCTTTTATTAAAATATAGAGAAAAACGGGCGTTCCGAGTAGTGCGGTAATGACTCCGATGGGTAATTCTATAGGCGCTACGAACGTGCGTGATAGTACGTCGGCTAGCGTCAATATCATTGCGCCGAGTAGCATAGACCCGATTAATACGTATCTATAATCTACACCGCCAAGTAATCTCACAGTATGTGGCACTAACAAACCAATAAAACCAATAATACCCGATACAGCAACAGAGGCACCAACGGCTAAAGTGGAAAACAGAACGACCCAGCGTTTTGTATAATCTGTGTTGATACCCAATAATGCGGCCTGATCTTCTCCAAGGGCGAATGCGTTGAGGGCTTTGCCAAAGAAGGGAAGGCAAGCCAGTGGAAGTAGAATAAACGGAAATATGGCACCGAGATTTTCCCATGTTGCCCCACCTAAACTACCGAGCATCCAGAAAGTAATGGTCCGTAATTGCTGTTCCGTAGCCATATAAGTCATCAGCCCGGTTAGCGCACCCGCTAATGCATTGATGGCAATTCCCGCTAAAAGCATCGTGGTGATATTCGGATGTCCGTTTTTTTTCGATATCTGGTAAACAGCAAATGCTGTTAAACCAGCTCCCGCAAAGGCACCAAAAGCCAAAAGATAATATCCTAATAGCTCAGAGAGACCTACAAAGAGTAGGGTTTCGAAAGCAATGATCAATACGGCAAAGAGTGACGCACCAGCCGATATGCCGATGAGTCCCGGTTCAGCTAGCGGATTGCGGAAGATCCCCTGGATCGCCGCACCGGATATGCCCAAGGCAGCACCCACTAACATGCCTAATAATACGCGTGGCATACGTATAGCAAAAAGTACATCTGCATACATCTCGTCGGCGTTCGTGTTTTGTGATAACCCGATCTTGTTTGCCAATGCGATAAATACTTCTTTGGTCGGGATATTGAATGCCCCTAACCCCAAGGATATGATTGCCGTTAATACCATGATAATTAGAAGAGTCAAGAGTATAATGCGTTGTTTAAGGATCATTTCGTCTGTTATTTGTACATGGCTTTTATGGCGGAATTGAGTTCTTGTATAGCGTCAGGTAACCTGTTGGAAAAATTGATGAGCAATGGGCCGTTCATTTGAATTATTCTTTTGTTTTTTCCGGCGCTGGTTAAACGTACACCAGGTAATTTGAGCATAGTTTCTTTCCCCCCGAGGCTGCTGAGACCGAAATCAAACATCAGTATGATATCAGGGTTTGCACTGACCAACGCCTCTGTCGTATAGGGTTTAAAATCAGCAAATTCTTGTATTGCATTTTGAGCTCCTGCCAGTTTTATAATTTCGTCTATGCTACTGCCTTTTCCCGCTACACTCATGGTTCCGGTTCCTCTGGCATAAATGAAAAGTACCTTTGGTGTTTTTGTAAAGGGTTGTTTCTTGATGGACAATTCGACTTCTTGAAGTGCTTTTTGTGTCGTGCCTACCAGTTCTTTTCCGCGATCTGTCTCACCTAATGCATCGGCCACATCTTGGATAAAATTTAAAGCACCTTTAATTGAATATTGCTGGCGGATAGCAACGACCTTAACGCCTGCGGTTCCCAATTGTTGTACAACAGCACGGGGTACCTCACCTTCAATCGCCAACACAATATCAGGTTTAAAACGGATCAAACCTTCCGATGATACCGACCTGTTTTTGCTAACTTTTGGTAATTTTTTTGCCATAACCGGCGATTCGCTTGTCACGTCCGTAGCGACAATCGAAGAACCGAAGCCTAAAGCAAACACTGTTTCTGTCAACGCGCTATTTAAAGTAATGATACGTTTTGGGGCTGCTTGCACAAAAAGTAGCGCAGTAAGCAGAAATAGGGTCAGACTATATTTTTTTAAGATAAGTTCCATAAATTTTTTGTTTTTGTGATACAAATCAAAGCAATAATTAGTCTAAATACAAGTAATTGCTAAACTTCTTTTGGGATTTTAATTACTTTTTTTTCCTTATAAATATCTGATAAATAGATAGTTGTTTTAATTTTTCTTGTATAGGTGTTTTTAGTTATGTCGGTTTTCATATATAATTTGACGGAAATCATATAGACTTTTCGATTTCATTTATGTTCTTTTGTAATTGTTATTTAGAATAATTAAAAATAATGGTTGGTCGACTAGAGATCTTTAAACAGTGTCTTTTTTTTATGTTGTTGCTCCCGTTAGGTGTTGTCTCGCAAGAGAAATATAGAATAGACGGAAAAGTCCGGTTAACAGATTTAAAGGAAACTTCAGATCAGATATTATTAACATTATGGCCGGACCAGCATGTCCTAAAGACAGATAAATCCGGACGATTTCGCTTTACAGAACTGTACGAGGGGACATATAGATTACGTATAGAGCACGTTGGGTATGCTTCACAAGAACTAGAGGTCGTATTGGAAGGTAAAGATGTGGATTTGGAAATCGAATTAGAGCTTGAAAGTTATGCAATAGAAGGAGTGGAAGTGAAAGGTAAACAGATAGCGGTGGACAATTTGGTAAAGGCAGAAAATGCAGCTATGCCCGTTACGGTCATCACCCGTAGAGAAATTGAACTCATGGGAAGCAGGCGATTGGATGAGATCATGAAAGAACAAACGGGCGTTGCCGTGGTGAACGATATTGCGAGTGGATCGCGTGCTATTGGTGTCCAAGTGCAAGGTTTTAGCAGTAACTATGTAATGGTATTGATCGACGGACAACCTATGTTGGGCCGGAATAACGGAAACTTTGATTTGTCTCGTATCTCGGTTACAAACGTGGAACGTATCGAAATGATAAAAGGAGCTTCTTCTTGCCTATATGGAAGTGATGCACTGGGCGGAGCAATCAATATCATTACGCGTCATGGAGCAATTACTCCACAGGCACACGCCTCTTTGCTATATGGCAGTCTAAACACGATCGATGCTACCGTAGAGGCGGAAACCCCTTTTGCAAATCAACGGGGCTCCGTTGTTGTATCGGGCAATTATTACAAGACGGATGGTTTCAATACAGATTCGAAATATATGATCGGAGGAACAACTATACCACCTTATAGTAATTATAGTTTTCAAGGAAGAGCACGATATCGATTATCCAGAGATGGTACATTAGGTGTGACTGCACGATATACCGAAGGGAACTCTGAAATGGTTAATATGTGGTCTGATGAATGGGTCAATGAAGATAAACAAACGGATCGCGATATAAATCTTTCCGCTAGCTACGACCATAAATTCGCCAACGGTGTACGGAGTATGAGCCGTTATTATTTTACCCGATACGAAAATGAAATGCAAGCTAATTGGATTAACCAAAATACGTTAATTGGAGCAGAAAAGTTTGGGCAGCAGGTACATCGATTGGAACAACAGTTTGCGTATGCACCTATTAGTAGTATTCAATTGACTGGAGGAATAGGCGGGAGTTTGGAACTGATGGATAATAAAGACTTAAGTCGAGAGAGAAACTTAAATACGGCGTTTGCTTATCTACAGACTGAATGGCAGCCTTTAGCAAGACTGCGAGCAACGACGGGGTTGAGATATGATCACACGAATGTTTATCGCGGGCGTGTAAGTCCGAGTCTGGGGCTGCAATATAATTTATCTGAAGAATGGCTTATGAAAGCGGGTGTTGGAGCTGGTTTCAAAGCTCCGGATTACAAAATGCGCTATCAAGTTTTTTATAATCCGGCTGCAAATTATATGGTTGTGGGGACTGATCAAGTGCGAGACGTGATGGAAGCGTTAGATAGAAATGGCGAATTGAGCTTTCAGAATTCCTACATGCTTGATTTGACTGCAGGTAATCTGAAAGCAGAAAATAGCCTGTCGAGTAACGTCGGTTTCATCTGGAATCCAAATAGCCGACTACGTGCGGAAGCTTCCATTTTTTATCATCGTATCGCTAATCAGATCAATGCGGTAGCGGTAGGGAATGGAACGACTGTGGGACAAATTTTTACATATCGTAATCTGCCTCGTGCAGCCAATAAAGGCTTTGAACTATCTCTAGGTTATCGCCCATTGGAAAATCTGAACTTATCTATAGGATACCAATACCTGATTGCAAAGGATTTATCGGTATTGGATAGTATTCGTGCTGGTAACTATCCATATAACCAAATGATCAACAATCCAATAACCGGAGAATCCCGACCCGTAACAACAGGAGATTATTGGGGGATTGAAGATCGCTCGCGCCACATGATCAATTTAAAAGCCACGTATGAATATCAACCCTGGAATATGACATTTAATCTGCGGGCAAATATTCGTGGCCGTTATCCTTTCCAGGAAATTAACGGTAATCAGTTTATTGACGAATACGATGCCTTTGTACCAGACCATACCCTGTTAAACTTAACGATGGAGAAAAAGCTGTGGAAGAACAAGCTGACTCTTCGTCTTATAGCAGACAATCTATTGGGATTCACACACCGGTATATGCCGGGACAACCGGGTAGGGTTATATTAGGTGGCGTGAGTTATCGGTGGTTTAAGGAATGATCATTTTTAAAAAGATACAAATAAATACAATCATGATGAAGACAAGAAATATGATTATCAGTGAATTAAAGCCCATTATTGCATTGGGGAAATTAGGTGGATGTCTGTTCTGTATCATCGTATTACTTGCAATGCAAGCATGTGGAAAGGATGACGATGCCGCTCCACCATTAGAGGACGGTCGCAGCATAGTGATCTATGATCTACCAGGAGATACAGAGGCCTCTATGGGAGAAGATGTCGATGGAAAAGAACAACGAGATGCCTACACCTTTCTATTTCGCTTTCGTGACCAGAGACAAATATGGATCAAAACGAAAGAAGATTCCTTGAAGTGGCTGAAAACATTAGATTGGGACATAGCCTTCACAAGAGAGTACAATTCTGAGGTGCACATCAATAACGCACAGCATACACGAAGTCCCGGTTTTGATGGTCCTGCAACGAATACAGCGGTTACGATGATTAATCAACCCTATGATGCAGTAACCACTGCACCGAGTGATGAGGAATTTGATAAAAGTGATATCGATCGTATAGGGTGGGCTTTTTCTGAATCGTCCAGTGGCTGGTTTCGCTATAGTTTAGACACCCACTTGATGCAGCCTTTGCCCAACCGTACCTATATTATTCGATTACCTAGCGGTAAATATGCAAAACTACAGTTGATTAATGCATACAAGGGAAATCCACCTGTCGTCACGAATATGAATTGGCCAGCTCCTTATTTTACCTTCCGGTATTATGTGCAGGAGGATGGTAGTAAAAATTTAAAAACAAGCGAATAATTTACGGTTGTAGAAACCACATTTTGATAACTTTTTAACTATTTTATAATGAACAAACTATTTAGAATTGCTGCACTAGCATGTGCAATTAGCGTAGGGCTTACCGCCTGTGAAAAAAATGACGATCCTATAGAAGAAGAGGATAACGGAAATTATTACAAGCTTATCCGGGTAGAAAATCTACCTATAGCCCCAACCGACGAGGGATCTGAGCCGAATGAATCCGGTGTTTATTTTTATAGTTTATTAGAAAATAAATCAATACCACAAGACGATGTTAATTCTGCTCATTGGGATTTAGCTTTTGGAGGTATGTTTACGAGCTTCTTATCGGGTAATAATGGAACTGATGAAGGAAATCATGGCGTGGGAAGTAGTGCAGTAGGAGGGATTGCCATCGTAGAAAAGGAGTTTGATGACGTTGAACAACTCCCTTCGGGTATTGAATTCAAAACAGGTAAAGATGTGGTAGGCACGGATGATCAAGGTTTCTTTGGTGCAGGAATGGGTTGGTATCTGTATGACTTTAATGGAACACTGGTACGTGAGGGAGCAGAAGAAGACAAACATGTGGCCTATGCATTGGCAGAGCCTATTACCAAAAAAGATGGATCGGTTATCCAACCGCGCACAGTTATTTTGAAAACCGCCAATGGAGATTATGCAAAAATTAAAATGATTTCTTGTTACAAAGACTTGTTCAAACAGGAACAATGGAAAAAAGGTGCCCCGATTATGTATGCCACATTTGAATATGTATTGATTCCAGGAGATCGTAATACTTTCGAGATTCGATAGGGTCATAAATGGGTTTGGCAATCGGGCATTGAAAGGTCGATAATCTTTTGAAATGTCGGTTTGCAGACATAAAACGTCAGATTTCAGCATCCAATAAGGGGAATTAATACTAATCTTTGTATAGAAACAGTTTATAATAGAAAAGAATATGTTAAATCAAAATATCAAAGAAAACACAAAAGAGGCACACCAAACTTTAGAGGGGGTGGTGGTGAGACAACTTAAGGCCGTTCGATCTGATGCGGATTATGCAGAAGTACTTAAGAATTTTTACGCTTATTTCAATGCCGTAGAAAAAGCCATCGCTCCATTTATCACATCAGATGTGTTGCCCGATTACGCCGAACGACGTAATTCATCCTATATTAAAGCAGATATAGAAGAGCTTGGTGGAAATGTAAACGATTTGCCTACGGCGACACCGCCGGCAGTAAGCAATACATTGGAGGCATTGAGTGCATTGTACGTATTGGAAGGTTCTATTATGGGCGGACCATATATTGTACAGATGTTGAATAAATACGGTGTGACGAAAGGAACATCTTTCTTTTCCGGTTATGGAGAAAATACTGGTAAAATGTGGAGTACATTTGTTGATGTATTGAATAGGCACAGTGAAGGTTCCGATAGCCAAAAGCGAGCTATTGAAGTTGCCAACGAAACCTTTACCCGGTTTGGAGACGTGTTTAGAAGCGTAACGGCTGAATAGCACTAACGTTCAAAAAAGCAAATCCTCGCCAAGATATGGCGAGGATTTTTTTTTCTTTTTCTAAAAATTATCGTACTTTAATAGCAACGTAAATCAATTTAAAGTTAAACAAATAGAAAAGAATATGGCTGAATCCCCTAAAAAAGAAGAGATTGCTACGGATATACTAGAGGGGGAGACCCTGGATAACATCCATCACGTCAACAACCCCGTGCTTGATGTGCCCGCAGTAGAAAAAAAGTATTTGAACAAAGTTCTTTCGTATGTCAAACAAGGGAACGTGTTTGTCTTTACAGATGGGAAAGCCAGTGTAGAAGTGAAAGTGTTTTCCGATGAAATCATTCGGGTGCGTTTAGCACCTAGAAGTTTATTTCTTGATGATTTCTCTTATGCTATTAAGCAAGATTTGGACTTGCATCCTACTTCTTTCTCCATTTTGGAAATAGATGACGCTTTTCTCATCAAAACCAGTGTCGTGGTTTGTCGAATACAAAAAGAAAATTTTCTTGTTTCGTTTGAGAGCTTGAACGGCAAAGTTATGAATGCTGATCAGCAACCTATGCATTGGGAAGAGAATCCGGATTTCGGAGGTTACTATGTATATTGTACGAAACATGCGTCTGAAGACGAGGCGTTCTTTGGTTTAGGCGACAAGTCTGCCAACCTAAATTTGCGTGGTAGAAGATATCAGAACTGGAATTCGGATACCTACGGTTTTGGGTTCAATCAAGATCCGTTATATAAGACCATCCCGTTTTATATCGGTGTAACGGGTGGAGATGCTTATGGTATTTTTTTCGATAATACGTTTAGAACATATTTTGACTTTGCTGCCGAACAGAACGATCAAACAAGTTATTGGTCAGAGGGTGGAGAATTGCAATACTACTACATTCATGGACCTCAAATGATGGACGTAGTAAAACGTTATCATGAACTGACCGGCACACATTACATGCCTCCGTTGTGGGCAATCGGATACCATCAATGTCGGTGGAGCTATTATCCCGAAGCCAACGTCCGGGAAGTTGCCAGCCAGTTCCGTAAGCGCCAGATACCATGTGATGCCATTTATCTAGATATCGATTATATGGATGGTTATCGTTGTTTTACCTGGAATAAACGCTATTTCCCCGATCCTCGAAAAATGATTTCAGACTTAGCAGCGGATGGTTTTAGAACCGTTGTGATGATCGATCCCGGAATTAAGGTGGATGAAGATTATTGGGTATTTAACGAAGGGAAAGAAAATAAATATTTCTGTCGCCGTGGAGACGATTACTTTATGGAAGGATACGTATGGCCGGGACGTTGTCAATTTCCAGAATTTACAAATCCTAAAGTACGGGAATGGTGGGGCACTTTATATAGAGGTTTAGTAGAAGACGGTGTTGCCGGTGTATGGAATGATATGAATGAGCCTGCGGTTTTCGGACGAGGAACATTTCCTGACGACGTGCGGCATTTCTATGAAGGGTTTCGTGGATCCCATCGGAAGGCGCATAACGTATATGGCATGCAGATGGTACGGTCCACGTATGATGGATTGAAAAAACTCCAAAAAAATAGACGTCCCTTTACGATCACCCGTGCAGCCTACGCTGGAACACAACGCTATTCGTCTGTATGGACAGGAGATAATATTGCCACTTGGGAACATTTAAAGATTGGTATACTTCAATTACAACGCTTATCCGTTTCTGGTCTTTCATTCTGTGGTACGGATATCGGTGGGTTTACTG
>PJTX01000418.1_pt1 | contig 10538 bp, 6 predicted proteins | sample 1512091 | NCBI WGS metagenome assembly PJTX01 (sample SAMN08177681, study PRJNA422409) | Soil metagenome, whole genome shotgun sequencing project. | isolation source: Soil enriched (2) on filter paper: beechwood xylan treatment | place: USA: Madison | collected 2015-01-15 | reverse complement strand
GCACGCCAATATGCAAAAGGAACAAGCGCTGGCGCGCTTTGAACGGCTCAGGGAGCAAATGAATCCCCACTTTCTGTTTAACGCACTCGGTTCACTGCAGCAATTGGTCAAGCAAGATCAAGATCGCGCCCAATTGTTTGTTGGCAAAATGGCAAAGATGTACCGAACAATGCTTCGGCAAGATCCGGATGTATATGCATCATTGGAAGAAGAGCTATCGCTGGCTACCGCTTATCTTTTTCTTCAGGAAATCCGTTTCAAGAATGCATTTGCGCCTACCGATATGCAGGTTGATCATACGCATCTTAAGCGTTTGCTTCCGCGTTGGAGCTTACAGATCGTCGTGGAAAACGCCATCAAACACAATGAGTTCACGGCTTTAACGCCACTATCCATCCAAATCGTCGTAGACGGAGAACAGCTGGTAGTCCGCAACAACTATAGTCCCAAAAGTAATGTGGATATGGAAAGTGGGGGATATGGATTGCGTTATATCCATTCGGTATATCAAGCAGAAGGTCGGAAGGGATTTAATTATCGTGTAGATGCGGGATATTTTACAGTCTATCTCCCGTTTTTATAAGAATGAAGGACATGCTCGTCGGTTAAATATGCGTGTTCACGCCCTTACTTCTCGTGTTCACGTCTTAAAGATTGCGTTTGTGATTATTTGTCAGCACTTTTAGGCCCTGATTATCTATTAACCGTATCAGTATACAATGCACATGAGATACAAAAAGAAGATTTACAACGGCGTGGGACTGGCGTTGTGTTTGATGGCGCTTGTACAGTCTTGTGCCATTTTGCCAAATTTTAGCGGGTATAAAAAGCAGGACGATAAGGCGAGTAGGATAGATACGGCGGTATCTACCACTTCTTACCAAAAGCTTAAGGATGGGGCACGTATCGATAGCGGTATGTTTACGGTTCTTATAAAGGATGAAGACTATTATTTTGGGATTCCCAAAACGGCATTCGACAAAGACTTTCTGTTGATTCATAAAGTGTCGTCTGTACCATTGGCTATCAACGAGGCTGGGGTGAATAAGGGGATGAATTTCGAGAATAAAGTGATCCGGTTCATGCCCAGGAAAAATGGAAAAGAAATTTGGGTAGGGGAATACGACCCAAAAATCGATGTGAAGCATCAGGATGCCATAGCCTATTCTGTAGCAGATAATTATAGGGCTTCGTTTATCGAATCATTTAAGGTAGTATGCTACGACGCGGACTCCACAACGGCTTTTATCAAGGTCAATAAAGTATTTGATGGTTCTGAAAAGAGCTTTTTGGACGTATTTGCTAATTTGGGACTGGGCACTTCGCCGAATAAAGCCATCTCGTCGATAGAACAGATGAAATCGTTCGATAATAACATCGTTATCAAATCCATCTATTCGACGAAGGTGACGGAAGGAAACGCGTCGATTCCGATTTCGATTTCGGTCACAAGCAATATCTATGGATTGCCGGAGCAGCCGATGCGTCCACGGTTTTCCGATCCCAGAGTGGGCTTCTTTACGACTCCACGCTGGTACTTCTCGGATAAACAGCAGGAATTGGAAAAACGTGAATTGGTGACGCGGTGGCGTTTGGAACCTAAAGAGGAGGATCGCGATCGGTATCTTCGTGGGGAGCTAGTCGAACCACAAAAACCTATCGTTTTCTATATTGATCCCGCTACGCCAAAACAGTGGCGTACACAGATAATTGCTGGCGTGTACGATTGGCAGGTAGCTTTTGAGGCTGCTGGGTTTAAAAATGCGATCGTAGCGAAGCAACTGCCGGACACGGTATCCTTTGATCCCGATGACGCCAATGTATCTTCGATCGTGTATGCTGCTTCTTCGCAAGCGAATGCGATGGGACCGTCTGTCGTGGATCCCCGTTCGGGCGAGATTTTAGAAGCGGATGTCATCTGGTGGCACAACGTGATGACGGTGCTCAATAGCTGGATGCGTATACAGACGGGTATAATCGATACGGCAGCCCGCGGAAATACATTCTCGGACGAAAAAATGGCACACGCCATCCGTTTCGTTTCTTCGCATGAAATAGGGCATACGCTTGGATTGATGCATAATATGGGCTCTTCCCATGCTTTTCCCGTCGATTCTTTGCGCTCGCCCTCGTTTACCGAAAAGATGGGGGGGACAGCGACATCGATTATGGACTACGCCCGCTTTAATTATGTGGCACAACCGGAGGATGGGGTACAGGTGATTACGCCGGTGATCGGGCTATATGATAAGTATGCTATCGAGTGGGCCTATCGCTGGTACGATGTGGATACACCGTGGGAAGAACTACCTACACTGCGACAGGCGATAGAGAAGCATCAGCATGATCCGAATTATTGGTACGGTGAGCAGCAGGATAGCAAAAATGTGGTAGATCCAAGGGCGCAATCTGAAGATCTGGGCGACAATGCGATGCTGGCAGGTCGATATGGTCTGCGAAACCTGAAGCGTATGATGCCACAGATTATCGAATGGACGACGGCGAAGGGAGAGAACTACTATAAAGCGGGTAAATTGTATATGGGTGGAATAGGGCAGTGGTATACCTATGCGGATCATGTGGTCAATAATATAGGCGGTATTTATCTGGAAAACCCGGTATTGGGTGATGGAAAAAGCGCCTATAGCCCGGTATCTCGCGCGACACAGGAAGAAGCTTTTGCGTACTTGGAGGAGCAGGTTCTTCGGATACCTTCTTGGTTGTTCGTACCCGAACTGATGACCAAGACGTTCCCGCTGCGTGATAGCCCGGCAGGTGTATTTGAATATGCACCTTATAATCTCCAGCGCGAGTTTCAGTATAGCTTGCTATACAGCCTGGTAAGGGATGAACGGTTGTTACGTATGATCGAAATGGAAAAACTCTTCGGTTCGGAAATGACATGGACAGCGATGGAGCTCTTCGATGCGTTACGCAAAGTGATTTTTGAGGGCACCATACAGAAAAAAAATCTGGATTTGGATACGCGTATGTTGCAGCAGAATTATATCGATGTGCTGATGGTATCGAGCAATAAAACCATGGAAAAAATTAACGAGAAGAAAATACAAGAGGTGAATGCCTTGTTAACAGCCGTAAATCCATCGCTCTGCCCGTGGCACGAGCACGGCCAGACCGAGACGAGACTGCGGAATGTACATGTAACAGGTATGGCCAGAACATCGGATATGCTGACCTTGAAAAGAGGGGAACTACTTCGGATTTACGAGTTGCTGAAGAAGGCCAGCAACACAGGCAATGCAGCGACGAAGGCACACTATGAAGACCTTCTGCTACGTATTGGTGTCACTTTAAATATGAATAACTAACAAATATTTCTAATGTATAGAATAGTAATTATTTTGATGATATGCTGTGTGCATATAAGCCGGGCACAGGATATAACAAGGTTGGAAGGGCGCGTACTGGATGCGGTAACCAACCAGGCAATTGCGGGTGCCGCCGTTACGGTGGACCGCTCGACGGTATCAGAGCAGACAGGGGTCGCAGGACAGGTCCAACAGTCGGTATTGGGGGCCATAACCGACAGCAACGGCGAGTTTGTGCTGGAGATACTAAATGATGTAAAAGTCGTGACCATTTCTTTTATGGGGTATGAAAGTTTGCGTGTGGGAACTTATCAGGGACGGAAAACGTTTCTGCTCCAACCAGACGATAAAGCCTTGGAAGAGGTGATCGTGACGGGTTACAGTGATATCAAGAAGCGGAAGAATACCACAGCTTACACGAAAATCGATGCTGAAAAAATCAAGCAGTCGGGCGTGGCGAGTATCGAACAGATGCTGGAAGGACAGATACCGGGTATGCAGTTTTCCAATTTAAGCGGTGGACCAAACGGCGTATCGCAGATCCGTATCCGGGGTACGGTTTCGATGAATGGTACGCAGGATCCATTGTGGGTGGTTGATGGCCTACCTGTAGAAGGCACTGAGCTACCGAACCGCCTGGATAAGGACGATATAAACACGCTAAGAAATCTGCCCATCGCGGGGTTAAATCCGGAGGATATCAAGGATATCACGGTATTAAAAGATGCTGCGGCTACAGCAATCTATGGTGCACGTGCCGCGAATGGCGTAATCGTGATCACCACCAAACGTGGACAAGCGGGGCCGGCAAAGGTCAGCGTTTCTGCGAATACGTTTGTGACGCAGCGTCCCGACTTCGACCGGTTAAATTTAATGAATGCCTCACAAAAAGTAGATTTTGAACTGGAAATGGCGAAGCGCGCTGATCTGACTTACCGGTCAAACAAAGGTGCCATAGCTCGTCTATTGACGGCATCTAATGAATGGGAGAGCTACCGTACGGGAGGTTTAGGTGCATTGTCACAAGATACGCGAACGGCTATTGATGCGCTACGCAATCAACAGGGTTCTTGGGCAAACGACTTGTTTAGAACGGCTGTCAATCAGCAATACGCCGCGTCATTAGCTGGTGGTGGTGAGGTTCATCAATATTACCTTTCTGCGGGCTATTTTGACGAAAAAGGAAGCACATATAACGTGGGACTGAAACGCTATACGTTGACGTTAAACAACGATTTCCGTATAAATAGCCGATTAACAGCAGGGGTAAATCTCTTGGGATCGATCACCAATCGGCATAATCCTATTCAGGATCAGGATGCGTTCACTAATCCAAGTTACTACGCCCGTACGGTCAATCCATATCTGGCGATTCGAAATGAGGATGGCTCATATGTGTACGATCCGGATATTGAAGGTTACGAGGGTGATACGTATATACCCTTCAATGCGATGGAAGAACGGGAGAACACGAAATATAGTTTATCCAATAAAGCGCTTAAGGCGATCTCCTACTTACAGTACGATATCTTGCATAACCTGAATATCCGTACGGAACTTGGTTTGCAGTTTGATGAAGTCGGTTCGGAGAAATTTATGGATCAGGATAGCTATTACAGACGTAAGATGTATCAAAGAACCCGATATTATAGCGGGGGCGAGAAATACTTTTTGCCGGAAGGTGGAATTATCGAAAATACGGCAAACAGTAGTTTTCAATACAATTGGAAGTCGTTCTTAAGCTATAATACGATGTTTGGAGAGCGCCATGAATTGGATGTAATGGGCGGAACAGAACTTCGACGAAGTAAAAATACATTGATCTCTACAAAGGGGTTTGGGTTTAATCCGGTCACCTTGACCACCAAACCTCTAATTTTTCCGACTTCGGACTTTGCAAATCAAGCAATATATCGTCAGTACGCGAAAGGGATCAACGAAACGTCATATGCGTCGTTCTTTGCGAATGCGACCTATACATTGGATCGTAAATATAACCTATTCGGTAGTATTCGCTACGACGGATCGAATATGTTTGGCGTAGATCCAAAATATCGGTTTCTACCGATTTGGTCGCTTGCGGGATCTTGGATTGTAACCGAAGAATCGTTTATGGAGGCAGTGCCTGCTATTTCGAACTTGCGTTTACGCGCATCTTATGGGATACAGGGGAACGTCGACCGCAATACATATCCTTTTTTCATTGGTCAGTATAGTACTGGAATGTTATTACCCGGATCTAATGAAGAAACTATCGTGGTGGATATGCCCGCAAATGATAAATTGCGCTGGGAACGTACGCAGACTTGGAACGCAGGACTTGATATTGGTCTTTGGTCAGATAGGTTAAACGTTACGGTGGACTATTACAACCGCAATAGTACGGACGTTATCGGTGTGAGCCAACTTGCGTTGGAGAACGGTTTTGAAAATATCCACCGGAATTGGGCAGCGGTGAAAAATGAAGGGATCGAACTCATGATTTCCAGTAGGAACATCGTGCGTGACCGGTTTGAATGGGGAACGGATTTTAATATTGCACACAATAACAATAAGCTTACGAAAGTACTGGCGGATCCAAAATCGTACATACTGGATAATCAGGAAGGGTATCCAATCAACTCTATATTCGTGCTACCGACAGCAGGACTGGACGCCGATGGCTTGATGCAGTTCCAGGGAGCGGACGGAGAAACGGTAGCTTTCGAAGAATTTTATGGTCTTTACGATCCTTGGGCTGATTTCCTACCGGGATATATGGTTGCTACAGAACTTACGCCAGATACCTATCGGAGTAAATTCCGTTATTTAGGGAATGCCGACCCGAAGTTTGTGGGTGGTATGACCAATAGATTCCGCTTTGATCATTTTGATTTAGCGGTATCGGCGGCATTCAACTTGGACAGATGGATGCGTGCGACACCACCGTACAACCCGGCAAGTGTGGATCGGGGTATGAACCAATCCAACTTGGTGATGGATGCGCTTAACGGAGGTGGTTTGCCAGCTTTGGGCAGTACGAATATAGAAGACAATGCGCGCTGGATTGCGTACAGTTGGATGATGGACAATGATCCGGTTAAATCTTTCGGATATTACGACATATGGGCAAAAAACATGAGTTACGTCCGCATTAATAGCATTCGCTTAGGTTATACCATGCCGAGCAAGATCGCTAAACGTATAGGTGCCGGTAATATCCGGTTCAATGTGGAAGGACGTAACCTCTTCGTATTCGGCGATTCGTATGACGGTTATTTTGATCCCGAAACATACGGGAACTTCTATGCGCAGCCGATAACCAAATCGTTTACGTTTGGTTTATCTGCTCAGTTTTAACGCTTTTTAATGATGATAGTTATGAAACGAAAATTAATATACTTATACATAGCCATGGCGGGGATGTTTTTACATTCCTGCGATAAATACTTGGATATACAACCTGTGGGAACGGTTGTACCGTCGACCGAATCTGACTTTCGTGCCATGCTGACCAGTGGGTATTCGGTTTTCCCGACACACAAATCCCTGCTGTCATTGCGGACTGACGAATTGCTATTGGATGAGTATTCGACGGATATGGCGTATCTGAAAGATATTTATATATGGAATGACCAATCACCGGATCCTACAACGTTGTCTTACCCTTGGGGAACTTTCTACAAGAGTATATTTTATGCGAATTTGCTGTTGACAGAAATCGATGATAAATTGGGTGATAATGAGGTAACGAAGCAGCTAAAAGCGGAAGCCTACCTATTGCGGGCGTATAGCCATTTTGAATTGCTCAACTGCTATGCGCCGGTGTATAGCGAAACGAACAGACAGCACAAGGGGATTCCTATTGCGCAGACGATCGATTTGGAACAGAAATTTCCGGTCCGGACGATGGAGGATGTATATGCTTTTATCATGAATGATATACAACATGCGGAAGATCTGATGCAGGTCGTTGACCAGCCATCCGAGCATCGGTATCGTTTTAGCAAAAGAGCATTACATGCCTTCCGAGCTAGACTACATCTATATCGGTCTGAATGGGCTGAAGCATTGTCGGAAGCAGAGAAGGCGTTGGCGATCGAAAATGGTCTGGTTAACCTGAATGACGACGAAGTTTTGCTTCCCAATGATTTTGAATCGGTTGAATCTATCCAAGCATTGGATAATCCAGCGACAGCGCAAGTCCATTCGAGTACCTATGTTGCGAACAACGTCATAGCGTTGTACGATCAGGTCAACGATAAGCGTTTTGCCCGTTATTTTGAGAAATCCGGTGGCGATTATAAATCGCGTAAGGGAGGGAATAGCAGATTGAAGGTCAGTTTTAGAAATGGAGAGCTTTATTTGATCCTGGCGGAAGCTGCCCTCCATATCGATCGTAAAGAGGTGGCTTTGGAAGCTTTACAGACCTTGGCAAAACATAGACTAACGGAAACGGCGGTCACCGAACAGGCGGCTAATCTAAAAATGCTTTCCGTCCCGGAATTATTGAGCTTCGTACAGCTAGAAAGGACACGTGAATTAGCATTAGAGGGTTTGCGTTGGTATGATCTGAAGCGTTGGGACCGTCCTGAAATTCAACATGTGTTTCTCGGTGAAACTTATACGTTAAACGAGGACGATCCGCGATATACCATCCGCTATCCGCGGGAAGCGGTCGAAAATAACCCGGAACTGCTCTAATTTCCGTAATAACAGTTTGAAAAATCCCTTAGGTGTACATCGTACCGTAAGGGATTTTTTTTATTTTTACCTCATGACTTGGCAAATACTTGTGGTAGAGGATGAAGAATGGGCGTGGGATAGTCTTCGGGATATGTTGACGGCTTTATTGGACGCTGAAAAGCCTACGTTGGTTTGGCTAAATACGGTACGGGATGTTTCGGAATGGTTGCGGAAAAATAATCCGGACCTGATCTTTATGGATATACATCTGGCAGACGGTATTAGCCTCGAGGTGTTTAAACAGGTGCCGGTATCTGCTCCTGTTATTTTTACGACCGCCTACGACGATTACGCACTTGATGCTTTTCAGAATCAAGGGTATGCTTATTTGTTGAAACCCTTTGACCGGGAGGATCTGGAACACGCTATTGCAAAGGTGAGAAAATTGCTGCCTTCGGATGAACCACAGTATAAAAGCCGGTTCCTCGTTAAATATGGTATCCATCTCAAATCGCTCCCGGCAGCTGATATTGCCTACTTTATGGCAGAAGATAAAACTTTATTTGTTGTCGAGAAAACCGGAGGGCGCTATATCATGGAGGATACCTTGATGGGGATTGCTACAAAATTGGATCCGGCACTTTTTTTTCAGATAAACCGTAAGTTTATGGTGCACATCGATGCCATCGTGTCCATGCTGAAAATAAGCCGTGGTCGTGTTAAGGTAAAACTTGCTCCCGATCATGACGAGGATGTGATCGTTAGTCAGGAACGTTCCCTTCTCTTCCAAGAATGGCTGGGGCGGTAGACAAAAAATAAAATTAATATGAAAACATTTCTTCCCATAGCTAATGGCCTCGCTTTGATCATCACGATCTTTGTCAATTATTTAGGTAATGCCGGAATCTTTAACGGTAATACCATGGCGACGGTGTCGGAGAGATATGCCAATTTTTTCACACCGGCTGGATATGCATTTTCTATCTGGGGGATTATTTATCTCGGACTATTAGGCTTTGTTCTTTATACGGGACGTGGCCTCTTCACGAAAAAGGAAACGGATCCCATACTTTTCAAAATACGCTGGCTTTTCGTGTTTACTTGTCTAGCGAATTCTCTTTGGGTGATGGCATGGTTAAATGATTATATAGGCCTTTCTGTTATCATCATGGTAGTTCTTCTTGTTGGCCTGTTAAAAATCATTTTGGTTACGCGAATGGAATTGGATTATCACCCACTCAGAAGATACCTTTTCATATTTTGGCCTTTCGCGCTGTACGCTGGTTGGATCTCGGTTGCATTGATTGCGAATATAGCGGCTTGGCTCACGAAGATAAATTGGGATGGCTGGGGCATTTCACCCGTGACATGGACGGTCATCATGATAGGTGTCGCGGGCTTGGTGAATGTGTTTATGATTGCTACGCGCAACCTTCGTGAATATGGCTTGGTTGGTATCTGGGCGCTGATCGCGATCGCAGTAGCTAATAATGCAGATAATGGAAGCAGTAGCGTTGTTTATGCTTGCTATATTGTCGCATTTGTTATCCTCATAGCCATTGTGGCCAATGCGTTGAAAAGCCGTAGGATTTCTTTCTAAAAGCTATGTCGCCAGCCTATGTTCAACCATAGTGTATTTATGGCATCACGTTCCATAAGATTGCTTGCACGGTAATCGAGTCCGGCCTCTAGCTGATCGTCTTTGGAAATGTTATAACCCAATGCACTGGAAAATCTAATTTCCACATGTCCTGTACCGTCTTGAAAGGAACCCACGTATTCATTGTCGAGGGCGAGATAATACTCTTTAGGATCGATAGTGATACCATTTAGTGGTTGCTCGACGCCAATACTATACCGGAAGCGATATTTTGCACCCTCCTCACGCTGAAAGGTCTGGTCAGCTCGAATGCGATGTTCGAGCTGTACGACGTCTAATTGCTGTTCGGTAGTGTATTGTTCGATAATGCGGTGTACAAAACGACCGTCGCTATTGTCCCAGCGAAAGAGATAACCCGCCCCGAAATTTTTCAAAAAGCCTTTTTTTGCTGTAGCAACGAATTGGATGCCTGTATGATCAAATCCTGACCTATTGCTGGATTCCTCTAGCGGGTTCTGATACAGCAGGAAACGGTTCTGTATCTTGGCATCGATTGACACGAACTGGCTGATATCAAATTCAGCGTTGATTTGCGGTGTCGTTCCAAACCGGTTCTGTGCAAAGCATAGTGTCATAAAAAAATACGGCAATATAATAACAACCCATACCACCCCAAAGAATATCCGCATTATATATCTATTTAACAGGAGAACAGTTTCTCAGAGTTAATAGTTGCGAGATTAGAAAATAAATTGTAGGGCAGCTATCCTTGTGGGGTAAACTGCAGGAGTTGATCGTAAACTATGAAGACAAAGATGCGGAACAGACTCTTCGTGCTACACTAAAACCCACTTATACGTAGATTGCTGATAAAGACCTGTGCATTGTTACGATAGTTTTCCGTAGATACGAAAAAGTGTTTTGGTGCTCGAGGATCTAGTACG
>PJTX01000399.1_pt1 | contig 10935 bp, 8 predicted proteins | sample 1512091 | NCBI WGS metagenome assembly PJTX01 (sample SAMN08177681, study PRJNA422409) | Soil metagenome, whole genome shotgun sequencing project. | isolation source: Soil enriched (2) on filter paper: beechwood xylan treatment | place: USA: Madison | collected 2015-01-15 | reverse complement strand
GGAGAGTCCTGCGGACATCTACGCCATTGAGCAGACCGGGCAGTATTCCGGCCGCTACTTCGTGCTGATGGGCCACCTGTCGCCGCTTGACGGTATCGGGCCGGATGACATCGGGCTTGACCGCCTCGAGCAGCGCCTCGAAGCCGAGTCAATCAGCGAGTTGATCCTCGCAACCAACCCAACGGTTGAAGGCGAGGCGACGGCCAACTACATCGCTGAGCTCTGCGCGCAGTATGGCGTTGACGCCAGCCGCATCGCCCACGGCGTACCGGTTGGCGGCGAGCTGGAAATGGTCGACGGCACCACGTTGTCGCACTCACTGGCCGGGCGCCACAAGATTATTTTCTGAACAAATGGAGGCGGCGTTCGCTGCCTCCGCTTGAAATTTCCCACACCTATCCCCATCTCCTCCCCAACACGTTATTTCCATTAATAATAAATGGCATTGTTGAGGTCGACTTACATGAAAGGACAAGAAACCCGTGGTTTCCAGTCAGAAGTGAAACAGCTTCTGCACCTGATGATCCATTCTCTTTATTCCAACAAAGAAATCTTCCTGCGCGAGCTCATCTCCAACGCCTCGGATGCGGCGGATAAGCTGCGTTTCCGCGCGCTGTCCCAGCCGGATCTGTATGAAGGCGACGGCGAGCTGCGCGTACGCGTATCGTTTGATAAAGACAACCGCACGCTGACCATCGCTGATAACGGCATCGGGATGAACCGCGACGAGGTTATTGACCATCTCGGCACCATCGCCAAATCCGGCACCAAAGCGTTCCTCGAATCTATGGGTTCCGATCAGGCGAAAGATAGCCAGCTGATCGGCCAGTTCGGCGTCGGCTTCTATTCAGCCTTTATCGTTGCCGACAAAGTCACCGTGCGCACCCGCGCCGCGGGCGACAAGCCGGAAAACGGCGTGTTTTGGGAGTCCGCTGGCGAAGGCGAATATACTGTTGCCGATATCACTAAGGCCGATCGCGGAACCGAAATCACGTTGCATCTGCGTGAAGGCGAAGACGACTTCCTCAACGACTGGCGCGTGCGTTCGATCATCAGTAAATATTCTGACCATATCGCGCTGCCGGTTGAGATTGAAAAACGCGAAGAAGTGGACGGCGAAACCGTTATTTCGTGGGAAAAAATCAACAAGGCACAGGCGCTGTGGACCCGCAGCAAATCTGAAGTCAGCGACGACGAATACAAAGAGTTCTATAAGCATATTGCCCATGATTTCAGCGATCCGCTGACCTGGAGCCACAACCGCGTCGAAGGTAAGCAGGAGTACACCAGCCTGCTGTATATTCCGTCACAGGCGCCGTGGGATATGTGGAACCGCGATCATAAACACGGCCTGAAGCTGTATGTGCAGCGCGTCTTCATCATGGATGACGCCGAGCAGTTTATGCCGAACTACCTGCGTTTCGTGCGCGGCCTGATAGATTCCAACGATCTGCCGCTGAACGTGTCGCGTGAAATCCTGCAGGATAGCAACGTCACCCGTAATCTGCGCACCGCGCTGACCAAACGCGTGCTGCAGATGCTGGAAAAGCTGGCGAAAGACGACGCCGAAAAATATCAGACCTTCTGGAAACAGTTTGGCCTGGTGCTGAAAGAAGGCCCGGCGGAAGATGCCTCCAACCAGCAAGCGATTGCTAAACTGCTGCGCTTCGCCACTACTCATACCGATTCTTCCGCGCAGACCGTGTCGCTGGAAGAGTACGTTTCGCGCATGAAAGAAGGGCAGGAGAAGATTTACTACATCACCGCCGACAGCTATGCGGCGGCGAAGAGCAGCCCGCACCTCGAGCTGCTGCGTAAAAAAGGTATCGAAGTTCTGCTGCTGTCCGATCGCATTGACGAGTGGATGATGAGCTACCTGACCGAGTTCGACGGCAAGGCGTTCCAGTCGGTTGCCAAAGCCGACGAGTCGCTGGAGAAACTGGCGGACGAAGTTGACGAATCCACCAAAGAAGCCGAAAAAGCGCTGGAGCCGTTCGTTGAGCGTGTGAAAGGCCTGCTGGGCGAGCGCGTGAAAGAGGTGCGTCTGACGCATCGTCTGACCGACACTCCGGCGATTGTCACCACTGATGCCGACGAAATGAGCACCCAGATGGCGAAGCTGTTCGCCGCTGCCGGTCAGGCGGCGCCGGAAGTGAAATACATCTTCGAGCTGAACCCGGCGCATCCGCTGGTGAAACGCGCCGCAGATACCCAGGACGACGCGCAGTTTGGCGAGTGGGTCGAACTGCTGCTGGATCAGGCGCTGCTGGCGGAACGCGGTACGCTGGAGGATCCTAACCAGTTCATCCGCCGTATGAATCAGCTGCTGGCATCCTGACGCGAACCTGAATGAGTAGCCCGGCCGAGCGACGCGACGCCGGGAACGGAATAAATGCCCCGTCTGAGTGATTTGCTCATACGGGGCATTTCACATTAGATTGCATAAAATATCTGACCATTAACCGTTTCAGCCGCACCGCCTTCCTTGAGCCATGGCCGTTCTGGTGGTATGGTTTAGCGTTTTTTGAAAAATTGAAACGACATTTGAGGGGATTTTCGTAATGCGTATTATTCTGCTTGGCGCTCCGGGCGCGGGTAAAGGAACTCAGGCTCAGTTCATCATGGAGAAATACGGTATTCCGCAAATCTCCACCGGCGATATGCTGCGCGCCGCGGTAAAATCCGGCTCCGAGCTCGGTAAACAAGCGAAAGACATTATGGACGCCGGCAAACTGGTGACCGATGAGCTGGTCATCGCGTTGGTGAAAGAGCGTATCGCCCAGGAAGATTGCCGTAACGGTTTCCTGCTGGACGGCTTCCCGCGCACTATCCCGCAGGCTGACGCCATGAAAGAAGCCGGCATCGCCGTTGACTACGTGCTGGAGTTCGCGGTACCGGACGAGCTAATCGTCGATCGTATCGTGGGCCGCCGCGTACACGCCGCTTCCGGCCGCGTCTATCACATCAAATTCAATCCGCCGAAGGTGGAAGGTAAAGACGACGTGACCGGCGAAGAGCTGACCACCCGTAAAGACGATCAGGAAGAAACCGTACGCAAGCGCCTGGTGGAATACCATCAGATGACTGCGCCGCTGATCGGCTACTATCAGAAAGAAGCGCAGGCGGGTAACACCCAATACGCGAAAGTCGACGGCACCAAAGCGGTGGCAGACGTGCGCGCCGATCTGGAAAAAATCCTCGGCTAATTAAGCCCTTTCTCATCCTGCTGCGGCAGGATGAGAACACCTCTCATTTCTACCTTTTGCTATGATTGGTTCCGTTTAACGCCATTTACGCTACAATTGTCAGCGATTCAAATGGTTAAGAGGCGGTAATGCATCAGACGAAAACAGGTATTTTGCTAGCCAATTTAGGCACTCCCGATGCGCCCACGCCCGATGCGGTGAAGCGCTATCTGCGACAATTTCTTAGCGACAAACGGGTAGTGGATACGCCTCGTCTGCTGTGGTGGCCGCTACTGCGCGGCATCATACTGCCGATTCGCGCTCCCCGCGTGGCGAAGCTCTATCAGTCTGTGTGGATGGCGGAAGGCTCGCCGTTGATGGTGTATAGCCGGCAACAGCAACAGGCGCTGGCGGCCAGGCTACCCGATGTTCCAGTAGCGTTGGGGATGAGCTATGGCTCGCCGTCGCTGGCAAGCGCGGTCGATGAGCTATTGGCCCAGGACGTTGACCATATCGTGGTATTGCCGCTGTATCCGCAATATTCGTGTTCTACCGTGGCGGCGGTATGGGATGAACTGGCGAGGATCCTCGCGAAAAAGCGCGCCATTCCGGGCGTTTCGTTTATCCGCGACTATGCCGACGACGCTGACTATATCCACGCGCTGGCGGCCAGCGTACGCGCTTCGTTCGCCGTTCACGGCGAACCGGATGTGCTGCTGCTCTCCTTTCACGGTATTCCGCAACGCTACGCCCATGAGGGTGATGATTACCCGCAGCGCTGCCGGGTAACGACTCGCGAGCTGGTTTCAGTGCTCGGGCTGCCGCCGGAGCGGGTGATGATGACCTTCCAGTCGCGCTTTGGCCGTGAACCCTGGTTGACGCCATATACCGACGAAACGCTAAAAATGCTTGGCGAGAAGGGCACACAGCACGTACAGGTTATCTGTCCGGGCTTCTCCGCCGACTGTCTGGAAACGCTGGAAGAAATCGCGGTGCAGAACCGGGAAATTTTCCTTGAGGCCGGCGGTAAGCAATATGAGTATATTCCGGCGCTTAATGCCGATCCTGCGCATATTGAGATGATGGTGAACCTGACCGCGTCGTATCGCTGATCGCGCGCGTGGTGGGGAATATGCTACTATTCCCCGCTTGTTCCCTGTCATTTAATCGCCACTATGAAATTTCCCGGTAAACGCAAATCTAAACACTATTTCCCCGTTAGCGCTCGCGATCCGCTGCTGCAACAAATTCAGCCAGAAAATGAGTCCAACGTCTCCTGGGTGGTTGGCATCGACCAGACGCTGGTGGATATCGAAGCGAAAGTGGATGAGGCGTTTATCGTACGCTACGGCCTGAGCGCCGGTCATTCGCTAGTGATTGAAGATGATGTCGCCGAAGCGCTGTATCAGGAACTGGTACGCGACGGCCTGATCACCCATCAATTTGCCGGCGGCACCATTGGCAATACCATGCACAATTATTCGGTGCTGGCGGACGACCGCTCGGTGCTGCTCGGCGTGATGTGCAGCAACATCGAGATCGGCGGCTACGCTTATCGCTACTTGTGCAATACCTCCAGCCGTACTGATCTGAACTACCTGCAGGGCGTTGATGGCGCCATTGGCCGCTGTTTTACGCTGATTAGCGATAGCGGCGAACGTACCTTTGCCATCAGTCCTGGTTACATGAACAAGCTGCGTCCGGAAAGCATTCCGGAAGAGGTGATTGCCGGCGCTTCCGCGCTGGTGCTGACCTCCTACCTCGTGCGCTGTAAGCCGGGCGAGCCGATGCCGGACGCGACGATGAAAGCCATTGAGTATGCCAAAAAGCATGATGTGCCGGTGGTGCTGACGTTGGGAACGAAATACGTGATTGCTGACAACCCGCAATGGTGGCAGCAGTTCCTCAAGGAACACGTTTCGATTCTGGCGATGAATGAAGAAGAAGCGGAAGCGCTGACCGGTATCGCCGATCCGCTCACCGCGGCGGATAAAGCGCTGGACTGGGTCGACCTGGTGCTATGTACCGCAGGACCGGCGGGTCTCTATATGGCGAGCTTCACCGAAGAGGAAGCGAAGCGTAAAACGCAGCATCCGCTCCTGCCGGGGGCGATTGACGAGTTCAACCAGTATGAATTCAGCCGCGCGATGCGCCATCAGGATAGCGTTAATCCGCTGCGTATCTATTCGCACATCGCGCCTTATATGGGCGGCCCGGAGAAGATCATGAACACCAACGGCGCAGGCGACGGCGCGCTGGCGGCGTTGTTGCATGATATCACCGCCAATAACTACCATCGTAATAACGTGCCGAATTCCAGCAAACATAAATGCAAATGGCTGACCTACTCATCGCTGGCGCAGGTGTGCAAATACGCCAACCGCGTCAGCTATCAGGTGCTGAATCAGCATTCGCCGCGTTTAACCCGCGGCCTGCCGGAGCGGGAAGATAGTCTGGAAGAGGCCTACTGGGACCGTTAATCCCGTGGATAAGCGTACGCCCCGCGAGCGGGGCGTCGGATCAACCGGTAACAATCTCGCCAGCCGGCGGCGTTTCCAGCAGACGTAACATCGCCCGCGCGATTTCGCGTTCCCCCATCACCACCTGATTGGCTCCGCGTTCGGTAATATAATCGACCTCATCGTCGTAATGGGCGCGGGCGATAATCTCAATGTTCGGGCATTTTTCCCGCGCTGAGGCGACAATTTCACCGGCTTCATAGCCGTTAGGGATGGTCAGCAGCAGCCAGCGGGCGCAGTCGAGATGCGCCAGATTCATGATCTCTTCGTTGGCGGCATTGCCCAACACGGCGCTGATGCCGCGCTCACGCAGCTCATCCACGCGGGTGCGGGAGGTTTCAATCACCACCAGCGGGATCCCCTGGGCCATCAGTTTCTCGCCAAGCAGGCTGCCGACGCGGCCAAAGCCGACCAGCAGCGCATGGTTGCAGATATCCACCGGCACCTGTTTTTCGTCTTCCAGCACCTCTTCCAGCGTCTGCTCGTCAAGGGTTTCGGTTTTATCGAGATATTTTTCCAGCAGGGTAAACAGCACCGGGTTAAGCATAATCGAAATTATCGCCCCAGCCAGCACCAGGTTCTGCCCGGCCTGCGGCAGCAGATCCAGCGCCATGCCGAGACCGGCAAGAATAAAAGCGAACTCCCCGATTTGCGCCAGGCTGGCGGCGATGGTCAGGGCGGTACGCGGCGAGTGACCGAACATACGTACCAGGAAGAAAGCGGCGGCGGATTTACCAAAGATGATAATCGCCAGCGTCGCCAGCACCGCCAGCGGCTGTTCGACCAGGATCATCGGGTCAAATAGCATCCCGACGGAGACAAAGAACAGCACCGCGAAGGCGTCGCGCAGCGGCAGCGTATCGTGAGCGGCGCGGTGGCTGAGTTCGGATTCGTTAAGCACCATCCCGGCGAAGAATGCGCCGAGGGCGAAGGAGACGTCGAACAGCTCAACGGCGCCGAAGGCGATGCCGAGCGCCAGCGCCAGTACCGACAGGGTAAATAGTTCGCGTGAGCCGGTTGCCGCGCTGCGCGACATGATCCACGGCACCAGACGGCGGCCCACCAGCATCATAATGGCGATAAAGGCGACGACTTTACCGATGGTAATGCCCATGTCGAGCGCCAGCGACGCCAGCCCAACATCGCCTTTTTCGACCATTCCGGCGATAGCGGGCAGCAGCACCAGCGTTAGTACCATCACTAAATCTTCAACGATCAGCCAGCCGATGGCGATTTGCCCACGCTGGCTATCAATAAGCTGCCGTTCCTCCAGCGCGCGCAGCAGCACCACGGTACTGGCGGTGGAAAGACACAGGCCAAAAACGATGCCGGTCATCAGCGACCAGCCGAGCAGGGAAGAGAGCGCCATCCCGAGCAGCGTCGCCACGGCTATCTGGGCGATGGCTCCGGGAATGGCTATCGACTTTACCGCCATGAGATCTTTCAGCGAAAAGTGCAGCCCGACGCCAAACATCAGCAAGATGACGCCAAGTTCGGCCAGTTCAGGCGCAAGCTTGGTATCCGCAACAAAACCAGGAGTAAATGGACCGGCCAGCACGCCCGCTAATAAATATCCTACCAGTGGTGAAATACGTAGCTTATTGGCAATCATGCCGAGGATAAAGGCGAGCACAAGGCCGCCGACAATGGTGGTGATTAGCGGTGTTGCGTGATGCATTCCGTCTCCTTGCGTGTGGTGAGCCGATCCATTTTCGCTACTTAAAGCAAAAAACCGATTAATAGTTTATGACACTTTTGCTCGTTTTGTTTATGAATAATTATTGAAATTTGCGAAAAATTGGAATTACGGCAGCAAAAAGCACAGACAGGAAAATGGCGACAGGTCATGGCGGCGTAATGCTGATGGGATAAGGGGTTGTGGCGGCCAAACTTTCACTTTGGCCGCCAGATACTCAGGCTTTTTGATGGTTATTAGGCAGGAATATCGTCAGAATGCCGAGAAGCGGCAGGAAAGCACAGATTTTATAAACCAGATCGATGCTGGTATGGTCGGCTAACAACCCCAACACCGCGGCGCCAAGGCCGCCCATGCCAAACGCGAAGCCGAAGAACAGGCCGGAAACCATACCGATTCTCCCCGGCAACAGCTCCTGGGCATAGACCAGGATAGCGGAAAAGGCTGATGCGAGGATAAAACCAATTATCACCGTCAGGATCCCGGTCCATTCCAGCGATGCGTACGGTAAAATAAGGGTAAATGGCGCCACGCCGAGGATAGAGCCCCAAATTACATATTTACGACCTATCTTATCGCCAACAGGCCCGCCAATCACCGTTCCTGCAGCCACTGCAAACAGGAAGGCGAACAAGTGAAGTTGGGCGTTTTGCACCGATAATCCGAATTTGTGTATCAGATAAAAGGTGTAATAGCTGCTAATGCTCGCCATGTAGAAGTATTTGGAGAAAATCAGCATTAACAGAATGCTGACGGCCAGGATGACCTTGTTACGCGGCAGCGGATTAACGATAACCGGCTTCGGTTTGCCTTTATTCATTCTGTGTTGCGCGGCATACCAGCGGCTGATTTGCGACAGCACGACGATCGCCAGCAGCGCGGCCAGCACGAACCAGGCGACGTTGCCTTTGCCGTAGGGGGCGATGATTACCGCCGCCAGCAGCGGCCCCAGCGAGCTGCCGAAGTTGCCGCCAACCTGGAACAGTGATTGCGCCAGGCCGTGACGGCCGCCGGAAGCCATCCGCGCCACGCGTGAGGACTCCGGATGGAAGACCGAAGAGCCAGTACCGACCAGCGCGGCGGCCAGCAGCACCATGCCGAAGCTGCCGGCCAGCGCTAACAGAATTAAGCCGCAGAGGGTGAAACACATCCCCACCGGTAATGACCACGGCATCGAGCGTTTATCGGTGATGTAACCAATCACCGGCTGGAATAGCGATGACGTCAGTTGGAAGGTGAGGGTGATCATGCCGATCTGCACGAAAGTTAACGAGAATTCCGCCTGCAGCAGCGGATAAATCGCCAGGATGAGCGACTGGATCATATCGTTTAGCAGATGGGAGAGGCTAATTGCTCCCAGAATGCCAAATGAGGTGCGCGCTTTTTGCGGCGGCGCGCCGGTACCGGGTAAGGACTGAGCGGATTGGTTGGTTGTCATAGGTTCACTTCAGCGAGTTCTATTTGTTGTAGAGAATGCAGGTTGAATTATTATCCGACTAACATACCTGTCCCCAAGGTTTGAAGGAAGTCGCAATTCTGAAAACATATTTGTCAAAGCGGCTGACTCGCTATACTTTCGGCACTTGTTATTAAGTCAGGGAGTGAAACATGCATTATTTAAAACGCGGCGTAGCGCTGGCGTTATTCGCCGCCTTATCGCTGGGCAGCCTGTCAGCGCAGGCCTATGAGCAGGACAAAACCTATAAAATCACCATCCTGCACACTAACGACCACCACGGTCATTTCTGGCGCAACGACTATGGCGAATATGGCCTTGCGGCACAGAAGACGCTGGTGGACGGTATCCGCAAAGAGGTGGCGGCCGAAGGCGGTAGCATCCTGCTGCTGTCCGGCGGCGATATCAATACCGGGGTGCCGGAATCTGATTTACAGGATGCAGAACCTGATTTTCGCGGCATGAACCTGATTGGCTACGATGCCATGGCGGTTGGCAACCATGAGTTTGATAACCCGCTCAGCGTGCTGCGCCAGCAGGAGAAGTGGTCGAAGTTCCCTTTCCTGTCGGCCAATATCTATCAGAAAAGCACCGGCGAACGCCTGTTTAAACCCTAGGCGCTGTTTAAGCGCGGCGGGCTTAAAATTGCGGTGATTGGCTTAACGACCGACGATACGGCGAAAATCGGCAACCCGGAATATTTCACCGATATCGAATTCCGTAATCCGGCGGCAGAAGCCAAGCTGGTGATTCAGGAACTGCAGCAAAATGAAAAGCCGGACGTGATTCTGGCGACCACCCATATGGGCCACTATGACAACGGTAATCACGGCTCTAACGCGCCTGGCGACGTTGAAATGGCGCGGAGTTTACCTGCGGGATCGCTGGCGATGATCGTCGGCGGCCATTCGCAGGATCCGGTCTGCATGGCCTCGGAAAATAAAAAGCAGGTCGATTATATCCCCGGCACCCCGTGCGCGCCGGATCGCCAGAATGGCATCTGGATCGTGCAGGCTCACGAGTGGGGTAAATATGTCGGACGCGCCGATTTTGAATTCCGCAACGGGGAGATGAAGCTGGTGCACTATCAGCTGATCCCGGTCAACCTGAAGAAGAAAGTCACCTGGGATAACGGTCAGAGCGAGCGCGTATTGTATACGCCGCAAATTGCTGAAAACCCGCAGATGCTCTCGCTGTTAACGCCGTTCCAGAATAAAGGTAAGGCGCAGTTACAGGTGAAAATAGGCAGCGTCAACGGCCATCTTGAAGGCGATCGCAGCAAAGTTCGCTTCGTTCAAACCAATATGGGGCGTCTGCTGCTGGCGGCGCAGAGGGCGCGCAGCAATGCTGATTTCGCGGTGATGAGCGGCGGCGGTATTCGCGACTCTATCGAAGCGGGTGATATTACCTATAAAGACGTGATGAAAGTGCAGCCGTTCGGCAATGTGCTGACTTACGTCGATATGAGCGGTAAAGAGGTGACTGAGTACCTGACCGCCGTCGCGCAGATGAAGCCGGATTCCGGCGCTTATCCGCAGTTCGCCAACGTCAGTTTCGTTGCCAAAGATGGCAAGCTTAACGATCTGAAAATCAAAGGCGAACCGGTGGATCCGGCGAAAACTTACCGTATGGCGACGCTGAGCTTTAACGCCACCGGCGGTGACGGCTACCCGCACATCGATAATAAACCGGGATACGTCAATACCGGCTTTATCGATGCCGAGGTGCTGAAAGAGTACATCGAGAAGAACTCGCCGCTGGATGCGGCGGCTTACGAGCCGAAGGGCGAAGTCAGCTGGCAGTAAGCTATCGCTTAACGGATCCCGGATAAGGCGCGTGTGCCGCTATCCGGGATCCGGTCTCTCAATCGCGGCGGGCGATATCGGCGAACTTCGCGTCCAGAAGCTTCGCCAGATCGCTTGCCGCCAGTTCGATGTCGAGCCCGCGTTTGCCGCCGGAAATATAGATGGTGGCAAACGCCTGCGCCGGAGCATCAATCACCGTCGGCAGGCGCTTTTTCTGCCCCAGCGGGCTGATGCCGCCGACCAGGTATCCGGTGATCCGCTGTGCGACCATTGG
>PJTX01000372.1_pt1 | contig 11523 bp, 8 predicted proteins | sample 1512091 | NCBI WGS metagenome assembly PJTX01 (sample SAMN08177681, study PRJNA422409) | Soil metagenome, whole genome shotgun sequencing project. | isolation source: Soil enriched (2) on filter paper: beechwood xylan treatment | place: USA: Madison | collected 2015-01-15 | reverse complement strand
CATCTCGGACTTTGCAGGCGGGCCGATACGCCGCGGCGACCCGGGAACACCGGGTCGCCGCGGAGCCTCACGCACTTTCAGGCATTACTCGGACTTGTTGCCCAGCTGCGCACGCAGCAGCGCGCCCAGGCTGGTGGTGCCGGCGGCGGCCTCGGCAGCGGTCTTGTTGTACTCGGCCAGGGCCTCGGCGGTCTCCGCCTCGTCCTTGGCCTTGATCGACAGCTGCAGGCTGCGGCCCTTGCGGTCCATGCCCACGAACTTGGCCTCGACCTTGTCGCCGACCTTCAGGTGCTGGGAAGCGTCGTCCACGCGGTCGTGCGAGATGTCGCGCGCGGAAACGTAGCCCTCGATGCCGTCGGCCAGCTCGACCACGGCGCCCTTGGCGTCGACTTCCTTCACCACGCCCTCGACCTTGGAGCCCTTCGGATGCGTGGCCATGTACTGGCCGAACGGATCCTGCTCCATCTGCTTCAGGCCCAGCGAAATGCGCTCGCGCTCCGGATCGACGGCCAGGACGACGGCGTCCAGGGTGTCACCCTTCTTGAAGTTGCGCAGAACGTCTTCGCCGGTGGTGTTCCAGCTGATGTCGGACAGGTGGACCAGGCCATCGATGCCACCGTCCAGGCCGATGAAGATGCCGAAGTCGGTGATCGACTTGATCTGGCCGGACACCTTGTCGTTCTTCTTGTGGATGGCGGCGAAGGTCTCCCACGGGTTGGCGGCAACCTGCTTCATGCCCAGGGAGATACGGCGACGCTCCTCGTCCACGTCCAGGACCATGACCTCGACCTCGTCACCGACCTGCACGACCTTGGACGGGTTGACGTTCTTGTTGGTCCAGTCCATTTCGGACACGTGCACCAGGCCCTCGACGCCCGGCTCGATCTCGACGAACGCGCCGTAATCGGTGACGTTGGAGACCTTGCCGAACACGCGGCTGTTGGCCGGGTAGCGGCGGGCGATGTTGTCCCACGGATCCTCGCCCAGCTGCTTCAGGCCCAGCGAGACGCGGTTGCGCTCGCGGTCGAACTTCAGCACGCGCACTTCCAGCTCGTCGCCGACGTTGACCACCTCGGACGGGTGGCGCACGCGCTTCCACGCCATGTCGGTGATGTGCAGCAGGCCGTCGATGCCGCCCAGATCCACGAACGCGCCGTAGTCGGTCAGGTTCTTGACCACGCCCTTGAGCTTGGCGCCCTCGACCAGCTTCTCCATCAGCTGCTCGCGCTCTTCCGAATGCTCGCTCTCGACCACCGCACGGCGGGAGACGACCACGTTGTTGCGCTTGCGGTCCAGCTTGATGAGCTTGAACTCGAGTTCCTTGCCTTCCAGGTAGGCCGGATCGCGCACCGGACGGACGTCGACCAGGGAGCCCGGCAGGAACGCGCGGACGTCCTTGATGTCGACGGTGAAACCACCCTTGACCTTGCCGCTGATGCGGCCGGTGATGGTCTCGTTCTTCTCCAGCGCCTCTTCCAGCTCGTCCCACACCATCGCGCGCTTGGCCTTCTCGCGCGACAGCACGGTCTCGCCGAAGCCGTTCTCGATCGAGTCCAGCGCGACCTTGACCTGGTCGCCCACGCCCACGTCGATCTCGCCGTCGTCGTTACGGAACTGCTCGATCGGCACGATGCCTTCGGACTTCAGGCCGGCGTTGATCACCACCACGTCGCCGCGGACTTCCACGACGGTACCGGTGACGATGGCGCCCGGCTTCAGCTTGGCCAGGGTGGCTTCGCTCTGTTCGAACAGCTCGGCAAAAGATTCGGTCATTAGTGAATACTCGGTTGAACACACGGACGGGTCGCCATCGCTTCGATGGTCGTGCCCCGCCCCCCTGTTAAGAGGCCCGTGACGGCGCCCTGTGTGGTGGGTTGACGAAAACCCGCCGTGTCGCCACGACGGGGCCTGGCGCGGGATGCGCCATCTGCTGTTCCGCGGTGAACGCCGGTCAGGCGCGCGATGGCACCTGGGCCAGCACGCGTTCGACGACCTGGTCGATGCCAAGGCCGGTCGTATCGATGAGGACGGCGTCTTCGGCCGGCCTCAGCGGTGCGACCGTACGCTGGGCGTCACGGGCATCGCGGGCGAGGATCTCTCGCAGCAGACCGTCAAAGGTAACCGAAACCCCTTTTTCCTTCAACTGGTTATACCGCCGCCGGGCGCGCTCGTCGGCGCTGGCGGTAAGAAAGACCTTGGCGCTGGCGTCCGGGAAGATCACGGTGCCCATGTCCCGCCCGTCGGCGACCAGGCCCGGTTCGCGCCGGAAGGCCCGCTGGCGCTCCTTGAGCGCCTGGCGGACCTCCGGGATGGCCGCTATCGCCGAGGCCACCGCCCCGGCGGTTTCCAGCCGCACCTCGGCGGTGGCATCGGTGCCGTTCACCAGCACCCGCAGGCCTTCCGGGCTGTCCGCGAACTCGATCGCCGTGTCGAAGGTGCACCTCACCAGGGCCGCCGGATCGGCCAGGTCCAGCTCGGCCCAGCTGGCCGCCACCCCGACCGACCGGTAGAGTGCGCCGGAATCCAGGTAGTGCCACCCCAGGCGCCCGGCGACGATGCGGCTCACGGTGCCCTTGCCCGCCCCGGAAGGACCGTCGATCGTCAGGACGGGGACTGGATGGGACATCGGGCGCTCCGGTGGATGCAGGGCCGGAAATTGTAGCCGCGCCAACCCTCCCGGGACCGCCTGGCTGCAACTGCTTGAACAGGCTGCGGAATCGTGGGTAGAATGGCGGGCTTATTTTCATGCCTCGGCCCGAACAGCCCTGGCTTCCCACAAAACGTCGTCCTCCGAGGTGTGTCATGAAAGTCCTGTCCTCCCTGAAGTCGGCGAAGGCCCGTCACCGCGACTGCAAGGTGGTCCGCCGCCGCGGAAAGGTCTTCGTGATCTGCAAGTCGAACCCGCGCTTCAAGGCCCGCCAGCGCTGAAGCCGGCGTGCGGCCTCGCGGCCGCAGGTTCGTACCGGAAGGCCGCAGCGATGCGGCCTTTCGTATTTCCGCCCGGCGCGATGCGCCTGGCGGCGCAATCGGCGTGGTTCTGCTTACAATCGGAACGCAACCGACCGGCCCTTTCGCCGGCGGACCACTGTCCGGGGAGACACCAATGAAGCAGCGCTTCCATGTTCTATCCCTGCTTGTGCTGGCAGGCCTGTCGGCCGCCGCGCAGGCCGATACCCTGCTCATCGAGCGGGTCGACAAGCCGGTCGCCGCCAAGCCGGCGCGAGGGCTGAGCATGGCCGAGGTGGAGGCCCGCTTCGGCACCCCGAGCGAGAAGCTGGATCCACGCGGGGGCCAGAAGCGCCAGTGGCCCGCCATCAACCGCTGGGTGTATCCCGATTACGTGGTCTATTTCGAGAAGAACCGGGTGATCGACGTGGTGGCGCACAAGGCCTCGCCCGAAGAGATCGGCCCCAAGCCGCCGATCCGCTGAGTCCACTGCTGGTGGCCATGCCTGCCCGGGTGGTGGGCATGGCGTCCGCAGCCCCCGGCCGGCGCGGCGCCTGTTTCCTTTCTCCGTCCGGCGCGCGCCGGGCCTGCATTGCACCCTGGACCAATGACCGAGAACCTGCGTTTTCCCGCGGAGTGGGAACCCCAGTCCGCGATCCTGCTCGCCTGGCCACATGCCGGCACCGACTGGGCCGACCGGCTGGGCGAGGTGGAGGAGACCTACATCGCCCTGGTCGCCGCGATCACCCGGTTCCAGGACGCCTGGATCTGCGTGGCCGATGACGACATCGAGACCTACGCCGCCGCGCGCCTGCGCTCGGCCCGGGTCGACATGGAGCGGGTGCGCTTCGTTCCGTTCGACTACGACGACACCTGGCTGCGCGATTCCGGCCCGGTCACCCTGCGCGAGGGCGACGGGTTCCGGGTGCTGGATTTCCGCTTCACCGCCTGGGGCGGCAAGTTCGAGGCCGGCCGCGACGACCGCCTGGTGCAGGCGCTTGCCGACCAGGGCCTGTTCGGCGACGCCTCGCACCAGCGCATCGACTTCGCCCTGGAAGGCGGCGGCATCGAGACCGATGGCGCCGGCACCCTCCTGACCACCTGGCGCTGCCTGCACGAACGCCACCCGCAGGCCAGCCGCGAGGAACTGACGGCGCGGCTGGCCGGCTGGCTGGCGCAGGACCGGGTCCTCTGGCTGGACCACGGCTACCTGGAAGGTGACGACACCGACGCCCACATCGACACGCTCGCCCGCTTTGCTCCAGGCGATGCGATCGTGTTCCAGGCCTGCGACGACCCGGCCGACAGCCACCATGCCGAACTCAGGGCGATGGCCGAAGAAATCGCCGCGCTGCGCACCGCCGATGGCCGGCCGCACCGCCTGTTCCCGCTGCCCTGGGCGGCGCCGGTGCTCGACGAAGGCCGGCGCCTGGCCGCCTCGTACGCGAACTTCCTGATCGTCAACGGCGCGGTGCTGATGCCGGCCTATGGCGATCCGGCCGACGATGCCGCCGCCGCGGTGCTGGCGCAGGCATTCCCCGGCCGCGAGATCGTGCAGGTGCCCTGCCGTCCGCTGATCTGGCAGAACGGCAGCCTGCACTGCATCAGCATGCAGCTGCCGGCCGGCCTCGGCCGCTGAGTCCCCACGCAGGCAATGCCCGCTGAAGCCCGCGTCACGCGCCGGGCTTCAGGCCTCGTGCGCAGGGCACGGGTTACCATCCCCTTCCACCAAGCAAGACACCCCCGCCCATGAGCCGCAAGACCCTTACCGTCGCCCTGGTCCAGGAACGCAACCACGGCGATGCCGAGGCCAACCTGGCCGCGATCGAGACCCGCGTGGCCGAAGCCGCCGCGGCGGGCGCACAGCTGGTGCTGCTGCAGGAGCTGCACAACGGCGCCTACTTCTGCCAGCACGAGTCGGTGGGCGAGTTCGACCTGGCCGAGCCGATTCCCGGCCCCAGCACCGAGCGCCTGGGGGCGCTGGCGAGAAAGCACGGCGTGGTGATCGTCGGCTCGCTGTTCGAGCGCCGCGCCGCGGGCCTTTACCACAATACCGCCGTGGTGCTGGAGAAGGACGGCACCCTGCTGGGCAAATACCGCAAGATGCACATCCCGGACGATCCGGGCTTCTATGAGAAGTTCTATTTCACCCCGGGCGACATGGGCTTCACGCCGATCGATACTTCGGTCGGCCGGCTCGGCGTGCTGGTGTGCTGGGACCAGTGGTATCCGGAAGCCGCGCGCCTGATGGCGCTGGCCGGCGCCGAGCTGCTGCTCTACCCCACCGCCATCGGCTGGGACCCGGACGACGCCCAGGACGAGAAGGATCGCCAGCGCGACGCCTGGATCCTCAGTCATCGCGGCCACGCCGTGGCCAACGGCGTGCCGGTGCTGTCCTGCAACCGCATCGGCCACGAGCCCTCGCCGCTGGGCGCCTCCGGCATCCAGTTCTGGGGCAACAGCCACGTGCTGGGGCCCCAGGGCGAATTCCTCGCCCAGGCCGGCGAGGACGCCACCGTGCTGGTGTGCGAGGTGGACCTTGAGCGCAGCGAACACGTGCGCCGGATCTGGCCGTTCCTCCGCGACCGCCGGATCGACGCCTACGATGGCCTGCTCAAGCGCTACATCGACTGAGGCCCCGACCGCCCACATCCGCCCGCTCCCTTCCGCGCGACGGCCAGCGCCGGCGCGCGCCGGCCCCGTCTCCGCCAAGACCATGACCCAGACCGACACCACGCCCGAGACGATGCCCGACGCCCTGCTCGACCAGCCGATGCGCGTGGTGGAGCGTGGCGGCGTCCGCTACACCCTGCTGGGCACCGCGCACGTTTCGCGCGCCAGCGTCGATGCGGTCCGCGCGGCGGTGGCCAGCGGGCAGTACGACGCGGTGGCGGTGGAACTGGATGCCGGCCGCCTGCAGTCGCTGAGCGACCCGGACGTGCTGGCGAAGATGGACATCGTGCGCGTGCTGCGCGACGGCAAGACCCATCTGTTTGCCGCCAACCTCGCCCTTTCCAGCTACCAGCGACGGCTGGCCGAACAGCTGGACGTGGAGCCGGGCGCCGAACTCAAGGCGGCCGTGGAAGACGCGCATACGTTCGGGCTGCCGGTTCGGCTGATCGACCGCGAGGTCGGCCTGACCTTCCGCCGCGCGATGCAGCGGCTGGGCTGGTGGGGGCGGGCCAGAACCGGCGCCGGCATCCTGGCGGCGATGTTCGGCGACGAGGAAGTGGGCGACGAGGAGATCGAGAAGCTCAAGCAGGGCGACATGCTCGAGGCCAGCTTCGGCGAGTTCGCCACGCACAGTCCTGCGCTGTACGAGACGGTGATCGCCGAGCGCGACCGTTACATGGCCGCGCGCCTGCGCCAGGACAACGGGGCGCGCAATGTGCTGGCGGTGGTCGGCGCCGGACACCTGCCCGGCCTGGCCCGCCACCTGGCCGAGGACAGCGACGAGCCGGCCGGCGTGCTGGCGGAGCTGGAGACCGTGCGCGAGAAATCGCGTTTCCCCTGGATGGAGACCATCATCGGCGCGTTCCTGCTGGGGGGCTTCGCCTGGGGTTTCTGGCAGGGCGGCGTGGACGTGGGCGCGGACCTGCTCCTGCAGTGGGTGCTGGCCACCGGGCTGCTCGGTGCGCTGGGCTGCGCGATCGCCGGCGGGCACCCGCTCAGCATCCTCGCCGCCTTCATCGCCTCGCCGCTGACGCCGCTGCATCCGGCACTGGCCTCGGGCACCGTCAGTGCGCTGGTCGAGGCCAGCCTGCGCAAGCCGACCTACGCCGATTTCATGGCCCTGCGCGACGACGTGCAGCAGCTCAAGGGCTGGTGGCGCAACCGGGTGGCGCGCACCCTGCTCAACTTCTTCCTGACCAGCCTGGGCACCGCCATCGGCGTGTGGACCGGCGGGTTGCGGATGCTGGGCCGGCTGGTCGGCTGAGCACCTCGCCCCGGGTTTCCCGCCAGCCCCGGCCGGCGGGAACAAGGCCCGGGCTCACCTCGACCGCACGGGGAGCGACTGCCCTGCCCGCGCGGCACGGGCAGGGCAACCGGCAGCCTCCGTCGCGCTACTCCGCCGCCACCGGCCGGCTCACATCCGCAACGGCATCCATCGGCGGCAGGCCGCGGGCGCGGCGTACCAGGCGCGCGGTGCCGATGCGCAGGTCGTCCAGTGCCGCGTAGATCGTCGGCAGGAACAGCAGGCTGACCACGGTGGAGAACGCCAGCCCGCCGGCGATGGCGCGCGCCATGGGGTGGTACGGCGGCATCCCGTCCGGGGTATCGGTGTTGAGCGCGATGGGGATCATCGCCAGGATCGCGGTGCCCATGGTCATCAGGATCGGGCGCAGCCGCTCGCGGCTGCCCTCGACCAGGGCGTCCGTGCGCATCATCCCGCCGCGGCGCAGGTTGTTGATGTGCTCGATCATGACGATGCCGTTGTTCACCACCACGCCCATCAGCACCAGGATGCCGATCACCGCCATGATGTTCATCTCGGTGCCGGTAAGCCAGAACAGCCAGTACACGCCGAAGATCGAGAACACGACGCAGGACATGATCGCCACCGGGAAGAGCATCGACTCGAACACCGCGGCCATGATCACGACCATCAGCACCAGCGCGATCACGATGGCGCGCAGCATCTGGTCCATGCCGTCGAAGTTGATGTTGAAGCTGCCACTGTCGAAGGTGTAGCCGTAACCGGGCGGGAACTGCATCGTCGACAGCGTCTGCTCGATCGACTTGCGCGCGTCGGCCACGGCCACGTCCTTGGCCAGCCCGGCCTCCACCCGCAGCATGGTCTGGCGGTTCAACCTCTGGATCGAGGTCGCCGACGGGCTGAAGTCCACGTCCACCATCGCCAGCAGTGGCACCTCGGTGCCGCCAGGGGCGCGCACCATGAACGACGCCAGGTCCTGCACGCCGTAGTGCTCGGCGCCGGCAAACCGCACGTTGACCGGGATCTCGCGGTCCTGCTGGTGGAAGTCACGCAGCGACGAGCCGCGCAGGGCCATGCCCACGTACTCGGCCACCTGCTGGGCGCTGAAACCGTAGGCCGCGGCGCGTTCGCGGTCCACCCGCACCGACAGCTCGGTGTTGGCGTCGCCGGTGTCGATCCGCACGTCGCGCAACATCGGATTGCGCGCCAGCAGCGGCAGGATGTCCGTGGCCAGTTCCTCCAGCGCCTGCGAGGAGTCGCCTACCAGGCTGAAGCGGACGCCCTCGCCCTCGCTGCCCATCCCGCCAGGCCAGCCCACGCCGATCTTGGCCCGTGCGGACTGCGGCAGCCCCTCGCGGACCTTCTCCTTGATCTGGTTGCCCAGCTCCGGGTCCTGCACGTCCAGGTACAACCTCGTGTAGGCCCACCCCTGCTCGCTGTATCGGCTGTAGACACGCTGCAGCCGGAACTCCTCGCGCCGGGAATTGACGTAGTTCTCCACCCGCGCCACCTCGCGGCCCATCTCCTCCTTGGAGTAGGCCCCGCGCCACTGGTAATAGATGTTGATCTCATCGGGCGAGCTGTCATCCCCACCGCCTTTGGCGTTCATCATCGGGAACACGCTGGCGGCGCTGATCAGCACGATGCCCAGCACGCTCCAGCCCCGGTGCAGCAGGGTCCACCGCAGCGCACGCGCGTAGCGGGCCTGCAGCCGCGTGATCAGCGGGGACTTCAACGCCGGAGGCGTACGCATACGCGCCGAAAGCATCGGGATCAGGCTGATGGCCACCAGCCAGGACGCCAGCAGCGATACCGAGATGGTCACTGCCAGCTGGGCCAGGTAGATGCTGATAATGTTCTTCTCGCCGAACATCATCGGCAGGAACACCACGCAATGGCAGAGGGTGCCGGCCGACAGCGCGATGGCGACGTGCCGGGTGCCGATGATCGACGCGAGCGCCTGGCGGTCCGGGTACTTCTCCCGCTCCTGGTAGATGCTCTCGACCACGACCACCGCGTTGTCCACCAGCATGCCTACCGCCAGCAGCAGGCCCATCATCGAAATGATGTTCAGGGTGATCCCGGTGAAGTACATGAAGCCCAGGGTCATGGTGAAGCAGATGGGAATCGCCAGGCTGACCATCAGCGTCGACGGCCAGTGCCGCAGGAACGCGTACAGGACGACCACCGACAGCAGCAGGCCGATCGCGCCCGCTTCGGCCAGCGCGGTGAGCGAGCCGACTACCGCCTGGCCCTGGTCGTCGACCACCTCGAAGTCGACCCCGCGCATGGCAGGGTCCTGCTTGAGCGCCTCGATCTCCTCGCGGACCGCGCGCGAGAGGTCCACCAGGTTGGCCGAACGCTCCTTATAGATGTCCACGCCCACGCTGGGGCGGCCGTCCATCTGGCGCACGTAGGACATCCGCTGCGGCTGCAGCCCGACCTCGGCGATGTCGGACAGGCGCACGCCCTTGCCGTTGACCGGCAGGTCGCGCAGCGACTGGATCTCCAGCAGCTCCCCGCGCGGCTGCACCCGCAACCGTTGCCCGGCCTGGGTGATCTGGCCCGCGGACACCGAGAAGTTCGCCGCCTGCAGCCGCTGCACCAGCTCGTTCAGCGCCACGCCGTGCGCGCTGAGGCGGTCCTTGTCCAGCGCCACCAGAACCTCCTGCAGCGGCACCCCTTCCACCTCAACGCGGGCCACACCCGGCAGCCGCTCGAGCTGGCGCTTGAGCACCTGCTCGATGGCATCCGCGCGGCCGATCAGGTCCTCCGAGCTGCTCAGGCGCAGGCTCACCGCCTCGCGGTCGGAAGTGGTCCAGCGCTGCACGTAATACCGGCGGAAGTCGTCCGGAAGCTGGTCGCGCACCGCGTCGATGCGCTCGCGCGCCTCCGAAGCGGCGATCGCGATGTCCCGGTCCCAATCGCTGAATTCGACCTGGATCTGCGCACCGTCGGCGTTGGCGCGCGAGTTCATCGAGCGCAGGCCGGGCATTGTGGCGAGCGCTTCTTCCACCGGTCGCAGCACGTTTCGTTCCACTTCCTCCGGGGTGGATCCGGCGTATGGCAGGGAGACGAAGAAGAACGGGATGGTCGCCTCGGGCTCGGCCTCCAGCGGCAGCTTCAGCGCGGCGATCACGCCGATCACCACCATCGACACGAACAGCATGATGGTGGTGACCGGACGGCGGATGGACAGCTCGGTGATGTTCATCCCTGTGCTCCCGCCCCGCCGGCCGCGCGCTCTTCGGCCACCAGCTGCGCGGCCAGTTCGGCATCGCGCCGGGCCCGGCGCGCGCGTTCGGCGTAGTAACCATCCGGCTTGCGGTCCAGCAGGTCGTACATCACCGGGATCACCACCAGGGTGAGCAGGGTCGAGACCAGCAGGCCGCCGATCACGGTGATGGCCATGGGCGAGCGCACTTCCGCGCCCGGGCTGCCGAACAGCGGAGCCAGCGCAAGCGGCATGAAGCCGAACACCGCCGTCAGGGTGGTCATCATGATCGGGCGCAGGCGCGAACGCGCGCCCTCGACCAGGGCCTGGCGCTTGGACGCACCGGCCTCGCGCAGCTGGTTGACCTTGTCGACCAGGATGATCGCGTTCTTGACCACCAGGCCCACCAGCAGGATCAGGCCGATGAACACCACCACCGACATCGGCGAGCGGCTCAACAGCAGCGCGGCGATCGCGCCGACCAGTGCCAGCGGGATGGTGAACAGGATCACGAACGGGTGCAGCAGCGATTCGAACTGCGAGGCCATCACCAGGTAGACCAGGAACACCGCCAGGGCGAAGGCGAACAGCAGCGAACGGATCGACTCGCCCAGCTCCTCGCCCTGCCCGCCGATACTCATGCCGATATCGGTGCCCAGCGGGTTGGCGGCGACCATCTGCTGCACCTCCGCCACCGCGGTGCCCAGGTCGATGTCGCGCAGGTTGGCCGAGACGATGGCCACCCGGCGCTGGTCGGCGCGGTGGATCTCGCTGGGACCGCTGGTCGCCACGACCTCGGCCACCGAACCCAGCTCCACCGGGGTGCTCCCGCTGGGATTGACGATCAGCCGGCGGATATCGTCCACCGAGGAGCGCTCGGATTCACGCACGCGCACCAGGACGTCGATCTTGCGGTCCCGGAAGCCGTAGCGCGTGGCGATGTTGCCGCGCACCTTGTTGACCACCGCGTCGGCGATCTGGCGGGTGGTCAAGCCCAGCGCGGCGGCGCGGTCCTGGTCGAAGACCACCTGGATCTCGGGGAAGCCCTGCTCCACGGTGGACTTCACGTCCGCATAGTGCGGGTTGTCCCGCAACATCGCGGCCAGGCGGTTTCCGGCCACGCGGATCGCCTCCAGGTCGCTGCCCTCGATCTCGATCTCCAGCGGCGGCGCCAGCGCGAACAGTTCCGGACGGGCGAAATCGACCTGGGCCGACGGGTACGACTGCATCGTCTGCCGGAGCTTCTCCACCAGTTCCGGCTCGCGCGAGGTGTCGTCCATCACCACCGAGACCTTGCCGATGTTCTCGCCGCTCTCGGTCGGGCTGGCATCCAGCCGGGTGCCGGTGCCGGAAACGCCATACAGAAGGCGCACGCCGGTCTCGTCGGCATGGCGGCGCTGCACGTCGCGCACCAGCGCGTCGGTCT
>PJTX01000365.1_pt1 | contig 11620 bp, 14 predicted proteins | sample 1512091 | NCBI WGS metagenome assembly PJTX01 (sample SAMN08177681, study PRJNA422409) | Soil metagenome, whole genome shotgun sequencing project. | isolation source: Soil enriched (2) on filter paper: beechwood xylan treatment | place: USA: Madison | collected 2015-01-15 | reverse complement strand
TTAAAAAACAAACGGAACAGTCGATAGTTTTAAAATAGTAACCTTATATGGTACAAGTAAAAATAGGATTAATAAATAAAAATAGCGCCCTTAATGGCGAAAAACTTTTCCACATAAGCAAAGTTATAAACAGCTATGTGTTTTGTTTATTTGTCGATAGATCCAAGCACTCTTTGCATAAAGCCGTTTAATGCTTCTTTTTTAGGGGTTCCTTCTTTTATTAGCTTGTCGACTTCTACCGCTCCATACATATTGGAAATCAATTCACCGATTACATCAAGTTCCTCATCTTTGAGAGAGGAAACCTCCGTTAACGCCTCTAGTGTTTCGATAGTTTCCAACACGAAATCTGCGTCGTTCTGTTCTATAAACTCGATAAGATGCTTAATTATTGGTAATTTCATTTAATAAATCTATTAAACCGTCAATTTTATTTGTTTGTACTTGATTTACCAGTTTTCCGTTTTTGTAGGATGCAAAAGTTGGTAAATTATTTACATTGGCAAGTTTTCTGGACTCCGGAAACTTCTCCGCATCAACAATTACGAAGGAAACATTATCGTTTTCCGACGCTAGTTTTTTAAACTTAGGTTTCATGATGCGGCAGTTTCCACACCAAGATGCCGAAAATTGTACCAATACGGTATCGTTGTTGTCTACAATTTCTTGTAGAGCGTCTTTTTCTAATTCCTGTAACATAAAATTTGATTTTATGAAAGGAGAGAGAACCTCTCCTTTCAGTCTTTTTTCGAATACTGTATAACTAGTTTGCAGATAGGTAAGTCGCAACGCCTTCACGTGTAGCGTTCATAGCATCTTTACCCTCTTCCCAGTTGGCAGGACAAACTTCTCCGTGTTTCTGAACATGTGTATATGCGTCGATCAAACGGATGTATTCTTTCACGTTACGGCCTAATGGCATATCGTTTACAGATTCATGGAATACTTTACCGGTCTCGTCGATAAGATAAGTCGCACGGTATGAAACAGCAGAACCTTCTACCAGCGTCCCGTATTCAGGGTGTTCTACTTCTTTCATCTCTAAAATACCCAATACACTTGATAAGTTGCGATTAGTGTCCGCAATAAGTGGATATTCCACACCTTCGATACCGCCGTTGTCTTTTGCTGTATTTAACCAAGCAAAATGAACCTCTGCAGAATCGCAAGAAGCACCGATTAAGATGGTATTTCTCTTTGCAAACTCTTCAGCAGCTTCTTGGAAAGCGTGTAGTTCTGTAGGACAGACAAAAGTGAAATCTTTTGGATACCAGAACAACAATACTTTTTTGTTTTCTGCCTTTGCTTTTTCAAATACGTTGATAGTAAAGTTGTCACCTAAATAATCAATTGCGTCAACTGAAATGTTTGGAAAATTTTTACCTGTAAAACTCATAATAATTATATTTATTTTGTTCTTTCTTTTTGCAGTACAAAAGTAGGAGTTTTTATTGTCAATAAAACATCAAAAATCTTTATATGATATCGTCAAAATCTATAAAGAATATATCGTTTATATAACTAATGGTTATGGTTTAAGTTGGAAAAAAAAGTTATTTTTGTATCCATTAGTATTGGCCCCGTAGTTCAACGGATAGAATAGATGTTTCCTAAACATTTGATAGCAGTTCGATTCTGCTCGGGGCTACTTAAGGAGACACTACTTATTGGTTGTCTCCTTTTTTATGCCCGTTATATAGCTTTTTTTGTTAATAGTATTTTGATAGCGCATAGTTCAAGTCCAAGGTTAGATCTTCCGTTTGGAAGTTAACCTTAAGAAAAGAGATCGGTCTAACAGCTTGATAAGCTGTTTATCTGACTGACTTCAATATTCCGTAAAATGTATCCATTTATCCGTCATTTGTATCCGTTTTCTGCGTTTTCAATTGTTTACTTTTGTCAAGTAATAGATATTAGTAATGAGTACAAAAATATTGGACATACCCCAATTCAGTCGATACCTGAACGTTGATGGCTTAAAGAGTAACGATTTAAATATCGTAAATTTTGAAAGCAAAGAAAACATACGATTGGTTTCGGAGCCTGTCACCATTGATTTTTATCTGCTGGCGATTAAACCGCCTATGGATCCAAAGTTTGTTCCGTTTCAGTTACTGGAGGATCAAACGGACAGTTCCTATGTATTCGTAGATTGTCCACAGAATTCCCTGGAATGGGAAATCACCCCACCTGTGTCGGGGATCACGATTATGGTCAGTGCCAAATACCTGGATAAATATGCTAAAGACTATAACTTTGTGTATTACAATAACCACGAAGCGCTTTTTCTTACCAAAGAAGAAGAAATTATCCTTTGGGATCTGTTCAGAAAAGCTGAAAACGAATTCAGGAAAGAATATTATTCCCGAACAGTCGTCATTTCATACGTTAACCTGATATTAACGTATGTAAAGAATCTGTATGATAGGCAATTTGATACGCGAAGTGATATTTATCATAAAGTGATTACAGAGTTTTATACGAACCTCGAAGACCATTTTAATAAAAATGAAAATGTTCCCGGACTACCTTCAGTAGCTTTTTTTGCACAGCAGAGCAACCTTTCTCCCAATTACTTTGGCGACTTGATCAAACACTTTACGGGTAAAGCTCCGATTGACCATATACACGATTACGTCATTCAGCTAGCAAAAGATAAACTAAAGAACACAACGCTTTCCATCAGCGAAATATCCTATAGTCTTGGATTTGACTATCCAAACTATTTTGCGCGGTTCTTTCGTAAAAAAACCGGCCTGTCACCCAAGGTATTCAGAAATCAATAAATGAGATATCTACACGTATTACTCCTTATCCTATTTCAGGCAAGCTAAAAAGCGTTATAGAAAGTTTATAAATAGCGGTCAAACCAGCCTACAAGTTTTTCGGGGTGCTGTCCAAAATGGTTATACGCGTAAAAACGCTGATTGGATTCTTCGATCCACAACAGCTCTTTTTCCGTAGCGCCCAACGCATCAAAAATTTCCTGTCCGTCTTTTTCTGCATGGATAAGGAATTCTCTGCGAAGCTGCGCCATCAACGTGGGTACTTTGACATCCTGAGCATAAGGCTTGGGAGTTTCCTCATCCAAACGCATGCCCGTAAGCTCGCGCAGCCTTTCATCTAATTGCCGGGCCGATTTCTCCGGATCGGCTTTGATGAGCTCCGCCCCTTTCTCAATGAATGTCCTTCCGGAAACAACCATGATAAGCACTAGGGTCTTAATATCTTCAAACTCTTCAGGCCATTTGGACATCGCAATAATAGTCGAATTTCCGCCCATGCACCTGCTATAAAGACCAGTAGTCATGGATGCCAGATCTTTTCTGCTCTTTGTGTACCGGATGGAGCCTATCACATCACGACATTCCAGCAGTCCCAGGTTCGATCAATGCCATTCCAGCATATATATCACACAAAATAAAAAAACCGTAAAATGTCTCCTTAATCAGGTAATCTGTCTCCGTTTATCAAGCTCATTTGAAGCTAAATTTGTGTTATCAGAAAAGAGGTAATCTTAAAAGAGTAATAAATTTTAAAACGTAAATACTATGTCACAGGAAAAAATCAGTATCAAAAACGGAAACGGACAAGGAATCACCCTTGCAGCAATCATCAACTTCCCGGAAGGATTTGATCAGAGCAAAACATATCCGGCAATAATCGTTTCTCACCCAGGTGGTGGCGTTAAAGAACAGACGGCAGGTCTATATGCTAAAAAGTTAGCTGAGAGCGGATTTGTAACCGTTGCTTACGATGCTTCTTACCAAGGCGAAAGCACAGGCGAGCCCCGCCAATTGGAAAACCCTTATATCCGTACAGAAGATGTGAGTGCTGTAGTGGATTATTTGATAACACTTCCTTATATCGATGCAGAGAATATCGGTGCCATGGGTATCTGTGCAGGTGCAGGATACACAGCGAATGCAGCGATCAATGACCACCGCATCAAAGCTGTGGGGATGGTAAGTGCCGTAAACATCGGTCAGATGTTCCGTAACGGTTGGGAAAACAACGTGAAAGATGCCGATGCGATGCCTTATTTATTGGCAGGTGCAAATGCGAGAACTGCCGATGCAAAAGGCGATTTGCAAACCATGCCATTAGCTCCAGCAAAAGAGGAAGATGCTCCAAATGAGGAATTGAGAGAGGCGTGGGAATATTACCATACCAATCGTTGCCAATATCCGACAGCACCGGGCTGGACCACATTGCGGAATCTGACGCAAATTATCACGTACGATGCATACAACAAAGCGGAAGCATTCTTTACGCAGCCTTTATTGGCCGTCGTAGGAAGCAATGCCGGAAGTGCGTGGATGAGCGAAAACCTTATCGAACGTGCTGCGTCTAAAGACAAGACAAAATATATAGTTGAAGGTGCAAACCACATGTCCTTATACGATGGTGAAAACTATGTGCAGGAAGCCATATCACAATTGGCTCCCTTCTTTAAAAAGAACTTGGCATAAGTATTTATATCAGCAATAAAATTAAAGCCGGGCGGTGCTGATAAAGCCCGTGCCGGCTTTTTAATTTAAATACATTTAAAAATGAGCATACAGAAAATAACATTTAAAAACATAGCCTGGAACAATGCAGGTATCTTGCAGTTCCCGGCAGATTTCGACGAAAACAAGAAATACCCAACCATCGTTACGATGCACCCTATCGGAAGCTGTAAAGAGCAGACCGCAGGAAACATTTATGGTAAAGCATTGGCCGAAGCAGGTTTTGTCGTGTTGACATTTGACGCTTCTTTTCAGGGAGAAAGCGGTGGTACACCAAGATACGTTGAAAATCCATTTCACCGTACCGATGATGTCCGCTACGCGATTGATTACCTCGAAACACTTCCTTACATAGATGCCGATAAAATCGGGATTTTAGGTGTTTGCGGTGGTGGAGCGTACTCACTTAATATCGCGATGACCGAACGCCGTATCAAAGCGGTAGTTTCCATTACAGGCGTAAATTTTGGACGTTTGTTGCGTGACGGTTTCGCTGGCGGAAGCCCGATGGAAGTGTTGAACAATATAGCAGCACAACGATCTGCCGAAGCAAAAGGCGGCGATTTGCTGACCATCAATATGTTGCCCGAAAGCGTAGAAGTTGCCAAAAAAGATGGCGTCGAAGATATAGACATTCTGGAAGCAACAGATTATTACAAAACTTCCAGAGGACAAACCAAGGGCGGAGCAACGAGTGCTGTATATTCCGGTATGTCCGTAGGCATGGGTTGGGATGCTTTCTACTTGTCCGAAACTTTATTAACACAACCTATTTTGGTCGTTATAGGTGACAAACCGGGCGGTTTTAGAGCATTCAGAGATGGCTACGAGATTATACGTCGTGCTGCTTCCGAGAAAAAAGAGCTTTTGGTGGTAAAAGGCTACTCACATTATGATCTTTACGATCAGCCGGAACCTGTTGGTCAGGCATTGGAAAAAATAGTTCCTTTCTTTAAGGAAAATCTCTAATAAGCATGTATAGATACCGTTGACACTCCTATCAGCGGTATCTCTCTAAACAAAGAAAAAATATGGCAACAAAAGTTTTAGTGCTGGGGGCAGGCGGTGCCATTGCACAGCATGTAATTGATTTTTTAAAAGAAGATACCAATATTGAATTAACCTTGTTTGCAAGACACACAAATGGTTTGGAAAATCAGGCTCCCCATGCCAAAGTCATGCAGGGCGATGTATTGAACCAAAACGATTTAAGTAAGGCTATCAAAGGTCAGGATATGGTATATGCCAATCTTGCCGGTCAGGTAGATAAAATGGCGGGCGAAATTGTAAAAGCGATGGAAGCAGCAGATATTCGGCGATTGATCTTCGTTACTTCGTTGGGCATTTACGATGAAATCCCAGGAAAATTCGGGCAATGGAATAACCGGATGATCGGTTCGGACTTGGTTCGTTACCGTCAGGCCGCTGATGTCATCGAAAACTCATCTTTATACTACACTGTTGTTCGGCCATCGTGGTTGACCGACAAGAACGAAACTGATTTCGAAACCACGCAAAAAGGCGAACCGTTTACCGGAACGGAAGTTTCCCGCAAAGCGGTGGCAAGTTATATTGTGAGCCTTGTCCAAAATCCGGAGAAAGATAAACATGCGAGCGTTGGCGTACAAAAGCCGGGTTCCGAAGGTGATAAGCCGTCTTTTTATTAGTTTGTACCGTTTTGTAGACTATGAAATTATGCCGGATTACGGGACATTTGATATTTTTAGGGATCAGAAGATTGAGGAGGATCTGGACAATTACCCCAACTACCTCGCTCAGGTTTTTGAGGTCATTCCCATAGGGGTTGAATAGTTACAATTTAATTATCCGATGAGATGAAAAAAAAGCACAAAAAATGGATAGGTGTCACCGTAGGTATCGCGTCTTTGGCAGCGATCGGTTTTTCTGCTGCTATCGTTGGCATAGATAGTTATCAGTATCGCCGTAACCAGAAAATAATGCGAACATTGAATACCGATGCCAACTCAAAGACATTGGTAGTCTTTTTTTCCAGATCAGGCAACACCGAACTTATGGCACGGAAAATAGCGGAGATCAAAAATGCTTCTGTCGTGCCTATTCATTCGGATAGAGATAAGATCGGTTTTTGGGGTTGGATACAATCCTTGCAAGATGCGCGAAAAACCGAAGCAGAAATCACACCCTCAAAAATAGATTTAAGTGCTTATAATACGATTTATATCGGTTCGCCAATCTGGCTGTATAGTCCAGCACCGCAGGTCTTTGAATTTGCCAAGAACAACGACTTTACAGGAAAAAAAGTCGTTCTTTTTAACTCGATGAACAGTAAATTCGAACAACAATATATCGATGATTTCAAAAATATAGTGGAGCAAAACGGAGGAATATTTGAAAAGCACCTCTATATCATCCGTGGCAGAATGACCCAGCAGATGGATACGGACACCTTCTTAAAAGAGGTGGATACATTGATAGAATAAATTTTCAAGAGATTGGGCAGATTCAGGAAGGAAAATTAGCGAATTCTGCGCTATCAAAGGAAAAAAATAAACATAAAAAATGAAACTAAGAGTGATCATCACAGGAACTACCGGAATGGTCGGTGAGGGTGTTTTACAGGAGTGTATCGCTAATCCCGAAGTGAAAAACATCTTACTGATCAACCGAAAACCAAGCGGTTATTCCCACCCCAAAATCGAAGAGGTTATCCATTCGGATTTAAGCGATATTTCGACTATTGCCGAAAAAATAAAGGGCTACGATGCCTGTTACTTTTGCGCAGGCGTTTCTGCCATCGGAATGAGCGAAGAGCAATATACCAAAGTAACTTATGATCTGACATTGGGTTTTGCAGCAACACTTGCGAAGCATAACCCGCAAATGACATTTTGTTATGTCTCTGGCGGAGGAACCAACATTAAAAGTAAACAAATGTGGGCACGGGTAAAAGGCAAAACAGAAAACGATCTGATGAAATTGCCTTTTAAAGCCGTTTATAATTTGCGTCCCGCTTTTATGAAACCCACCAAAGGAGCTAAAAATGTCAAGGGATTTTACAAAGTTGTAGATGCATTGTTCCCTTTTTTCAGATTATTCAGCAAAACCTATTTTCTGACATTGAAAGAAGTCGGAAAAGGGATGATTAATGTAACCATGAATGGTTACTACAAAAATACATTGGAAGTAAAGGACATCTCCTTCCTCTCTAAAGCCCAAAATTAACTTTATGCATACCGGAAAACGATACACCCCTTTAGAATTTTTTAAATGGACATTCCACGATACACTTTGGCTATTGCTGATAGCAACGGTACCAACCGTATTGTATTCTTTTGGATGGACATTTCTCGCCTTGCCATGGCAGCCTGTTGCTGTATTGGGTACGACTTTGGCATTCATCGTCGGATTTAAGAACAACGCCAGCTATGGCAGGTTGTGGGAAGCCAGACAGATTTACGGCGCGGTGATCAACGACAGCCGAAGTTTTGCCTTTACGCTTCGGGATACTGTTGGCGGAAAAAAAGATGAAACAGTCCGGAAAATGTTTTACCGCCATTTTGCATGGCTCACGGCATTACGTTTTCAGTTAAGGGAAGCCCGTTCGTGGGAAAACACATTCAGACGACAAAATCAGGAATTCCTAAATAACAGATATTCCATTCCCGAATGGGAAACCAAACTGGATAATGAGCTGAAACAATACCTAACCGAAGACGAATTAAACTATATCCTGTCTAAGAAAAACCGGGCAACACAGCTGATTGCCTTGCAATCCGAAAGTCTGGGTAAGCTGAAAGAAGACGGTATAATCAGCGATATACAATGGATGGAACTACAGAAAGGCATTAGCCGTTTGATAGACGATCAGGGTAAAGCCGAACGGATAAAAAATTTTCCATACCCGCGTAACTTTGCTTCGGTCACCACCTACCTGATGTTCGTGTTTATTTTCTTGCTACCATTTGGCTTATTGAGAGAATATGCCTCTCTGGGCAACGACACCTTTCTCGAAGGTTACACCATTTGGTTCAATATCCCATGTTCGGCTTTGGTAGCCTGGGCATTTCACATATTGGACACCATTGGCGAAAGTTCGGTGAACCCGTTTGAGGGCAGTGCCAACGATACTCCGGTTACGCAGATCAGCCGAATGCTGGAAATAGATATGAAAGATATGCTGGACGAAGAACGTCTGCCCGAACCAATTGTGGCTAAGAATAATATTTTGATGTAGATCATTAACCATAGAATGTACTATTTTTATAAGTGATTAAAATGTCTTCACAAATATTTATATAAGAAACGGAATGACAGAGCAACTCAAGTTAAGAAAAGAAACACAGGACGACTTTACAGAAGTCTTTGAAGTTAACCAATTGGCATTCGGACAGGACAACGAAGCGAAATTGGTAGACGCTCTAAGAAACAACCCCGCAGTTTTTGTTCCAGCGCTTTCTATTGTGGCAACAGAAAACAATAAGATCGTTGGGCATATATTGTTTACTAAAATCTATATAAAGGACGAAAAAGGAAACATGCATGAAAGTCTAGGGCTTGCTCCAATGGCGGTAAGACCTGACTTACAAAAAAACGGCATTGGCGGACAGCTTATCAGAAAAGGACTTGAAGTTGCAAAGGATTTGGGATTTACGTCGGTCATCGTATTGGGACACGAAAATTATTATCCGAAATTTGGATTTGATCCAGCTGAGAAATGGAATATTAAAGCACCGTTTGATGTGCCATCGAATGCTTTTATGGCAATTGAATTAGAACAAGACGGACTAAAAAGCATATCGGGAACTGTCATCTATCCGAAAGAAATTGAAACGGTATGACACAAACTAGTGCGACCATAAAAGCCGTGCAAAGGCATAATAGAGCATACCCTCATTATGCGTAACTTTATAAAAGTTGCCGACCCTAATCCTGGGATCAAGGTACCTTTATTATTGGGATGGACAGGAATGCTGCATACCGCTTTTACTTATCTAAAATCGAATCACGAGTTGTGGGCGGCGTAAAATAAACGATATATTAGATTATTATTTTACAGCTAAAATTTCTACATCATCAATCCAGAGTCTGTCTCCCCCTTCAAGCATCCCCATATCTATAGATAAGCGATAACTACCGTCCCTAGGTAATTTGATAGAGCGAAAAGAATTCTTTCTGGACGTAGTGGAAACGGTCAATTCTTTATCCAGCATTTTTTCAATTCCTTTTTCTGGATCAGAATTTTCCAATCGTATAAAAACAGAGGTTTTACGGCTAGCTGCAGAATTGATCTTTATATCAAACTGCTCACCTTTTTTTGCTTGGAGACTCCAGAACATAGCAAATGCCGAAGATTTATCGACGGACTTTTCCATTTGAATAAAAGCCGATTTCTTGCCTGTGAGTTTGTATGTAGTATCTATAGAAACTGTAGCCCGTACTCCCTCAGTTTTTCTAATCTTCCATCCACCTAAATTATCGTCAAAATTGCCATTTATATTTCTGCTATAAAGCTGCGCCCTAACATTGTAATTTCGTGTATCTAATGGAAAAACTCCAACCTCATTTCCCCAGTCTATCCATTCATGGTACATTTTTTTTACCTTATCGGGATATTTAACAGATAAATCGTCCATTTCTGTAGGATCTGCATCCATATCATATAGAGAGAGGTTGTTCTCATCTAATTCTGCGTCTTGTAGCGTCTTCGTTACTAATTTCCATCTTCCATCCCGTACGGCGATGTTGGCTTCATGTTCCCAAAATATTTTACCCCGGTTGTTGCTTTTTCCATTAAAATGAGGTTTTAAACTTTTCCCGACTAAAGAAGGGATATTTTTCCCTTTATAAGTAACAGGATAGCTTGTTTGCGAAATGTCCACACAAGTTGCCATAATATCACTGATGTGACCGTAATTCGTTACAAAAGAATTATAAAGATTTTCATCAATACCTTTTGGCCAATGAACTATTAACGGGGTAGCGATGCCTCCTTCATTTGTATAATGTTTATATTCTCTGAAAGGTGTACTACTGACATTTGCCCAATTTACACGATAACTTTCAAACGTATCCTCTTTCCCATCCACGTCTTTTCGCTTTCCGCTGCTTATGAATTCGGCACAGGCGCCATTATCACTTAAGAAAAATATTAAGGTGTTGTCTAATTGGTTTTCTGCTTTTAACGCTTCTAGAATACGTCCAATCCCTTGATCCATATTATCAATTTGTGCAGCATAAATAGCCATGCGCATAGCCATTTCGTTTTTCTTTTCATTTGATAAACTATTCCAGTCTTTTATCACCGTATCTCTCGGAGAGAGGGTCGTATAACTAGAAAATAAGCCTATCTGCTGTTGTTTTTCGAAACGGTTTTTGCGAACCACATCCCATCCTACTTTATAAAACTCTTTGTATTTATCTATGTCGTTTTGCAACGCATGCAACGGCCAATGGGGAGCGGTATAAGCAACATACATAAACATGGGGCTATCCGCATTTTTATTGAAATGCTGATGAATATATTTCACTGTTGAATCACTAATGGCATCTGTCAGGAAAAAACTATCAGGGGCTTTATATCGGTGATTGTCAGTATAAATTACGGGTGTGAAATAATTAGCACCTCCCGGGATAATTCCAAAATAATGGTCAAATCCTCTTTGTTTTGGCCAATTATCAATTACCATCCCATCTATTTTGCGTTCATTTGTCACATGCCATTTGCCTGTCATGTAAGTACCGTACCCAGCAGTTTTCAATACTTCGGCAATGGTTACCGAATTGTCGTTGAGATTTCCTTGATACGCTGGTGTACCTAAATCCGCAGCAGCCATCCATCCCATTCCTGCTTGATGGGGGTAAAGCCCTGTTAACAAAGACGCCCTTGTAGGACAACATCTCGCCGCATTGTAAAATTGCTTATATCGGAGGCCTTCTTGGGCAAGCCTGTCCAGATTAGGAGTTTCTATTTCTCCGCCATAACAACCAAGATCAGAATACCCTAAATCATCGGCCATAATCAATACAATATTTGGTCGTTTATCCTTCTTTCCTTGTTGTGCCTTTAATGGTGTATTACAAAATGACCCAGCCATCAGTAATAGAAATAAACTTTTTTGAAGAATGTT
>PJTX01000353.1_pt1 | contig 11852 bp, 7 predicted proteins | sample 1512091 | NCBI WGS metagenome assembly PJTX01 (sample SAMN08177681, study PRJNA422409) | Soil metagenome, whole genome shotgun sequencing project. | isolation source: Soil enriched (2) on filter paper: beechwood xylan treatment | place: USA: Madison | collected 2015-01-15 | reverse complement strand
GAAATTAGCGTATCCGCCGTGTGGCATTGCAAATTCCACATCCTTTAGTGTAACGACAGACAACAGATGATCTTCCGTCAGATCAGCTATATATAAACGCTGTGGAGAGAAGCTGGCATCGGCTTCGCGCGACAATATATTGGCTGTACTTATGCCTCTTATAACCCTGTATTCGGTGCCACAGTCTTTAAACGAGGCTATTTGGGCTCCGTCTAAGAGCAAATGTATCTTATCGTATCTATTGAATGTAAGACTTTCGGTAGATTCAAACGCTATCGCCCTACTGTTTTCGTCTTGAATGATATAGGTATTATTTCGGAAGTTCTTGGATGTCCCTCTAGAAACGATATTTCCTACTACTGATATATTTTCATCTATTCCGCCCAATGGCAATCCGTTGACATAACCAAAATCTTTCTGTTCCGGCGGACCGTCATTTCCTGCAGCCATTTGTGTTATAGTTATTTTATCCCACACTTCTATGTCCTCGCCTCCCGTATCTTCATATGATAGAATAACGGTTGCGACCCGTTCCTCGTCCAACGTATTCAATGTTGTCTGGAATTTAAGAGCTTCCTGTTCTACATTCACACCAACTACCCAGCCGCTGCTTTCCTCTTTTTCATATATAATCTCTACGGCAATCGCCTCCGATGGAATATTACTATTTAATTTAATTTCATGGTTTCTAGGCCGTGATCCCACTTCCATCTCATTTTCCTCTAATGTAAGAAAAGGGTCACTAGATAACTGTGTGATTTTGATTTTATGATATTTTCCATCCTTAACCGTCACAATAAAAAACTCTACTGATCTGGCTTGAACAGCGTCATTTTCATCACACGTCAAACGTAATTGCCCGTCTCCTGTTCCAGCCGTATTTTCTACCTTTAGCCAAGCGACTTCTATTTCGCCCATTTTCCAAGACGTATTGGACGAAACATCAATAGATATCGAACCTCCGTCGGCCTTAACGACAGGATTCACATTGCTAATTTCTAACGTATCGGCCATCTCCATCTCTTTGCTACAGCTCATAAACGTAACAAGAAAAAGAAGTACAGATGCCACCGAAAAAACAGAAGGCAATATCTGTTTATAATATTTTTTATTTAGCATAATCGGTTGATTTGTTTATTTTTTTATTTCGATATATGTTGGATAATGATCTGAAAACTTATCCGTATACATCGACTGTATAATATCCGAATAGACTACTGTATTTTTAGCGTTATTGCTTACAAAAAGATAATCTAATCGCGCTCCTTCATTAGGTCCGTTCGTCGCTACATTATCAACTGGCCATGTGGGTTTAAACGTATTGTTGAGTAATGGATACGTATCATGAAAATTATATGTCTTCAACGTATTGGTAACCGTATGGTCTCTACCAGCATACCGGTATCCGGATCCGTAACTATCCCTGTCGAACGTATTATGGTCGTTGAAATCTCCTCCAATTATAACGGGAACGTCGGTGTATCCGGCGGCATCATCCATAATGATTTTTATTTCGTCTTTACGGGCAATTTGATGGACATTCCGTTCATTATCCAATTCATACGGGCAAAGGTGGATAGAAAACACTCTTATGCCATTTGTTTCACCCGTTACATAACCATGATGCAGCACGCCGGTTTGAACTACTTTTCGAATATCTTTAATTTCTTTTTTAGAAGTGATACCCGTCGGGATGCCCACCGTTTTTGTCAAAACAGCATAATCATGTCCATAGGTTTTAGCGAACGTTGCGAAGGAAGCATCTGTAAAATGCATCATTTCCTGGAGCAAAATAATATCGGGATCGTACAGTTTCACCCAATTGGCAAATTCTTGCCTCAATTGAGCATTGTTCTTAAATCCCTCCTGTATGTTATAACTCATTACTTTTAGTACATCTTGTTCAACTAAGGTTACCGCAATATTATTATCCTGTTTTTGTTCAATATTAAGTGCTATCTTCTTAGAATTATATCCTTTAGCCACAACAGTTGCATATCCTGTGGTGGTGTGGCTTGCGTCTTCGATCTGTATTACCCCATCTTCCTTTGTGAAGCCTTCGCCCACGCGGATATGCTTTGGTGCCAGTCTCCGATAAGATACTACATAAGCATCGTCAATAGGGTTACCCGCCTCGTCTGCTACGTGGAAAGTCAATAGGGTTCGATCTTCACCACTTCCAGGCGCAAAAGGTCCCGGATCAAACGCTATATCCCCCTTGCATCCTAGCGTTGTCAGAAATATAAAAAAGGCAAATGGCATTATATTCTTTATTTTCATTTTATTATTTTTCATTTTCTTATCCTCCTGTTTCAGCCCAACGATTATTTTGGGTCAAATTTTTATTCAATAATAATTCATCCAATGGTATCGGATACAAGTAGTCCTTATCCTCATCCCATTCCTTCGTTATATCAGGCAAATTGATAATCCGCCCGCCATTTCGACCATTTTCCAACACCAATTCTCCAAGTCGTTGGTATTGTCTGCCGGGCACGGGGGTAGGTGTATTACCCTCATAAATAACCAAATCGATTGTACCATTCCGATCCAGATCATATTCACCTGCACCCGGAAAATACATACCATAAAATGGCTTTGCTAGTCGCGCTCCTTCCTTCCAGCGCATAAGATCCCGGTAACGATGTCCTTCTTTAACAAGTTCAATACGACGTTCACGCCGAATTTCCAGGATAACACCTCTATTTGCTCCAGTTCCTACATTTGGATATTCGGAAATGAGATAAGGATCGGGATTTGTATTGGCCATATCTATATCGAGATTAGGCATATCTACACGGTCGCGTAATAGTTTGATGCTACGATTGACGTCTGCTTGCGAAAGTGTACCTAACTCTGCCTTAGCTTCGGCATAGTTTAATAGTACTTCCGCATAGCGGAATATCGGCATATCATTGATATTCCTACCCGCGTCATATGCGGGAGACAATACATATTTAACATATTGGTATCCGGTTACGCAGGTAGCAAAGTCTGGTACACTCACCTGGTTACTTCCAATCCGTCTATAACCAGGCGTACGGATAGTTTGGGCCAAGCGAGGATCTCTATTTTGTGTTTCTTCATAGAATTGCATCGTTCTATATCCGGGGATGTCCGTAAAACGGCTACCGTCTTTCATGAGATAGCTGTCTACTACTGATTTTTGCATACCAGGTCTGCCATACGAAGCGGAAAGGATATAAAAGTTAGCTGAATGGATTAATGGGATGGCCTCTGTATATTGGCGCACCAAAATCATTTCCTCCGTTATTGCATTTTCCGCGATGAACAACTCTTGATAAGCGGCATTTGGATTACTTTTATAAATGCTATATACGCCTGCTTCCATCAGTTCTTCCGATGCTTTTACACATTCCTGTAGGATTTCTTCCCAGTCCCCCAAATCGTGATGTTTCCGGAACGTTCCTTCAAACAAGCACATGCGGGATTTCAACGCTAAGGCCGTCCACTTGGTAATCAATTGTGCACTTTTTTCCTGTCTACCGTTTGCAATAGCAAAATCGATATCCTCCAACATTTTTTCGAACACCAATTTCCGCGAATCGCGTGGCTTTAGAAGGCCTTCATCATCTGTTCCCAAAGCTTTCTCATACCAAGGTACATCGCCGAATCGTACTACCTTATCAAAATAGAAATACGCTCTAAAAAACCGAGCTATTCCATCATATAACAGTCGAGCCTGCTCGTCCGAACATTGATGAGAGTGTTCCAGGTAAATATTGATTCGACGTAATGCGTCCCAAGACCATCCCCCTCCACTACCGGGAGTGATACGTGTTCCCCGGAATTCGTCCGGCAAGGTATTACGTGCCTCATCATCAGCTTGATGTGGATTATTATAATGTATAGCTAATGCATCAGGCAATTCATTATAAAATGCATTGGTATAGTTCTGTAACTCCTGGGCATTACGAAAATAGTTTTCCGGTGCGAGTTCTGCCAAGGGATAACGCTCTAAATAACTGTCATTGCAGGATACCGCGAAACCAATTATACTTAAAGCAATATAACGGAATGTCTTTTTCATCATCTTTAATTTCTAATGCTGTTTACTGGATTAAAAAGTTAATTGTGCGCCAAACGAATAGATCTTGCCCATCGGATATGTTCGACCGGTTGGATCCGACATGACTTCTTCGGGATCCAGATAATCCGTTTTTAACTTTGTCCATGTATGCAGATTTTCACCTCCCACATACACCCTCAACCGATTTACCTTAATTCGGTCCATCCACTGTTGCGGCAACGTATACCCGATAGTCAGATTGCGCAGTTTTAAATATGCCAAGTCTTGCAAATACATATCATTCGCGACCGACAATTCCGAGTTCTGGGCTATATAGCCACGTAACAATGGGAAGTAAGCATTTGGATTCTCTGGCGACCATACCTTATTTGGAAAATCAACCGGGATAAACGAGTCGTATGGACGTGCATATACCGACCAAAAAGCCTGGCTTTCGAGGTTTGGATACCAATTTCTGCGACCAATACCTTGGAGGAAAACCGTCATGTCAATTCCATTCCAATTTCCACCTAAAGTCAACCCATAAGAATAGCGCGGCAGACTATTTCCGATGATTTTCCGGTCACCCGGATCATCCAAGGTATTGGCTCCGCTATTGATAATGCCATCCCCATTAATATCCATAATCTTAATGTCCCCCGCCTGCAGCATACGCAGTTCTTCTGTAGGCGCTTGCACCCTCCGACGGTTAATCTGGTCTTGGTCTACGATAGAAGCCCAAGCCTGTGCTTCCTCTGTCGTCTTAAAGAATCCCGCATAAGTATATCCCCAGATTTCTCCCCACTGTTTACCCACATAATGTGAACTGAGATGTCCATCGGGATTTTCAAATTTCGTAATATGCGCTACGTAATCAGATAATACTCCTCTTATATTATAAGAAAAAGGTTTCCCCGCTAATTGAAACTGGTCGTTCCATCCGATGGTAAAATCAAATCCTTTGGTTCGAAGATCGGCTGCATTCACCTGCGGCTCGGTCGCACCAAATACACCTGGCAGTTTCTGACCTAAACTAAGCATATCACGTGTATCCCGGATATAGAAATCCGCTTCTACTGACAAGCGGTTTTTCAACATATTGATATCCAAACCAAGGTTACTGGTCGTGATGCTTTCCCATGTCAACGTATTTGCTACCGGAGCAGGGTGGTTCGTTACCGGGAGTCGTTGGCCGTCTACCCCATAGTTAATCTGTCCTGTACCCATAGAAGAGATATAGGCATACGTATCGACCTCTTGATTTCCAAGTGACCCATAGGATGCCCTGATCTTCAAATTCCCTATCAACGGGCGTATATTATCGAAAAACGGCTCTTCGCTAAGACGCCATCCGGCAGAGAACGATGGGAAGAAACCAAATCGGCTGCGTTTGGGAAAACGGGATGTTCCGTCGTAACGACCACTTGCCTCAAAGAGATATTTTTCAGCAAAATTATAGTTAAATCTATAAAAACCACCGCGTACTGCCCATTCATCAGCACCACCCTTGAACTGTTTATTTCCGACGACTAGATCTAAGTCATTCAACGTTTCGGAAAGTAAATTATCGCCGATACCGCCGATGCGTTTGTATGTTCGGTCTTCTTGGTTAAAACCTGCAGTCACGCTAAGATTATGGTCACCAAAGCTTGTTTCGTAATTTCCAAAAATATTGATAAAGTTCCAATAGAATTTGGTCATGTGTTCATCCAATCGATCCGAACTGAGTGCGGCTAAATTATGACGTTCCATAACACCGGGAAATTTGGAATAATATTGTGGCGTAGACCGATAGGAATAATCTGTCCGATACTCCCGGTAGGAATAATTGGCTGTCATGGTCAAACCTTTTGCCAACTTGAATATTGCCTCTGTGGTATTGGTCATCTCCGTTCCATTGTTATAACCTTTCATTGTACCACTTTCCAAGGCATTATGAAAACCATAACCAATAGGATAACTATTGATTCCTGAATATCCTGTTAATGTACCGTCGGGATTTCGAGGTACATACGCCGGATGATATTGATAAATGGGGTCATTGCTTACATTGTTTGATACCTCATTGAAATTGGTAGCTAAGCCATGCCAATCATACGAAGACTTAAAGAAATGGGTATTGTTGCTGACTGTCAACCAGTCTTTTAACTCACTCTGTACCTTCGCCCGTAGGTTATATCTTCTGAAGTGGTCAGGATTAATGTTAAGAAGCCCTTGTTCTTTTGAAGTTGCTCCCGTTATTGAATATCGGGTCTTATCATTTCCGCCGGAAATCGTGACATTATGCTCCTGCTTTGGACGCTTATCGTTATATAAATAATTAAACCAGTCAAAATTCCCATAATAGCGATACATATCTTGCCCACTGGCATTTTGTTTGACAACTACCCACGGTCTATCGGGGTGTTCCGTCTTATCATTAACCCGTGCCCACAGTTCAGCGTAATCTTCCTCACTATAGCGTGTAGTTCCATATCCAAGGGCGTTGTACATCGCATCATCATTGATTCTGGCATTCCAATACCCCGATGTAATGAAATCGGTATTGACGGCATGTGTGGTATAGCCTACATTGGTCGTATATGCAATATTTGTTTTACCTTCTTTCGCGCTTTTAGTCGTCACTAATATCACTCCAAATGCTCCACGCGCTCCGTACACAGCTGCGGCAGAAGCATCTTTTAGCACCGTAACGGATTCCACATCATTTACGTTGACCCGATCTAATGTTCCCAGGATGCCATCAATCAGAATCAACGGCCCTCCCCCATTAATCGAAGTGGTTCCCCGCACGTTGACACCACCACTGGTACCCGGTCTTCCCGAACCGAAAGTTACATTAACGTTGGGAATAGCGCCTTGTAATGCTTGGCTAAGTTGCGTAACGGGACGCTGTTCAAAATCTTCACCCGAAATCTGGCTTACTGCCCCCGTCAAATTCACTTTTTTCTGCGTACCATACCCTACCACGACAACTTCATCCAGATCGGCAACTTCTTCTGCTAACTCTATCCCAAATACCTTGGTATCTCCGATACTTATCTCCTGCGGTCTATAACCTATAAGGGAGACGACCAAGACCTGTCCGTTTTCACCTACGATCTCAAATCGTCCATCTTCTCCTGTCATCGTACCTTTCGACGTACCTTTAATCGCTACGGTGGCTCCTGATAAAACTTCGCCTTTCTCGTTGCGAACAATACCCGAAATGGGGCGCTGCTGAACAGGTGGTACATAAGATTCTAAGTGGCTTTTGGTTTGATGGATTTTGTTGACGATAATGGTCTTTTCTTTTAAATTAAAATCAAAAGGCAAGCCTTTTAATAATAATTGCATCGCTTGTTCCAAGTTGGTTCTACTCGTCTTGATGTGAGCGACCTTAAAACCTTTGACTTCGTTATGTTTGTAAAAAAGGTAATATCCTGTCTGACGGCTAAACTCTTTTAGTGCGTCTTCTAGCGAAACATTACTACCTTCATAACTCACATGCTGGGAATAACCCTTGGCACTCAAAAGAAATGTTCCAAGAATCATAAATAATACTGTAAGTCGCATAACCCTAAAAATCTGTGAAGAATAAATTTTACAGAAAGGTATTTTCCGTAAACCGTTTAAATTCATATTTTTGATATAGTTAAGTAGTGAATTGATGTATCCGATTTTTCAATCTTACTATTTGATTATTTAGCGGTAGTATGGCAGTACTACCGTTTTTTTATTTTTTATTGTTTTCCTTTCATACATTTAGTTTTTTTGTCCAACCATCAGTTTTCTACCCTCAAGGGAAACATCTATATTTCCGTATGTTAATATGTCCAGCACTTTTTGAATATCTTCATTCCTTTTTATTTTACCGACAAATTCATCCTTTGGATACCCACCCGTATAGATAACTTCTACATCGTACCATCTGGCTAATTGTCGCATCAGTACGCCCAACTCTACCCGATCAAATTGGAATACCCCCTCTTTCCAAGCCATGATAGCTTCTATATCAGCTTTCGCTATTCTGTCCTTTCCATTTTTGTTCGTTATCATTTCAAAACCAGGCTTCAATACATGTTCTCGCTGTGCTCCTTTGACGCTGACGCTACCCTCTAAGAGAGATGTGCGAATATAAGGTTCATCAGCATACGCGTTGATATTGAACTTGGTTCCTAATACCTCAATTTGTTGTTGTGAAGCTTCGACACGAAACGGTCTGGAAACATCTCGTTGCACTTCAAAATATACTTCTCCTTTAATAGATACCTTTCTTTCTTCTTTAGAAAAGTTGGACGGAAACGATATGGAAGAAGCGCTATTCAACCAAGCTTTTGAGCCATCGGGTAGTATCACTTGATAAATACCTCCTTTCGGTGTTTCAATGGTATTATTAATCGAAGTCACACGGTCTGGATGCCCCATTATCTCAAAAGAAACCAGCCCATCATCCTGTTTTCGGATCACAAAACCATCTCCCTCTTCAATCACACCTTCCTCTTCATCGGTCAAAACAAATTGCTTTCCGTCCCCCATGGTTAATATGGCTTTATTTCCTCCGGGCAAAACATTTTCGGTATGGTTCACGATTTTTTCTTCTGCAATTTCGTCGGTATGGGGTGCTTGTTGACTTTGGTATATCACAAAAAAGCCCACCAGCAAGACAGCCGCCACGCTCGCCCAGACACGCCACGCTATCCTACGTTTTGTAATCTCTGGTCTTTCATCAATGATGCGTTCCCATAACTCGTCTTTTACCGCCTGAAGGTTACCTTGGTTGTTTTCAGAAATTCTTTTTTGAAGTTCATCGGCATACCAACGCTCCAAAAATTCTTTTTCTTCGGGCAAACATTTGCCGGAAATATATTTCTCTATTAATGCGTGAATTTCTTTCTCAGTCATATGGATTTATATCCTTTACGACTAAAAGACAAGATTCCCCCTATCGAGGTAGTAGAAAAAAATGCAAATAGTTTAAAAGAGGAAAGTTAATGCGACAAAAAGAATATAATAGAAGACAACCTCCAACTTAGACTTGAGTATCTTTAACGCATTGCTGACTTGCTTTTTCACCGTTTTGTCGGAGATATTGAGTTCTTCCGCAATTTCTTTATAGGTTTTGTGTTCATTGCGGCTCATTTCAAAAATTTGGCGCATCTTACTTGGTAGGGCGGCTATCTCTTCGGTAATCCGTTCCCGCACCAAATTTTCCCGCAATAGATAATCGGTTTGGTTTTCCCCCGCTTCAAAATACTGAACAAGGGAAAGTATATACTTCTCGTGAACCTTATGGTGAACATAGGTGTTCAGCACTTTATTGCGAGTGGCTTTGTATAAATACGCCTTCAAAGACAGTTGGATATTTAAATCTTCTCTTTTGTCCCAAAGCTCCACAAATATTTCTTGTACAATATCCTTTGCCGTATCATCGCAGGAAGTCATAGCCTTGGCCTGTGCGTACAGACTTTCCCAATAGCGTTCATAAAGCTCTCGGAAGGCTTCCGTTTTTCCTTTTTGAACGAAAGACAACAAAAGTTTATCTTCAAGGGGTTCGTACATTATAACATACTTGTTTAAAAATGGTCGGTGTATCTGTGACCAAAAATATATCTTTTTTCGATACGAAAGAAATATTTTTATATGAACTGGATGTTAAGGGGATCTTATTTTAGTATAAAATATAATTCCGGAAATGATAAAAAACAAACGATTCACCCTACCATCTTCCGTTTGGCTAAAAAACCATCATAGGTATAAGCGTTGTAGGGCAATATCTTTTGTGCCGCATATTTCGCTACAAAACATACGATCAAAATAGGTAAAAACAATTCAAACCCATTGGCAGCTAATCCGCAGACTAGGAAAAGAGCGGTAAATGGGGCATAGATCGATGCCGACAACGTTGCCGCTGCTCCTGCTAGGATGAAGTTGATCAGAATAAGGTTAGTGCCAAAGAATGTATTGCAACATATAGCAAAACCCAGTCCTAATAAGGCACCTGCGGCGATACTCGGAGCAAAAACCCCTCCATCTCCGCCTGCCCCAAGGGTTAGGGAAGCTGCTAAAGGCTTCAGAAGGACAACCAAAAAAAGTATTCCCAAAGACAACTGTCCTCCCGTTATTGCGGTATCGACCACCCCTTTCAGACCGTGGTAGCTATCGCCATACAACAGCGGAAAGCAAAAAATTAATCCTCCGACAATTAGTGCGCCGAGATTAACGCGTATAAAGTTGTTATTGATCTGTGAGAAAAACATTTTAATACGTGTAACTAGCAACGTGAAATAGATGGACAGCAATCCGCACAGCACACTTAAAAGGATAAAAAAAGGTAATGCACTCGTATACCAATCTTGGACAGTATAGGTGAAAAACGGATGATTATCAAAAAAATGAACAAATATCCCGGAGGTGATTGCTGCTGTGGTGCATGCCAGAAAAAGTGTCTTATTGAATGTTCTAGCGACGACTTCCATAGCAAAAAGCCAACCCGCAAACGGACTCCCGAATAATACCGCCACACCTGCAGTTACCCCAGCACAAATTAATTCGCGTTTGTACATCTTGGCAACACCTCTTTTTTCATAAACAGCATTACCAATAGATGCAGTAGCGACTACAGTGGATACTTCCACCCCAGTCGAGCCACCAAAGACAACCGTCAAAAAACCATTGATATAATGAGACGGGATCTTAAATAATGGGAGATGGTCTTTTCTGTCGTCTAACGTTTTGAAAATTTCCGTGAGCCCCTTATTCTTACGGTTGTGGAACAACCATTTCCGTAGAAAATAGATAGCCGTAATGCCTATACTTGGAAATAACAGAAAAAACCACGTATTTGTATTGGAAATCCATTCTAGCATTCGAATTTCTACCCATTCGGTGGCGTGTTTTAATGTATAGGCCAGTAAACAACAAACTAAAGCTATCCCTAGCGAAACTACTGTAAGTTTCCAGTAATGTTGTTTGATAATCTTATTTCTATCCACTTACCTTACCTTACCTTACCTTTTCTTTTCTATATTATTGATTTTTTTCCGAATAGCATAAGTTGCGTGTATCACCAGTGAATAAATGCTATTTTCGACAAAGGACGGAATAAATATAGAATACTGCTACATCTATCTAAAAAAAGCTTTCCAAAATTTTTGGAAAGCTTTCTCAAGTTATTTATTGGATTGTAAGGATTTAACAACCAATTGTTGCTCCATTGGGAATAACCGCATCACGCTTAATGACCACGATACCATCATGTATGGCATGCGTTGAAAAATCACCATCAGGTAGATGTATACCGCCTTTTATGCGTACATCATTTCCGATTCGGCAATTCTTATCAAGGATAGCATTTTCGATATAGCATCGCTCTCCCACACCTATCGGAGGCGGTTGTTGTGTATTTCCTAATGTAATAACCTCTTCGAGATCCTCATAATGATCTCCTCCCATCATATAGGTAGATTTAATGACCGTCCCTTTTCCTATACGCGATCGTACACCAATAACGGAACGTTCTAACTTATCACCATTCAAGATACAACCATCCGCCACAATGGTGTTATTTAACGTTGTACCCGAAATCTTCGAGGGTGGTAACATCCTTGCACGTGTAAAGACGGTTTCGTCAAATAGGTTGAAATCCGGGACATCATCTGTCAATCCGATATTGGCATCAAAAAAGGAACGGATAGTTCCAATGTCTGTCCAATACCCATCGAACTGATAACTTAATACTTTTTGGTTTTCAATGGCATCTGGTATAAGTTCCTTTCCGAAATCCATTCCCGGGTTTTCCGCAAGCATTTGTCGCAATACGCCTTTGGAGAACACGTAAATT
>PJTX01000349.1_pt1 | contig 11932 bp, 10 predicted proteins | sample 1512091 | NCBI WGS metagenome assembly PJTX01 (sample SAMN08177681, study PRJNA422409) | Soil metagenome, whole genome shotgun sequencing project. | isolation source: Soil enriched (2) on filter paper: beechwood xylan treatment | place: USA: Madison | collected 2015-01-15 | reverse complement strand
AAGAAGAAGAAATAGATCTTACCCATTGTAGTGTTCGGGCGCTATCCCCTATACACCTCCAGTATTTACGCAATGCGCAAGTTCGTGCAAGTGCTAGCTTTTCGATTGTGGTAGATGGTGAACTTTGGGGTCTAGTAACGTGTCAAAACCTACTGCCTAAGCATGTAGACCTTGCCCAACGACATGCTTGTCTATTCTTGACACAGTATGCCGTTAACTACTACCTCTCAACCCGTCTAAAGCAAGAAACGCAATATATCGAGATGACGAGTCAACTAGAGGGGGAATTGAAAGAGGAACTTTGGATCAACAACGACTTACTAGCCACTTTCAATAAATATGCGCACCGATTAATGAATAAACTTGCTGCCGATGGAATGTTTATTGGAAACGAAGAGGAAAAGCTTTCGTTTGGCGAAATACCTGCGGCACACCACATCACTATAATCAAACAATTGCTAGGTCAGCAGCAGGAGAATGTATTTGCCACACATAAATGCATATATCGGGAAGATACGAAAAATGAAGAGACACTATTTCCTGGGGTGATTAAAGTCGATCTCATTCCAAATTCATCATGGACATTACTTTTTTTTCGTAAAGAGCATGTAGTAGAAGAAATATGGGCGGGCAAACCAGAAAAAATAACACCAGACACACTACCGGGACATGAAAATTATCCTTCACCGCGTACTTCTTTTGCAGCGTGGAAACAGATCAATGAAGGCGCGTCACTAAAATGGGAGCAAAGGGAACTGCTGTTTATAGAGCGTATCGCCCTTTTGGTACAACAATCTATAGCTAAAAAGGCTGGTGAGATACAACGTTTGAACGAAGAACTTGTGAATGCAAACAATACATTGGATACGTATAGCTATACATTGACGCATGATCTCAAAAACCCGCTATCTGCTATCCGGCTTTCCGCACAAATGATTCAAATGAAACCCGGTCTAAGTGAGGAGTTTTTGAAACGATGTAGTACCAATATTTTGGATGCCGTGCAGTTGATGTCTGAAATGATGGAGAAGATGCACGAAGAATTTGCAGCCACAGGTTCGGTTGCGTTGAGACCCTATCTCATTGACCCAACAGCACACATTCTATCTATTGTAGAAACAGCCAAACAGGAACATGGCGTACACCACCTACATTTTGAACTTGGGGAAGTCTATCCTGTTTTAGCCGAAAGAACGCTGCTTTTTCAGCTATTCTTAAATTTAATCGGCAATGCCATAAAATACAGTGGGAAGGAACAGCAACCTTACGTGAAAGTATATAGCAGGATTAATGATGCTTATATATCCTATTTTATTGAAGACAATGGCATTGGGATGGACTTGAAAAGTAACAATGATATTTTTGAGATTTTTCTGCGTATGCCAAATTCGTCTGGTTATGAAGGATCCGGGGTAGGTTTATCTATTGTGAAGAGAATTGTCAATAGACTAAATGCAACCATCGCTGTGGAAAGCGAACTTGGCAAGGGCACGTTGTTTCGGGTGGATTTTGTTCGACCTCGATAAAGGAACAGCTTCGTTAACGCAGATAAAGCCCTTTTTTATCAATAAAATCAATAACCTTATCGGGTACATAAAACTGTATACTCTTTCCTGCTTTTACAGCTTGGCGTACAAACGTTGAAGATAACTCCATAACCGGCGTTTCTGTTACTGTAATAGATGGATGCTTTTTAAGCTCTCCCCCATCATAGCCCGGTCTTGGATAGATAACAATTCGGTAATCACGAAGAATAATATCCGCATTTTTCCATTTATGAAAACTGGCGAGGTTATCCTCCCCCATAATCAAGGAAAACTCCCTTGTGGGGTATTTTTCTGCCAAATGGATCAGTGTATCGATGGTGTATGAGGGTTGGGGTAAAGAAAATTCAATATCAGATACTCGTAGCTTTTCGGCCCCTTCGATAGCAAGATTGACCATCTCCAGACGGTCGTACATATTTCCTAAGTTCTTCTTTTCCTTAAAAGGGTTTTGAGGTGATACTACAAACCATACCTCATCAAGCTCGGTATAATTTGCCATGTAATTGGCAATAATTAGGTGTCCAATATGTATAGGATTGAAAGAGCCAAAGAATAAGCCAATCTTTTTGTTTGCCATTACTTATTCAAAAAATTCAAAACCAACTCTTCTGCTTCTGCACACGCAGTTTCCAAATCAAAATTGTTTAATACCACATCAAATTTATCTGCGTAGCTCAATTCCAACTCGGCTTTAGCAAAGCGTTCTTGCAATTTCTCTTCCGAGTCCGTTCCCCGACCTCTCAAACGCTCTTTCAGCACGTCCAACGACGGAGGGTTCACAAAGATAGCTAAAGCTTCTTCGGGATATTTAGATTTCAGACGTAGGCCGCCCACCACATCAATATCGAAAATAACCGACTTTCCCATCGCCCAGATACGCTCTACTTCTGTTCTCAATGTTCCATAAAAAGTCCCGCTATATACCTCCTCGAATTCGATAAACTCCTGTTTTGCTATTTTGTGCAGAAAATCTTCTTTGGAAATGAAATAGTAATCTTTTCCATTTATCTCTCCCGTTCGAGGTTCCCGAGTACTAGCAGAAATAGAAAACGCAATCTTATCTCCATGATTTGATAATAGCCGCCTTACGATAGTCGTTTTCCCTGCGCCAGAAGGAGCCGAGAATATGATAAGTTTTCCACTCATTTTTATAACACGTTAAGTAGCTGTTCCTTTATCTTTTCCAATTCCTCTTTCATCCGGACGACAATCTGTTGAATATTGGCATCATTCGCTTTAGATCCTAAAGTGTTGATTTCCCGACCCATTTCCTGAGAAATAAAACCCAATTTCTTACCATTGGAATCGCTTGCATTTAATGCTTGAATAAAGTAATTACAATGACTTTTTAAACGAACTTTTTCTTCTGTAATATCCAGCTTGTCTATATAATAGATAATTTCTTGTTCAAAGCGGTTCATGTCTACATTTTCCTTTCCAACCGCTTCGTCTAGATAGTGGCTTAAACGCTCCCGTATCAACGGAATACGGTTTCCGTCCACTTCTTCCACTTGCGACAGATACGAAAGAATCAAATGTACACGACTTTCCAAATCTTTCTTTAAAACGTCACCTTCATCCTGTCGGAATTTTGTAAAGTGTGCGATCGCTGTATAGAAAGCCGCCATCAATACCTTGCCTTCTTCTTCATCTACCGCATCTTCGTTGGCATTTACAACCTCCGGCATCGTTAGTGCCATCTCAAAAATGGATGCGTTTGTTTCTCCGATTTCCTCCGCTATTTCTTGTAGTTGCTTATAATATTGCTTTAAAAGTGCCGCATTGATACTAGAAGCCTTCGCTGTTTGATCAACATATTCAACCGATACGGTGATGTTCACTTTACCTCGTTCGATCAGCTTACTGGCTTCGGTGCGAAGCGCCAGCTCCCGGTCAGAAACAACTTTCGGTAAACGCAAGCTAAGTTCAAGAAATTTGGAGTTCAGGGATTTCAATTCGACTGTATATTTGACCGTTCCATTTTCATGGCTGCCCATACCGTACCCTGTCATAGATTTTATCATACGCAAAGGTAAAAACTTTATATACTTTTTTGAGGGAAAAAAGTATCAAAAAACCGACCAGCGGGAGCTCATGAATCCCAAAATAAACAAGGGTTCATAAATCGTGTTAAGGATCGAAGGAATAACTGGAAAAGGAAGCTTATGCTTCCTTTTTAACTTTATTGCTGTTTATCTTTTCTCTAACGACTTCAAAAATAATGGGTAAAATGGAGATGAAGATGATTAAGAGTACTACTTTCGAAAAGTTATCCCGAATAATAGGAATATTACCTAAAAAATAACCTGCCAAGGTGATACCCACTACCCATAAAAAACCACCAACGACATTATACGTTAGAAACGTACCATAATGCATTCTGCCGATTCCTCCCACAAATGGAGCCAGCGTCCGCACAATAGGAACAAAGCGCGCAATGACAATCGTTTTACTTCCATATTTTTCATAAAAAGAATGTGTTTTTTCTATCTGTTCGTCTTTTACAACACGTTTTCCAAACAACTTAAACTTGGTGATCTCCATGCCAAAGCGCCTTCCGATAGAATAGTTCATCGAATCTCCAGCAATGGCGGCAATCAACAGAAGGGCGATCATAATCCATACATTCAATTCGTTGGGCTGTGCGGCCAACATGCCGGCAGCGAACAAGAGGGAGTCGCCTGGTAAAAAAGGCATAACCACAACGCCCGTTTCTATAAAAATAATCAAGAATAGGATAAGGTATGTCCAAGTCTGATAATCATTCACAATCTCCACAAGGTGCTTATCGATATGGAGCACAAAATCTATTAAAGAATATACTACTTCCAAAATGACTAGATTAGATATTGTTCAACATAACCGGCATCACCAACATCAAAATATCTTCGTTGTCTTCTTTTACAGCAGGAATCAATAATCCAGCTCTATTTGGCGTACTCATTTCAATCACGACTTCACTTGAATTTAAGTTGCTCAACATTTCCACTAGAAATTTAGCATTAAATCCAATTTCCATATCCTCGCCTTCAAATTGGCAATTTAAACGTTCGTGTGCTTCATTCGAAAAGTCTAAGTCTTCGGCCGAGATATGAAGCTCGCTTCCCGAAATCTTTAGCCTAACTTGATGGGTTGTTTTATTCGCGAAGATAACCACGCGACGAAGGGTGTTCAAAAATAACAGCCGATCTACCGTAAGTTTATTCGGATTGACTTGAGGGATTACAGCTTCATAGTCTGGGTAGCGCTCATCAATAAGCCGACATATCAAATGAATATTTCCGAATTGGAAAAACGCATTTGTGTTATTGTATTCTATAGAAACAATAGTGTCATCAGATGGAAGCGAAGATTTCAACAGCGTTAATGCCTTTTTAGGTAAAATGAAGGATGTCGGCTTTTCTGAGCTTACATCCGTGCGGCGGTAACGGACTAGTTTATGTGCATCTGTAGACACGAAGGTAATGCTTTGTTCTGCCAATTGCACGAGCACACCTGACATTGCCGGGCGCAATTCGTCATTGCTTACTGCAAAAAGCGTTTTGTTAATGGCTTCTGAAAGAATAGCTGCATTTAACGCTACGGTAGAAACATTATCAACTACCGGAATTTTTGGAAAATCATCAGCATTTTCTCCGCTCAATTTATATTTTCCATCGCCCGCACTAATCTCAATAGCCAATGTATTGGTATCCACAGAAAATGCCACGGGTTGATCAGGAAGGGTCTTTAATGTTTCTATCAAGATTTTAGAGGGCATCGCCACTCGTCCTTCTTCCTTTGCTTCGATCTGCAAAGATGTTACCATACTCGTCTGCAAATCCGTAGCCGAAATGGTCAACAGGTTATCTTTAATTTCAAACAGAAAGTTTTCAAGAATAGGTAGCACCGTGCTGCTGCTCGAAGCTCCGCTAATTGATTGTAGTTGTTTTAATAAAATTGACGTGGATACAATAAATCTCATTTCCTGAATTTTATAGATTTTTATATGCAATATTACACAAAAGAATCTATATTTTATAAACTGAATGCGTGTTAATTCTTATCGCAAATTAATTAATTAGTACCTTTGTAAGGTTAAAAGACATGCAGTTTAAGGATATTATAGGTCATTATACCCTCAAAGCGCACTTGGCTCATACCGTAAAAGACAACCGGGTAAGCCATGCGCAACTATTTCTCGGTCCGGAAGGATCGGGAAGCTTGGCGCTGGCTGTCGCTTACGCACAATATATCAACTGCGAACAAAAGTCTGAAAATGATAGCTGTGGTACCTGTAGCTCCTGTCGGAAATATCAAAAGTTGATCCACCCTGACCTGCATTTTTCCTATCCGTTTTTTGCTAGTGGGGAAAAAGACGTCACTACTACTTATTTGGAAGAATGGCGCACCGCTTTTCTGGATAATCCTTACATGGGGTTGGATTATTGGCGTCATCAGCTTGAAGCAGGAAACAAGCAGGCAAACATTAATATCGCTGAGGCACACGACATCATCAAAAAACTCAGCTTGAAAGCATTTGAATCCGAATACAAGGTGTTGGTGATGTGGCTTCCCGAATACCTCAATACACAGGGAAACGCGTTATTGAAACTAATTGAAGAACCGCCCGAAAAAACACTGTTCCTTCTCGTATCGGAAAATCAAGACAGGATATTGAACACCATCATATCGCGTACACAGCTGGTGAAAATCCCGAAACTTTCACATCATGATATTAAGCAATATCTGACAGAAGAAAAAGCAATCTCAGAAGAACGGGCAAACGAAATTGCCTTTATAGCCGATGGAAATGTACAGATGGCTATAGATCTCCTAGAAGAGAATACGAATCCCTATTTTGATTTGCTCATCCATTGGTTAAGATTCGTTGTAACCGATTCGGGTTTGAATATTATCCGTTTCTGTGAGGAGGATTTTCCTAAGCTAGGGCGTGAAAACCAAAAAAATTTTTTACTTTACGCTATTAATGTGTTCCGTCAGGTTCTATTGATACAAACGGGTCTATCACAATTAGTGCTTTTACAGGGCGAGGAGCTAGATTTTGTGCAAAAGTTCGGTGACAATTTTAAAAGGGAGCAGTTGGAAGCTGCTATTGATTTACTTGAAAAAACACATTATAAAGTAGAACGTAATGCTAATCCTAAAATTTTATTTTTAGATTTATCTTTGCAATTAGTTTTAATATTTAAATATCAAACGTTCCCACAAGGGACTCAATATATATAAAAGGAAAGAATATGGGATGTGGCAATTGCTCATCCGGAGGTGGGTGCGGTAGTGGTTCTACCGGAAAAACACCTGCAGGATGCCAAAATAACGGCTCCTGCATGACCAGCGGATGTAATAAACTAGATGTATACGACTGGCTTTCCGACATGGATCTGCCGGCAAACTATAAACCATTCAATATAGTAGAAGTGCGATTCAAAGGGTCACGTAAGGATTTCTACATCAATACGGACAACCTTTATCTTGAAATGGGTGAAATGGTCGTCGTTGAACCTTCTACTGGAGGATATGATGTCGGACATGTATCGTTAATCGGTGAATTGGTACGTTTACAGTTAAAGAAAAATAATGTAAAACCAGAAACGGTTGTCAAAAAAATATACCGGAAACCCACGGACGCAGACGTACAGAAATATAATGCAGCAAAAGAGCTGGAGTGGGAGACAATGCACCGGGCGAGAAAACTTGCCTTGGACCTGGGCTTGTCTATGAAGATTTCTGATGTCGATTATCAAGGAGACAAAACTAAAGCAACCTTCTACTATACTGCAGAGGGGCGTGTGGACTTTAGGGAACTGATCAAGCGTATGGCAGAAGCGTTCCGTATCCGTATCGAAATGCGGCAGATCGGGATGCGACAGGAGGCCAGCCGTTTGGGCGGTATCGGTTCATGTGGACGGGAGCTTTGCTGTTCTACTTGGCTAACAGATTTTAAAACCGTCTCTACCGCAGCAGCGAGATATCAAAACCTTTCGTTGAATACGCTTAAGCTTGCAGGGCAATGTGGTAAATTAAAATGTTGCCTTAACTACGAGCTTGATAGTTATATGGATGCATTAAAGGATATTCCTACCAACGTCGATCGACTGGATACCGAAGCAGGAACTGCCTTCTTGCAGAAGACGGATATTTTTAAAAGAATTATGTGGTATTCTTATCCGGGAGCAGAAAGCTGGATTCCTTTGGACGTCAATATGGTGCGCGAATATGCTGAAATGAATAAAGATGGACGCAAATCACAAGATCTGAAGATCCATCAGGAGCCGGTGGAAGAAATAGAAAAACCTGCTTCCTACGACTACGAAAATGTGGTGGGCCAAGACTCTTTAACACGCTTAGACGAAAAAAATAAGAAACGAAAAAAGAAGAAGCCGAAAAACAAAAAAGAAACAAACGCAAGCGGAAACAAAATTGCAGAGTTAAAGAAAGTAGAGACAAAAGAAAAAAAAGTCGTTATCTCTAACGAAGAAAATGCCAACGGAAACAAGCCCAAAAGACGGCTTAACAGAAATAAGGGTAAAAACAGGAATAAAACGCCAAATAATAATAAAGGAGATAGCTAAACGGTTGTTTTCAAATATGAAATTACATAAAAAGGTTGTCGGGTTTAGTCTGTTATTTTTCACACTAGCTTGTGCCAACCAGCCTTTTTATGATGTTTATAAATCGACGGCAAACAGACGATGGCACCATCATGAGAAGCAAGCATTTCAAGTGCATATACATGAAAATGATGCGCGATACGACGTATGGATCTATATTAGGCACACCGGAGAATATGATTTTGCCAATTTGTTCTTCCTCTCTCACGAAACCGGACCGCAGCTAAAAGACAGCTCCTACAGATACGAACTCAAACTAGCCACTCCAGATGGGCGCTGGATCGGAAAAAACGCGGGTAATCTATATGAGAACAAACTTCTTCTGAAAGAAAACCATGTTTTTCCGGATACAGGTATCTATACCTTTGAGATCGAACAAAATATGCAGGAAAATCCAATATCGAATATTACGGATATTGGTTTAAAAATTATTAAAAAGTAATGGTTAGGTTCATTCGTTGGTTACTTTTTCCGTTTTCCATTTTATATGCAGCGGTTGTACTGCTTCGAAACTGGGCTTACGATAACCAACTTTGTAACAGTACATCTTTTCATTTTCCCGTGATAATTATTGGAAATCTGTCGGTGGGGGGCACGGGAAAAAGTCCGATGACAGAATACGTGCTTCGCCTAATTAAACCTCATTTAAACGTAGCTGTTCTTAGCAGGGGATACGGGCGGAAAACCAAAGGATTCCGGTATGTAGAGGTGCATGACTCTGCTAGACTTGTGGGAGATGAACCGCTCCAGATAAAACGTAAGTTTCCAGACGCGCTGGTGACCGTGTGTGAAGACCGCGTGTATGGTATTCAACAAATTCAAGATCAAATCGACGCCGTACTCTTGGATGATGCCTACCAACATCGGAAGTTACGCCCGAGCTTTTCTATACTGCTACTTGACTATGAATCATTACAACATCCCATTATTCCGTTACCAACTGGAAATTTTAGAGAACTGCTACATGGTTGTAAACGCGCTAATGTAATCGTCATTACCAAATGTCCGCAAGAAATTCCCGCACAAGTGAAGTTCTCCATAGAATCGAGGCTTCGAAAACATACGCAAGTATCCTTATTTTATACTAAAATAGCCTATCAAAAGCTACAGACAACAAATGGTTTAGTATTGGATAGTACACAACTTAATGATACCGTCGCAGTAGTCATAACAGGTATTGCTAAACCTCAACCATTATTATCCCACCTAGGACCGCAATTTAAAAGAATTATCCATTTATCTTTTCGTGATCATCATAATTTTTCAAAGGATGATCTTGATAACATAAGCCAAACCTTTCAACATATCGGCACATCTCAAAAAGTTATTATCACAACTGAAAAAGATATGCAAAGGCTACCATCTTCGTTCATAGCCCAACATCCCCTATATTTCCTGCCTATAGAGCAAGAATTCTTATTTAATCAAGCAAATACGTTTGATGCTATTGTAAAGCGTGCATTCTCTTCTTAACATTAAAAATATTTCACAAGATTGGCTAGCTTAGTACGGTCTCTAAAAGATCGCCTATCCTGTTATCCACTAGTAGACAGACGCTGTATTAAGGATTGCCGACTGCGACGCGGTTATCAGAGATGATTGCTGACCTGGTTACTGGATTTTACGCAAGGTAACTTGGGTATTAGCACCTGATTGAGCCGTATTTATACTGGAATGCCGTTAATAAATGTTAAAATGTAACACATTTGATACACTACATGCAACAATACTGTACTCTAATGAGTTATATAATAGAAACAACACCATTGTAGTGGTTTAACAATTAAAATATAATATCATGAAAAAATTATTTTTAACCGGGATCAGCTTATTATTCGCGCTGACGTTAACATTTGCCCAGGATGCAAATCCGGAAGACAAAGCAAAAGAAAAAGTAACAAAATTAACAGAGAAATTAACATTGACAGATGAGCAGCAAACTTCTATCTATGATATCGTTTTGGAACATGCAAAAGCAAAACAAGCATTAAAAGCAGATGCTTCACAGTCGCCAGAAGCATTAGCAGAGGCAAAGAATAGACTGCAGGAGACGACAGACGCACAAATCAAGGAAAAATTGTCTGATGAGCAAAAAGCATTATATGACAGGGTGATATCTGAACGTCCTAGAAAAGAAACACCTACACCTGCTACTCCTATCACACCTCCGACACAACCGGAGCAACCAACCCAACCAGAGCAGCCGATGGAGCCACAACAACCGGAACCACAGCAACCGATGGGTCAATAGATAAAGGATTATTAATTCACAAAAAAATGCGAAACCTTAACCGGTCTCGCATTTTTTACATTCAAAAATAAACTTAAATAATAATACACATTTTCTTTTTTAAGACGATTTCAGTTTCTTCTGGATATCCTGAACATACGTTTTAAACTTCTTATCTGTTTCAATTAAATCTTCTACTGTTTGGCAGGCATAGATCACGGTAGAATGATCACGTCCGCCGAAAAAGTTTCCAATCGATTTCAAAGAGGATTTTGTGTGGTTTTTTGCTAAATACATAGAGATTTGGCGAGCCTGTACAATCTCCCGCTTTCGAACTTTCGATTTTACCATCTCAACCGGTACTTCAAAATACTCACAGACCAGTTTCTGGATATATTCCATTGAAATTTCCTTGTGTGTATTTTTCACAAAGTTTTTTAACATGGATTTCGCCAAGTTCAGGTCGATTTCTTTTTTGTTCAATGTAGATTGAGCTAAAAGGGAAACCATGGCACCTTCTAACTCCCGCACGCTGTTGTCAATCTGTGTAGCAACAAATTCGACAACGTTTTCTGGTAATTCAATACCATCAGAATACATTTTTTTCTTCAAGATAGCCATTCGGGTTTCTAGATCCGGAATCTGAATATCTGCAGACAATCCCCATTTGAAACGACTTAATAAACGTTCTTCTAAGCCGGATAAATCTTTAGGAGCCTTGTCTGACGTTAAAATAATCTGTTTGCCAGACTGGTGCAAATGATTGAAAATATGAAAGAAGATATCTTGCGTCTTTTCTTTACCCGAGAAGTTGTGCACGTCGTCCATAATAATCACATCCATAGCTTGATAAAAATTCACAAAATCGTTTATCGTGTTATTTTTTAACGAATCAACGAATTGCTGACAGAATTTTTCACAGGAAACATAGATGACCAGCTTATCCGGTAAATTCTTCTTAATTTCGTTACCGATAGCTTGTGCCAAATGAGTTTTTCCTAAACCGACGTCTCCATAAAGCATTAAAGGATTAAAAGAAGTACCTCCTGGCTTGTTTGCTACGGCAAAACCTGCTGAGCGTGCCAATCGATTACATTCTCCTTCAATAAAATTATCAAATGTGTAATGGGTATTTAGTTGTGGATCTACCTGTAGCTTTTTTAGTCCGGGAATAACAAAAGGATTTTTAATATTCTTATTTAAAGCTACAGGGACGGGAATAGATTGTTTTTTACCCTCTGCACCATTCCCGTTGGAAGGGATATTGGTGGTATAAGGTGTATTGGCGGAAGATTTATCCACGATAATATTATATTCCAAACGTCCTTGCTCACCCAAGAATTTCTTAATCGTTTTACGCAGAATACCAACATAGTGTTCCTCCAACCACTCGTAAAAAAATACCGAAGGTACTTGAATAGTCAAAACGTTCCCATTTAAACCTACTGCTTTAACAGGCTCAAACCAGGTCTTAAAACTTTGCGCAGGTATATTGTCTTTGATGATCTGAAGACAGCTATTCCAAACACTTGTACACGTTT
>PJTX01000347.1_pt1 | contig 11970 bp, 8 predicted proteins | sample 1512091 | NCBI WGS metagenome assembly PJTX01 (sample SAMN08177681, study PRJNA422409) | Soil metagenome, whole genome shotgun sequencing project. | isolation source: Soil enriched (2) on filter paper: beechwood xylan treatment | place: USA: Madison | collected 2015-01-15 | reverse complement strand
CGGCAATATTTACGTATCACGGCTCCTTTTGACGGCGTGATTACCCAAAGGAATGTTTCTGTAGGAGCGTTAGCAGGGACTGGAACCAATATACCGTTGCTTATGATGGCACAAGGTAGCAAGTTGCGTTTAACCCTGCCATTACCCGAAAAACATGCTTCTTCGGTAAAACAGGGGATGCCCGCTACATTTACCGTGAGCTCCCAACCCGGAAAAACATTTGACGCAATACTTTCGCGTACATCGGGTTTACTCGACCAACAAGATCGTTCCCTTACGCTGGAGTTCGATGTTGACAATCCCGCCGGTGAATTACAAGGCGGCGATTATGCACAGGTAAAGCTAAAATTACAGCGTGGAGCGCCCTCCCACTGGGTTCAAGGAAAAAGCGTCCTTCATACACAGTCGGGAACATACATCTTGACACTGAACGACAACGAAATAAAACGCATCCCGATAAAGGAAGGTATACGTTTGGATACATTAACGGAAGTATTTGGCAATCTTTCCCCAGAGGATAACGTTATTTTAAAACCATCAGAGGAAATACAAGAGGGAACTATAAACGAATAAAAGAAAATGGATACCTACAAACAATGTGTTAAAAACTTTGTTCTAAAACGAAAGGTAAAATACAACTATGCGCTTAAAATCTATTCTATATATTGCCGGCGTGGCTTCGTTGATCTGGACAGCCTGTAACTCCAATAATCAAAAACAAGATACATCTACAGATACCACATCAAGGGGCGCTGGCGTCACAACAGTGGAATCTGATACTGCTACCTTTGCCGCTACGCAAGATAGTATAGCCTTAACGCTGTCAAATGGCGCAGCGGAACAGAAAGGCATGATGGAAAAAGGAAAGCATATGGTGTTTTCATTTGATGTGTCAAAGCCTGGGAAACTCCAAGCGAGTGTAAAGCCAGATGCGGCAAATGGCAATGTTCGGATTGCGCAAATCTTTATGCCTGATCATACCGCTGATGGCCCATTTGGTATGGAAATGACTTATGACTTGAAACAAACGGGGGAATATCGGCTAGTCATAAGCGAGAATCAAATGGCCGGTGACCCTTATCAAGGTCCTTTTACATTATATGTAAAAGTCGAGTAAGATACCTGCAACATAAAAAGAGGCAGCCCATTTTGGAGCTGCCTCGTTTATGCCTTTAAACCCGATAACAACAGAACTCGAATGCCAATCCAAGTTGAGCTGTGTTAAAGAAGTTCCTAATAGTATGATTCATAATCGCCTCGCAAAAACAACCATTGCAAAATGGGATATCCTTTACTATTTACAGTGGACGCCCAAGGGTTTTGAGGTCCAAGCTTCCATCCCAACACATTTTGATAATTATTCATATCACTCAAAAATGCCTTGCTTTTTGTTTCGCCGTCATACGGTGTATCCCGCACGGTAACGACACCCGTGGTGAAGCTAGATGATGGAACCGGCGTACCGTTTTTAATCACGACAACCTCCTCAGACGCCCAGCAATTTTCGCCCTGCGCAATCACACCACCTACAGATCCCATATTAGTAACCACGCGACCTGCCAAACCATTTCCCACATTTTCTACCGATGGATTAAAAGCAATCAATCCCTTCACATCACCATCCGTCCAACCTAAAACACCACCTGAACCACGACCGGAGTTCGTGTTGGAAAGAATTTTTCCAGCAGCGAAGCCATCATCCACCTTACCGCCATCCCAGACAATACCTGCCAAACCACCTGCTCGACTATTATTACTGCCTGAATTGGTTGCGGTTACATCTGCTGTGGAGAAGCTGTTAACGATGAAACTTGTTTTTCCACCGTTTGCCTTTCCGACATTACCGGCAATCCCCCCTACAGCATCTGTTCCCGTAACTTTACCTGTAGAGAAACAATTTTCTATCACACCGACCTTAACTGGCTTATCCGGTCCACGGAGACCTAAATATCCGGCAAAAGCACCGCCACCATTTGTCGATTGTATATCCACGTTAACAAGACCTAAATTCTTGCACGAACCGAATAATACCCCAAACAAACTCGCATAGGACGCATCCGTAGATTTTAAGTTTTTAATGACATGCCCGTTTCCATCGAAGTGTAAGTATTTCAAGTACGGATCAACGTTATTAATAGGTTTCCAGTTACGTCCCACCATGTCGATATCCGCTGTCAGCCTAAAATAGTAGGGATTCTTTTCCGTATCGCTCCAGTTCAGCGCATGTATTTGCTGCAGATGATTGGCCGTAGCTATCAAATAAGGATTGTCCGCTGTCCCATCCCCTCCTGCGAACTGCTCGTTGCTACCACTTTTCTTTTTGACCAATATAAACGTCCGCAAAAGGCGTTGCCCATAATGATTACGAACACCATCATCCGTAGGATAATTAACAACACCTTTGTAACCTTTATCCTTGACGAACATGGTCGTAGAGCCCCCACCATCCATATTCAGCGCGTATTGTGGTGCGAAATAATTCGTCAAAAACTGGGTTACTTCCTTTGCAGTCATGCCCGCCGATTCCGTAAAACGACCATCGATCGTAACCAATAAGAGTTTATTATCTTCGGTTAATGCAACCGCTGTACGGGGATGCCTTACACCTTGATGTCTCCGATAGTCCTCATAATCCAGGCTATTTAGATTTATTCCCGTGACATCCCCAATAAAATCTTCTCCTACCCGCTTGTAATCATCAATTAACATGGGGGAGCCCGAAAAAATATTCAGATAAGGAGACTGTGCGTAACTTTCTTTCGTACCATATCCAATAGTCAGGTCTTGACCTGCATTATACGATATAGCTCCCTCATGCTTCCAAAAGCGCAAATGTCCTTCTGCCAAAGTAACAGGCGAAACCACATTTCCATTGACTTTTATATAGCTCGCTTCTATCTCGTACGTACCGTTAATTGCGGCGATGGCACCCCTAGCTTCCGCAACAGCAGACAAGGTATCTCGATCACCCAGCGAAACAAACTCCAATTCGTAGTCTGGATTTGACAAATCAAGTTCCACCACATTGACAAATTGATTGGCGGTTTGCGTTTGGATATATTTCGAAAACTGATAATGTATCAATCCATTATCCAGCGTATCGTTTATCCATCCATCCTTGTCCTTTAACGTTTCGTGGGTAACCGGCGGTTCCGGTTCTTGGAGCTCAGGCAACAAATTACCGAACTCCGAATTATCTAGTAGTTTCTTACTACATCCACCAAGTGGGATGACTGTTGTAAGACAACCTACTAAAAATAATACAATAAATAGATTATGCTTTTTCATTCGAATATTTTTTAATCGTTACCATCCCGGATTTTGTTCCAATATCTTGTTCGATAAATTAATTTCTTCTGTAGGGATAGGATACAGATAATCTTTATCCTCATCAAATGTTCTATTGATATTGCCGTGTGCCAAAACATGACCTTTATTGCCTTCTGACAGCACGATATCCTTTCCTACTTCCATAAAAAGACTGGCGGACGATCCCGGTCTTGTGCCTTGATACAAACAGAGGTCAATCGACCCATTTCCATCCAGGTCAAAGTCGCCCAACCGGCTAAAGTACATACCTAGAAATGGCTTTTCAAACAGCTTGCCTGCTCTCCAGCGCATCATATCGTAATACCGATGTCCCTCCATCACCAATTCGATCCCTCTTTCTCTCCTAACTTCCAAAATGACCCCGGTATGTACTGTATTTTTCTGTGCCACATTCGGGAATCCCGTTTCAGCATCCAATAAATATGTATCAGGGTTTGCATTCGCTTGTTCCAGATTTAGCGCTGGCATGCTCACCCTCGCGCGGAGTAAATTGATCGATTTATTCAAATCTGCCTGATTCAGCGTTCCCAATTCCGCTTTTGCCTCGGCAAAATTCAGATAGGTCTCTGCAATTCTGAACAAGGGTATATCGTTGAAACTGCTGTTATACGCATCATATATCTGTTCCATGGTGTACTTAATCAGATGATAACCCGTAACCGTAAAGGACAGGTTTGGTGCCGCAGCGCCTCCACCAATTCTAGTATATCCCGGCGTACGAATGGTCTGCGCAAGACGCGGATCGCGATTTTGCATTTCCTGTACAAATTCTCTAGTATTATAATTTGGTTGATCGGTGAACCGAAGCCCTCCTGTTGTCAAATAGGTGTTAACAAAGCTCTTCGATAACCCCGGCCGTCCCAACGTGCTGGCATTTGTCGCATTCTGTACACTATGTGTCAGATTAAGTCCTTGATCATAGTGCCGCGCCAAGATAATTTCCTGGCTTCTGGCATTGGGTGTCGCAAAAAGATCTCGATAAGGCGTGCTTCCACTCGTATACAAAGTGTATCCACCATTGTCTATCAGTTCTTCCGACGCCGTTACACAGGCCTGCAGATATTTTTCCGCATCGCCGATACCATGGTATTTCCGGAAAGTACCCTCAAATAGACCTACCCGCGATTTTAACGCCAATGCCGTCCATTTATTTACCCGATACACATCTTTCGTTGTGGGCAAGTATTCAATCGCAAAATCCAGATCTTGCATAATGGAATCTGCTATGAGGGTTCTCGAATCCCTAGGTTTAAAGAGTCTTTCGTCATCAGAACCCAATACTTCGTTAAACCAGGGCACATCACCAAACCGCTTCATTTTCTCAAAGTAAAAGTAAGCACGGAAAAACTTGGCCAAGGCATCATATTCATTTCTAACCGCTATATCATCCGTTTGATGTGAGTTTCCCAAAAGATAATTGACCCGTCGCAATGCTGACCAGCTCCATCCCCCACCGGTTGCAGGTACTGTGCGCTGACCCGATACCTCCGTATTTAAAGGCGTCGATATAATGACGTCAGCCCTATCGTTGTATACATCCCCCGCTTCCGGCAATATATCTTCATAGAACTTGTTACTGTACAAACGAAGTTCTTCTTCGTTAGAGAAATAAGTTTCCGGTGAAAGTGTCGCTAGAGGCACCTTATCCAAATCACAGGATACCAGGCATACTACCGAACTTATCGCCCCTATTATTTTATTTAAATTCATTTTCATCACGTGCTGTTTTAAAGACTAATATCCAAACCAAATGTAAACGTCTTTGCCCAAGGATAGACCTTGGCGTGACTTGTCGATTTATTGTACGTATTCTCCGTTGCCGCCTGTTCAGGATCGATATACTTACTTTCCAGCTTGGTAAGCGTCAGTAAATTTTCGCCACTAAAATATACACGGAGGCGTGATAACCCGGCTTTAGACGCAACTTTCTGCGGCAATGAATAACCAACCGTCACATTCTTCAAGCGCAGATAGGCCAAATCCTGCAAATACTTACTATTTGCAACTCCTAATGAGCGGTTTGTCGCATTCAATGCGATGTACCCCCGTGGGCGGGGGAAGTAAGCGTCCGGATTATCCTCACTCCATACTCTGCTTAAAAAATCCGTGCCTATAAACGTCGAATACGGCTGTGCATAGGGTCCCCAGAAATAAGAGGCACTCGTCAGCGGATACCAATTTTGACGCCCGATTCCCTGTACAAAAACTGAAAGGTCGATATTGTTCCAGTCACCGCCTAACCTAAAATTAAAATTATAGCGAGGTAAAGAATTTCCAATAACACGACGATCACCTGGGTTATCTGCCGTGTTATCACCCATAGAAATAACCTTATCGCCATTGAGATCCTCGAACTTCATATCACCGGCATGCAGCCCTTGATCAATTGCCGATGTGTTGATGATCGTATTCACAGCTGTTTGGTCCACATCATAATTTGCCGCTTCTTCATCCGATAAGAAGAACCCATTCACTTCATAACCCCAAATCTGGCCTAGCTGCTGCCCTTCGTAGAAATTGGACAAGTTTTTATTTGGGTTATCAAATCGGGTTACCTTCGACGTATTATCCCCTACACCTGCACCCACATAATAGTTGAAACGTTTCCCATCCAGATCAAACCCGTCTCTCCAATTCACGCTCGCCTCCCATCCTTTCGTTAACAGATCAGAAGCATTTTCCAACGGAAAATCTGCTCCATAGTAGGCAGGAATTGTTCTCCCGGCTGTCAGCATATTCAACGTTTCGCGTTGATAGATATCCCCGGTAAAGGACAACCTTGACCGAAGCAATTCCACATCAAGCCCTATATTCGTCGTATTTACAGTTTCCCAAGTCAAATCGCTCGCATTCGGTTCACTCTCTTGCGCATAAGGAGCCATCACGTCACCAAAAGAATACTCTTTGGATACATTCCCTGCATTGATGGTCTGTACGTAATCATAGTACCCCACCTGCTGATTGCCCAATGAGCCGTATGATGCCCGGATTTTAAAGGCGTCTAGCACATTTTGATCCCATGCTTCAAAGAAGCTTTCTTTATCTACACGCCAAGCAGCGGAGAACGAAGGGAAGAAGCCAAATCGGTTCCCTTTCGCAAAGCGCGACGTACCATCATATCGGCCCGCAGCTTCGAATAAATATTTATCCTGATAACCATAATTTAGCCTATAGAACGTACCAAACAACGCATATTCATTTTGGCCACCATTGATTTCCAACACATCGCCGGTCGCCACTTCGAAATCAATAAGCTGATCGCTTAGCAGGCCATTCCGCGCCACTTTAATATCTTTCAAATGCTTCGTTTCATAATTGTATCCTGCCATGATCTTGAAATCGTGGTCGTTGTTGAATACCGTTTGATAAGTCGCGTACATATTCACTGCCTGGTATTGATGGTTAACCTGCGTTTCATACAAGCGGTCATTGCCAATACCAGATGTGATATTCAATACCTCTCCCGGATATTTAGAATACGCAATGTTTGCCGACTTATTCATGGTTTGGTAATTGTAGTGGATAAACCGGTAGCTTGAGCGAATATCGAAACCTTTGAAAGGCCGGATCACCGCTTCAATCGTTGGCGAAAATTCACTGATCTTATCCATGTTTCGGTGAAGATCCTGCCCGAGCAGTGCCGCATAACCATCCATCAGGTTATAATTGCTGATACTCGTTTGGTATACTTGCGTGCCATCAGGATTTACCGGAACGATACTTGCCAGCCCGTGCACCACCGCAGCGCTAAAACTATTATCTATGCCGCTTGGTCCAGGATAGGCATAAGCCGAATTAAAATAAGATAGGTTTGTATTGATATCCAACCATTTGTTTACCGTAAAATCCACACGTGAGCGTAAATTGTAGCGTTTTAGATCGTCGTTATTCTGCCGAAAAACCCCATCTTGGTTGTAGTAGTTCCCTGATAAACTATATTTTATATTTTCGGAAACCCCATTCACACTGAGATTGTGCGTATGCATAGGTCTTCTAAGGTCAAACAAGTGATTATACCAATCGGTATTGCCGTAGTATACATAGCTTTCACGCCCATCGCGATCGTCTGTGATTACCCAAGGCCTATCCGGGTGCTCCGTCTCATCGTTTCGTCGCAGCCAGAGTTGATAATAGTCGTCATCCGTATACCGGGTATAATTTGATCCCGCGTAGTTGGAGAAAAACAAGTCATTGATAGCCGCTGAATAATAGCCGCGGGTTTCAAAATCCGTACTCGTGGTTTGTGCGCTAACGGCGGTCTGTCCGGAGTAGGTTATACTTGCTTGTTTTCCACTTCCGGTTTTGGTCGTTACCAAAATAACGCCATACGAGGCCCGTGCGCCATATACGGCTGCGGCAGACGCATCTTTAAGTACGGTAATCGACTCCACATCATTCGGATTAATACGGTTGATATCGCCTTCAAATCCATCGATAATGACTAATGGTTTTGCATCACTGGAAATCGAGTTTACTCCCCGGATATTAAATCTACCGGAAGCTCCCGGTCTTCCTGAACCGAAGGTAACTTGCAGGTTCGGAACCGTACCTTGTAGCAGCGATGACACGTTTGCGGCAGGTCGGCTCTGCAATAACTTGGAATCTACCACCGTAGTTGCTCCGGTGAGGTTCTCTTTCTTTTGCGTTCCGTATCCCACCACGACTACTTCGTCCACTTCTTGTACATCGAGTTCCAGCCTGATATTCATATTGTCGGAAGCTCCAACGCGCTGCTCCTTGGAAAGATAGCCCACTAGCGAAAAACGCAACAGCCCATCTGCACCCTGCAGTTGCAAAACAAAATTCCCATCGCCATCGGTGGAGCTACGGTTTTCATGCCCTATCTCCCGAACTGTCACACCACTCAGCGGCTGTCCACTTTCATCGACAACGGCACCCGTTATCGTTCGTTGCTGTACAGATTCTTCTATTTCGCCGGCTACCGTCGCGGTCGGTCCTGCCATCTTGCGCCTGCTCAGTACGATATTCTTCCCCACGATATTGTATGCCAATTGGTATCTATCCGAAACATCTTTTAATACCGTTTGTATGGCGGCGCCGTTATAAGAAACGTTTAGCACAGCTGCTGCCGGCACCATCGATTCGTCATAAAAAATATTGTACCCCGTTTGACGTTGTAATTCGTTGAACAATTGTTCTACTCGCAGTTTGTTCTGCTTTAAGGTAAATGTCTGTCCAAATGTTAATGCGCTAACATGTAGATTGGCGGCTAATAACAATGGAATGGCTAGACCCAATTTCATGAGAATTGAATAATTTTTTTTATACATTTGTATATGATTGATTATTAATTAGTCTGTAGTTATTTTTCAATCTTTAGTCATGACGACGGAAACCAGGGGCGTTACGACCGCTCCTGTTTTTTTGTCTCATGAAGAAGTAAACCTTATTCTTCCACGACGACCCTCCTTCCTTCTATTTTGAATTTAACGCTGCCTGTCAATTCAATAAGCGCAAGCAAATTATCGATCTGTTCAAATCTGGAAATTGTTCCTGTAAATTGGCTGTTTTCAACCGCGGCATTATATACGACTTCCACATCGTACCAGCGGGCAACACTTTCCATAACCTCTCTGATGGAAGCCTTGCGAAAAGCAAAATTCCCATTTTTCCACGCAATCGCATATATCGGGTCTACCTTTCCGACGTTAAACTGCTGAGTTTGCTTGTTTAGTATAGCCTGATCGTTTGCTTGCAATAAAACTTCATGACCTGTTGCGCCAAGGCCTAAACGTACTTTCCCTTCCACCAAGGTTGTCTTTATATCGTCCCCATAGGCCTGGACATTAAACGTTGTTCCCAGGACCTCCAATTGTTGCGCGCCAGTATTTACCATAAATGGAACCCGCTTACCATCCCGCTCTTGTTTTGCTACCTCAAAATACCCTTCTCCTTCCAACGTTACCACTCGTTTGTCCTGTCCAAAATATACCGGATACCGCAGTTTACTTTCCGCGTTCAACCAAACACGGGTACCGTCTGGCAATACCACCTGATATTGGCCACCTTTGGGTGTCACCACCGTATTGTGGAGGGCAGCTTGCGCCAAGGCTTGTGCATCATCATAGCGATAATAAATCGTACCGTCTTCGTCTTTAACGATAGAAAAGCCATTTTGAACGATTACCGTATCTCCCTGAATTTGTTCTAGATTAATTTCCGAGCCATCATCTAAAATAATAAGGGCACGGTCGCCTCCCGGTACAATGACATCACCGGCCAGATCGTTTGAATGCGTAGTCCCAGGTGTAAAGAGAAATGACAGGTTATGATATAAAAATGGCGCCATCACCACCAATGCCACAGCGGCTACGGCTACCCAAGGTTTCCTCCACCACAGCTTATGGGCTGATCCGGATTCCTCTATCTTTCGACGGACACGCTCATCCTGTAAAATTTGTCGATAAATACCCGCTTTCTGCTGCAACAGGTTGTCGTCCAGTAATCCATCGGGTAAGTAATCATACAGCTCTTCCAGAAGTTCGGCATTCTCGGGCGCAGCAAGCATTGTGCGTAGTTCCTGAATTTCCTCCCGGCTACATTCACCTTGTTGATACCGTATAATTAACGCCTTTAATTGGTGCTGTTTACTCATTTTTTGCTGTGCTTCTATATAGATACACGCCCAGCATTAAAAAATGTACTATATGAAAAATAAAATTTTTATAAAAAACAGCAAAAAAAGAAGATTATTGAGTTTAAACCGTATAATTTTGGTGGCGGTCGCGATGTGGTTGCGCACGGTGTTTTTCGAAAGACCAACGATATCCGCTATTTCATGATAGGATTTATCTTCCAACTTATTCATTTGATACACGATCCGTTGCTGTTGAGGAAGCTCATTGATGACGTGCTGTATCATGGCACTTAAATCCCTATCTTCTATTCTTTTCTGGTTCTCATCCGTTGATTCTTCCCAACTACTCGCACGATAGGTTTCATATTCTTCCCGATTTACCTTTTTGCGGAAGTGCGATATGGCCAATCGTTTCGATACCACATACAGATAGGGGTATATACCCGCTGCATCTTGTAGCTTCTCTTTATGTAAAAAGAGCTGCACAAAGGATTCCTGTGTAATCTCTTCGGCGACAGCCACCTCTTTGCACAGGCGATAGACCTTTTTGATGACCATATCAAAATACACCTCATAAACATATTCGAAAAGACGTTCATCACCTTCCTGGAAAGACAAGAATTCTTCTTCGGTTAATGGTGGCTGTAAAGACATTTCACTTGCTTTGCTTAAAAATCGATACAAGTTAAAACTTTTAGAACATCGTTACAAATTACTGATATTAAGTTTTTGTGATATTTACGCGGATTCGATAGCAGATTGAATCGCCGTAATCTGATTCTAAATAGATAAGTCGTAAAGAAAAATTTCAAATAAAGAGGTTTATACAATAAATTTTTCTGCCAATGTTATAATTAGCGTAATTATTCGTTCTTTTGGATATAAATAACCAAACGCAGTATAAATTGAAATGTTATGAAAATACACGATTTAGATGAAGTGGATACAAAGTTATTGCGACTTCTGCAGCATGACTGTTCATTAAGTAACAAGGAATTGTCCTATCGCTTAAATAAATCTATTACAGCAGTCCATGAACGTGTGAAAAAGCTCAAAAATGCGGGTTATATCAAACACACCGTAGCGATTCTTGACCGGAAGAAAGTTGGAATTGATTTAATATCGTTCTCTCAGGTATTTCTTAAGGCACACACAGCTGAAGTGCTCAACGAATTCGAAGAACAAGTCTTAGGGTTTTCCGAAGTGATGGAATGCTATCAGATAGCAGGCTCTTATGACTTTATGTTGAGAATTGCTACCACAGACATGGAAGCTTACCATACTTTCCTCCGACAGAAACTGGCGGTATTGCCGCATGTCCATACCGTACAGACCTATTTCGTTCTCTCGGAAACCAAAAGTCAGACCGCATACCCCATCTAAAAACCTCCTGATCAGAAAAATCTACTGTTTTTTTCTCGAAAACGACAAAATATTCTAAAAGAGGCCAATCCTATTGAATGTTAATCTTTTAAGCCGGACATTTGAGCGTCAATGATGCTTGATTTCAGGAAACGATCTCAAGCTATTGGACAAATTTCCAGCTGTAAAAGCAATTAATAAAATCAGTTATGAAAAAATCAATAAGAATGCAGCCAGATTTGCGTTATTTGTCGATTTCGGATACGACTCGTATCCATTATCAGAAAGATGTTCCCGAACTTGTGGAGAAAGCGATAATACATCGCGAAGGAGTACTTTCCGACACGGGGGCGCTCGTGGCCAGTACCGGACAGTTCACGGGACGTTCCCCACAAGACAGGTATATTGTCAAGGATCCACTATCTCAAGCGAATGTATGGTGGGGAGAGGTGAACCAACCGATTTCGGACGATTCGTTTCAGTTTTTGCTCGATGAAATAGGCAACTATTTATCTGCACGGGAAATCTATGTATTGGACTCGCTCGTTGGAGCAAACGATAAGTATAGTTTGTCCGTAAGAACAGTTACCGAAACAGCCTATCAATGTATATTCGCAAAAAATCTTTTTATCGAAAGCCCAGTTGCCGGAAGAGGTCAACAACCCGAATGGTCCATATTG
>PJTX01000319.1_pt1 | contig 12817 bp, 16 predicted proteins | sample 1512091 | NCBI WGS metagenome assembly PJTX01 (sample SAMN08177681, study PRJNA422409) | Soil metagenome, whole genome shotgun sequencing project. | isolation source: Soil enriched (2) on filter paper: beechwood xylan treatment | place: USA: Madison | collected 2015-01-15 | reverse complement strand
GCCGGGTGATGCCACCACCTGCAGACACCTACCATACGGTAGCACCGGGAGCAACAAAATCCGTGAGCTTTGACCTGAAAAAGGGATATAAAATAGAAAAGACCGGCCCATACACCTTGCAATATGAAGGAGAAAATATCAGTGGTATAGCCAGCGGTAAACCCATCGTTATCACGATCGTGCCGGGTGGTGAAACCGGTATTGACAAGAACTTAATCATCATGCTTTCAGAAGAAGCTTCGTTGGAAGCAATTGCGAAAGAAGCAACTTCTTATGGCGCAGAAGTGCTTTATAAATATAATGCCTTGAACGGGTTGGCCATCAAGATACCGGAAGGTAAATCCGTAGATGAAGCCATGGAACATTTTAAAAAATTACAAGGCGTTGTCAGTGTTTCCAAAGATCAGATCAGCACGATTCAGCATTAAATCACAACAATTATGAACAAACTGCTCAAAAAATTCACGGCGGACAATCACTTTATTATGGCTGATCATCCTACAGATGTCCGTCCAGACATCACGGAGGAAGAAGCTATCGAAGGATTGAAAAAGGTCAGAAAGCAAATCGCGAAAATCCAAGATGTCATCTATGCGCACAACAAATACGCCGTGTTGATCTGTTTTCAGGGTATGGACACCGCCGGTAAGGACTCGCTTATCCGGGAGGTCTTCCAAAAATTCAATGCTCGAGGCGTTGTGGTGCATAGTTTTAAAACACCTACTTCCAAAGAACTGCAACACGACTACTTATGGCGTCATGCGGTTGCCCTGCCCGAAAAAGGAAAGTTTGGCGTCTTCAACCGCACCCATTACGAAAATGTATTGGTTACGCGCGTACATCCCGAATATCTTCTCAACGAAAACATCCCCGGCATCGACACTGTTGAAGATATTCCAAAGGATTTCTGGAAAACACGGTATGATCAAATCAATGCCTTCGAACAGCATGTGGTCAATAACGGCACCATTGTCTTCAAATTCTTCTTACATCTCAGCAAGGACGAGCAGAAAAACAGGCTCCTCAGACGACTGGAACAAGAAAAACATAACTGGAAGTTCTCCCCCGGCGACCTGAAAGAGCGCGAGCTTTGGGATCAGTACATGACGTGTTACCAAGAAGCCATACAGCATACGTCCAAGAAGCATGCCCCATGGCATATCATTCCGTCAGACAACAAAGCTATCTCCAGGTATTTGGTGGCGAAAATCATATTGGAGAAACTCAAAAAATATAAAGATATCCAATATCCGGAGATGCCTCCCGAAATCGAACAGCACAAAGCTGTTTACAAGAGAGAGCTGAAAGATAACGGTTGAGAATTATATGAGGTCGCAAATGTATAACAGATCGTATTGTTTTGATAATACGGAAGCCCTTTCGTGATTTAATTTTGTAGCATGCAATGAGATAATACAGGATCCATTACATGCTAACATGGAAAAAAAGAATAACTACATAACGAGCTTACTTCAGATTTTACAGGAAAATCAGGAGATAATCCGCTTCTTAGACAACGGGACATTTATAGCCATCGAAGAGCGAATTAAAAACGCAAACGCCATCTTCTTTGCCGGTGCCGGTCGTACAGGACTAGCTTTAAAGATGGGCGCCATGCGTTTTATGCATTTGGGCTTTCAAGTGTATGTAGTCGGTGAGACCACCACACCGGCGATATTAGAAAATGATTTACTGATCGTTGGCTCCGGTTCCGGCACCACATCTACGCTCGTTTCCGCAACAGAAAAGGCGAAGAAACAAGGAGCAAAAATTGTCGCCATCACAGCAGATGAAAAAAGCAAAATAGCAACCCTCGCAGACAATATACTGCCGATTCGAGCCGCATTAAAAACCGATTTTGGTTTAACGAACTCACAACAATATGCCGGGAGCCTTTTTGAACAATCGGTATTATTGGCTTTAGACGCCCTCTTTATGACCATTTGGCAATCATCCGGACTTACAAAAGAAGACTTATGGCCAAAACATGCCAATCTCGAATAAAAAACAACATTTATTTCATATTTTATCATGACAAAATTACAAGTAGCCATCGATTTATTAACGACGGAAGCCGCTTTAGCATTAGCAGACAAAGTTGCACCGTATGTAGACATCATTGAACTCGGTACCCCCTTAATCAAAGCAGAAGGATTGAAAGTCGTGACTGCCATGAAATCTGCGCATCCAGACAAATTGGTATTTGCAGATCTAAAGACAGCAGACACTGGTGCTTTGGAAGCAGAAATGGCCTTTCAGGCCGGTGCTGATCTTGTGACCGTAATGGGAGCCGTTGATGATGCCACCGTGAAAGGTGCTGTTGAAGCAGCAAAAAAAGCAGGTAAGAAAGTAGTCGTAGACACCATCGGTGTTAAGGATCGTGTGCAGCGGGCTCGCGAAGTTACAGCCTTTGGTGTTGAATTCGTGGAACTACATGCCGGTTTGGACGAACAAGCTCTTCCAGGCTATTCTGTACAAACCCTAATCAGCGAAGGTAAAGAGGCGCAAGTACCTTTTTCAGTAGCTGGCGGCGTCAATATCGACACTATTAAAGATGTCGTTGCTGCCGGAGCCACCGTAGCCGTCGCAGGCGGTGCGATATATGGCGCTGAAGATCCTGCTGCTGCTGCAAAAGCCCTCAGGGAAGCCATATATGCTTAAAAAAACGACGGTAGTTGCTTTTATGGATACTATATACTAATATAGCGCAGATTATCTTCTCGTAATTGAACATATGGTTACTCATTATTTAAAAGATATACAACACCATTCAGAAAGGGCCATCACGCCCTTTCACATCTTTGATTTGGACAAAGCGGCACTAGCACCATATAGAAAGCCGCACACAAAAGATCACTTTTGCCTATTATTTATCCAAAAAGGAAAAATGAAAATGCAAGTAGAAGATCGCTATTACGACATGGCGGCGGATAGCATAAGTGTGATATTTCCAGGCCAGCTCTCTTCGAAGGAACAGGTCACGGACAGCTTTGCGGGTAAAATGATCTTGTTCGACGAGGTATTATTCTGTTCGGATATCCTTAAAAATGAATTGAGTATCTACAACCATAACATCTCTGTTAAGCTCAATCATATCGCGCTTCCAAAAGCAGAGACCATCCAAGTACAAACCTTACTATCCCAAATTGAAGAGCTATATGGCGATTTGACTTCCGTCAAGAAAGAACAAGCACGTTTCTACATCAAGATTCTATTACTAAAGTTGGTCGAGTTTGTACACTCCGAAGTAGATAAGACGGCACACACCAATGGGCATACAAACGATTACGCTAAATTTCTCCAGCTTTTGGAACGACATTACAAAACCAAGCGTACGGTAAATTGGTACGCCGAACAGTTACGTATATCCCCCAAAAAGCTAAATGCCACAACCAAAAAACTAGCTGGATTAACCGCTATTGAAACCATTCATGCCCGAATTATGAACGAGATCAAGCAGTTGCTTCTACTATCCAGCTACTCACATAAAGAAATCGCATTCGAACTCGGATTTAATTCACCAGCAGCCCTCAATAAGTTTGTCCGAGCAAAGCTTGATGAAACGCCGTCGCATCTCCAAGAACAATTAACGAAAATGTATAACACATAGCTTCGCGGTGCTAGTTCCCGAATTTCACGTTCAAGTTATGTTTCTCTGCATAAGCCTTCCCCAATTCCAGTACTTCAAGGTACAAGTTATCAAACCCTTCGGCATAGTCCTCTTCGATGGCGAGCGCTAGCTGTTCAATGGTTTCCACATCTTCGTTATTATCGCAACGCTTAGCCATGTCCATATATTCCTTTTTATAAACAGGAAGAACATAGTAAAAAAGATCAATCGACTTGCCTTTGATGGCTCCAGCATCCTCATCAGGAGGCGTCATATCTTTTATACGGCCGATCGTTTGCTCCACATAGGCGATTTTTGCTTCCACTATTTGTTGCGCTTGATTGTTTTGTTTCGGATCGGCTGGCCAATTTTCACTTTTCACGATGGTGGACGTCAATGTTCTTGTGAAAGACTCCTGCGCAAAGTCGTGTAAAATATTTGTATTTAATACCGTACGCTGAAAGAACTCGTCTGCGCTCGGTCTGTTGCAGGAGGATATTACGGCGATCATGCCTATAAATAGCGTAACAATTACCAGTCTATTTTTCATTCTTTTATCTCTATGTTGTGTATAATAACTTGATGACAAAACTATGATTATTTTCGAAAATCCTATGGTACGAATAAAAAATTATATATTGCCGAAATATATTTATCACGTATGAAACAGATAGGCTTAACGTTACTCTGCTATCTTTCCGTCCAATTGGGTATTTTACACGGTCAGACCAAAGAAAAACACTATATAGGCCGTTATGGCCATAATGACGGCGTTTGCCTTTTTGAAGACGGTCAATTTCTACTTTATGGATACGCTACAGCCGTATTTGGCCGGTACCAATTTCAAGGCAACGAAATGCTGTTTTATCCAGACAAGCGTGATTTATTTGAAGTTTATGGTACCCAAAATCCACAAATCGAGGGGAAGCAGTCCCGCTATCAATTTATAGGGTTTGAAGAAGGGGAAACCTTTGCAAAGTTTGATCAAGATTCTATCTATCGGGTTTTCAATGCGGACGCGAATTGCTTTAACTATCCTTACAGCACAAACCGCACGCAGCCGGTAGAACATATTACCCTGATGAGTCAACCCGAAGACTCGGCCATCTTCCAAATATTTCATTTTGCCAATACAGCGGCACACAATGATTTCGTACTGGTTTATAACAAGATGGACAGAGTACATCAGGATTTTGTGGGACGGCTCGAAGGTAACGTACTCAAACTCTCTAACTATGGCGGTGAGGATGGATACAAGAAAAAAGAAGAAGATACCGAATGGGACGAGATCCTCCAATGGAAAGCACAATATGAAGCGTTAATAGCTTATCAGGAACATTCCTATACAGATGAGGATACGCAGACCGAATATCACAAATTATCACTTCAAAAAAGCAATGATCAACCGTCGGCATCGTCGTCCGTTGCCAAATCTCCGATTTTCTACACGGTATGTGAAGGCTCCCTGGAGCTATGGTCTCCAGATGCAGAAAACATTGTCAATACCGAAGCGCCTTTTCCGACCGATAAACCTGATGGTTTCTATTGGGTGAAAGAAGTGGACCGGGATAACTATGCCAATACACATCTGGAAGATGATGCTGTTCTCTCGTTAAAAGATATCGAAATAGCTAAACATGAGTTTACACCCGATGGCAGACCTGTTGTCACGGTTAACCTTACAGCAGAAGGGAAAGAAAAACTGGCTACTTTTACAGGAAACCATATCGGTCAGCATATGGCTATAGTGGTTAATAAGACCGTCCTTTCTATACCGCGGATTCAAGAAGAGATTCCTGGAGGAAGTTTGCAGATTTCAGGCAACTTCACGGTAGAGGAAGTGCAAAATATTGCTACACGCCTGAATAATAGATAAGATCGGCAGTTCACTAGTTAAACGATTTACGAAACGCCAAGGGGGTCTGCTCCGTTTTTGCTTTAAATAGTTTACTGAACGATTGCGGATGTTCAAAGCCCAATCCATAAGCGATTTCACTGATAGATAGGTTTGTTGTGCTCAGTTGTTCTTTGGCGTAATCTATGAGCTTGTTCTGAATATGCTGTTGCGTGGTCTGTTGCGTATGCAATCGCAACAGCGTTCCTAAATAGTTGGAAGAAATGTTCAGTTGTTCCGCTATGAGCGTGACTGTTGGCATACCGTTTTCCAGCACATTGTCTTTTTGAAAAAGGTCAGAAAGTACGCTTTCAAAACGGTCCAACAATTCGTAACTTGATTTTTTTCGGGTTAAAAACTGGCGTTCATAAAAACGTTCCGCATAAATCAGCAACAATTCCAGTTGTGCTACAATGAGTGCTTGGCTGAATTTGTCTATATTCGACTGATATTCCTGCTCCATTTTCAACAAGATATCTACCATGATTTTCTCTTCCTTATCCGAGAGAAAAAGTGCCTCGTTTACCGAATACCGGAAGAAGTCAAAGGATTTTATCTTTTTTGCCAAGGGCGTGTTCCAAAGAAAATCAGGGTGAATGAGCAAAAGCCAGCCTGTAGGTTCTACCACAGCATCCGGGTCGATTTCTATTTTCAGAAACTGAAGTGGTGCAATAAATGTCAATACACCCGAATCAAAATCATATTGTTGTTGTCCGTAATTGAACTTCGCATTGACATTCCGCTTTAACCCCACCGAATAAAAATCCTGAATCCATTTCATCTGGCTATCATTGATCGGATAAGCAACCTTGCTGTAATCAATCAAGCTGATCAACGGATGTTCAGGATTCGGCAAACTGCAAAACTTGTGAAATTCTGCAATAGAATTAAAGCGGAATGTGTTTTCCATAATAGCTAATTTACTTATTTTCTTTATATCATCTTATTTTTTACTGCGGCATCATTAGAAAGCGGTGGACAGCGTGTAGCTTTTCCATTGTTCGATATCTTTATTTAGCAAATCCGCCTTATTTTTCGCCATGTCGTAGGCATCGGTGCCCAATAATAAATGAACCGGCGGTGTAGCTTCTTTGCTGATAGCGATCAATACATCTGCAGCTTTCTCCGGATCGTTCGGCTGATTGCCGCTGATACTATTCAAGTGTGTTTTTTCGGACTGACGTGCAGCTTCATACTCCTGAATAGGTGAAGCTGGTGTTTTTACAGAACCGTTCGCCAGAAAATCCGTGCGGAAATACCCCGGATAAACAACCGTCGCGCTCACCCCAAATGCTTTTACCTCTTCCGCTAATGCTTCAGTAAAACCTGCAACCGCAAATTTGGTAGCACAGTAAATACCCCATCCAGCAAAACCTCCAAAAAGACCACCTACCGATGAAATATTGAAAATTGCACCTGATTTCTGCTGACGTAAATACGGCATTACATTTCTGATCACATTCAATGAGCCAAACACATTAACATCAAAATTTTCTCTTGCCTCGTCATCGCTCAGCTCTTCTAATGTGCCTATCTGTCCGTAGCCCGCATTGTTTACGACCACATCAATTTTGCCGAAATGTGCGATACCTTTTTCGATAGCCTTCTTTACATCATGATCATCCGTTACATTTACTTCGATTGGAAGAAAGATCTCCGATGTATCTCCAATCTCTTCGATAAGCGATGCAACGCGCCGTGATGTAGCGACAACCGCATAGTTGTTTTGTAAAAGTTTTTTCACCAATGTATGTCCCAGACCTTTTGAAGCTCCGGTAACCAACCATACTTTTCTTGTTTCCATTTTCTTCATTTTATATTACGTTAAAACAATAGGACAAAGTTGGTTGTATCCAAACGGATGGACGTAGCTAAATCAATGATTGACGTAGTCAAATCGTGGATGTTGCGCGTTGTAATCCCTAAAAGGTATAATATTCGTTAAAAACATAATTTTATACCCGAAATGGTATAATATTGTGATTTTTATGATCTATTAGCTTTGTTTGGTAAAGAAGTTGGTGTAATTGACAAAAATAGAGACTAACTTCGTAAGCATCATTAAATTTCAAACATAAAACCACGATTATATGGAAAACAGATTCGATATGCAGCAAGTGGAGCCGAATGGCTATAAAGCAATGTTTGCTTTAGAGAATTTTATACAAAATTCACAACTCTCCAAAACACATATAGAACTGATCAAGATACGAGCGTCGCAGATCAACGGCTGTGCTTTTTGCATCGATATGCATACGAAGGACGCCTTAAAGCAGGGTGAAACGGCACAACGCATTTTTTTACTCAATGCATGGAAAGAGGCGACGCTATTTACCGAAGAAGAAAGAGCAATCTTAGCCATCACCGAAGAAGTTACGCTGATCAGTCAGCACGGATTAACGGATGCAACTTACGCAACAGCCGAAAAACTATTTGACCAGCAGTACATTGCGCAGATCATCATGGCTGTAGTCACGATCAACGCGTGGAATAGAATCGCCATCAGCACAAGGAAGACAGTGTAAGAATTAAAGACCATGACCATGTCACCTTTACTATTTATTTAGTTTCATCTTGCAGGACGCTTTTCTGCAATAAGCACATTAGTAAGTATAAGTCAAGTTAGACTTGCGCATGTACCATGACGAAAAGCACAATCCCGCCATACCGGAAAATAAAAAACTCCAAAAACCGCGGACTCAATCTTTTTGTTTTCAATATATCCTTATATACTTGATTGCTCTTACTTTGTGTACCGTGTTTTTATCGTACCCCTGCCCACTGTATTTGGAGGTATTCGCAGAAGCCGCTACCCCCAACGAACTCGTCTCCATGGAACTCCAATACGGCGACAAACCATGTTCATCAGACTCCGCGAACCCAGTTGCGCCGATCTTTGTCAAGTAATAGCCCAGTCGTAACATTTCACCTTCATACTCCAGCTCGGTTAGAAACATCTCGTTCATTTCTCCCGGCGAAGCAAAATACCAGCCTCCCGATCCATTCTTATTTTTATCGGCACACCATTTAAAAGCTGGGTACTTTTCTTTCCAGCCCTGGATAGCCTGTATAGCTTCCTGATTTTTCATTCCATTGTCTAAATCATTTGCATTCGTTTTTACAGCCTCCAATGACCAAGGTAGCTCGGCCTCATCCAGCGAAACCGCCATAGCATACATGCCGCCACTAAGCGTTACCACTTTATAAACCAACGCCTCTTCTCCACCTTCCGAATACAGATCGCCTACCTTATAAAATTTAATTTCAGGGTCCTTTTCCTTCTTCTTGCAGCCAATAACCACCACAGCAAATAGACAAGCCAAACAGAGCTTTAGCAAATATTTTTTCATAATCTCATTAAATAGTTTAATGCAAAAACGGTTAGCGACCACCAACCGCTACAAATTTATGAAAATTTAGAAATCTTTCTGCACCCTCTGGTGATGGACCATGCAGTTGTTTATTTTCTTTTTAGAAAATCCGCTGGTTTTTACGCCGACGGTTTTTGATGATCATGAATCGAATAATGCGGTAGCCGTATGTCACTTTCTTTTTTTGCGTCAGCATCGGCAATGCCATGGTACACATCAGTGATACGCAGGCGAGCAAGCCTAAACTTCCGCCAAAACCGTCAAATCTCCGCGCGGCAAACCACAGCAGAAAAGCATATACGCATGCCGAAAATGCGAGCGAGTACCGATTGATGTGCGTCGTGGAGGTGACCATCCCGATAAAGCTTCCGCCCACGATATACATCGGGATATTGGTTACGTAAAATGTCGGTAAGACATCTTGAAAAACATAAAAAAATAAACCTGTAGCCAAAGCCACCAAGGCCGAAGCACGAACTGGCCCTTGTTTCGCCTTGATATTCACGCCATAGGTCACAAACGTTCCGAACAAAGCTGCGAGCGTGCATACCGTGTAACTGACTACCATCATTTCAATAACCAGTTTACCAGTAATACACTAAACAAAAAGCCGATAAAAGCCAATGTTCCCAATTTGCCTCCGACGCCCACCAGTACAGATCGCGTCAGCACATACATGGCGGCCGTAAACAGTCCCGCAAGCAGAATAATGACATAAATACTCCCCACATGCAAAGAACTCATGCCGATGAAGGCTCCGCAATAAATCGGCGGCGGAATTTCTTTCAGATAACTGGATTTCCGATCCAGCAAATACAAATAGGAGCCAATGGTACCGACCACACCAAGCGAAAGCACAGGCCCCCAGCCTACAGCGTTGTTCAGCCAATAGGTGATCAATGCCGAAATAGGTATCCATACCACCACTCCTACTTTTTCAAAATTCAACTTGGTATGGTGGAGGCTTTTTAACTGGTATGCCCCGATCAACAAAAACAGCGTTAGGAGTAAGATCGCCGGAATAGCAATTCCGCTGTTGCCTGACTCTTCGAACATACTTGCCAGTACGAAAAACTGTACAAAAAAGATCAAGAGAATAACGATAAATCTGAGAAGTTTCTTTTTTTTCATCCACCTTCGAAATGACGGCAAACTTACAAAATATTATGATTTTTTCGTCAGACGAACCCTATCGCGATGACTCTCGATAATTTCCATTACGATTTCAAAATATGTCTGCCCGGTCCCTTCTTCCAATTGCTTCAGTTTTTCCTTAACAAAATCCTGATTGTACGCGCTGCCCGCACCCAGTTTTGCCTCATAATACGCCTTGGTGGCATCTATGCCCAAAGCTCTTTCCGAAACCGCAATATCTTTCCAAACAATTTCCAACAGATCGTAATCCTTCCACTTGCCATACCCCCCATATAACACATCATCAAGTGCGTCCAAGCTTTCTCCCAATTGCCAATCTTCTTCCTGCATCAATTGTTCATTGATTTGTTTATAAAACGAAGGAATGGAGGTGATGGTAGACCCGTCCAGATAAATTGTCAACTTCGTTTTATTATCATTAATATTCATTTTCATGTACTTATTGATAAACTTACGAAATATTTTTAGGTCGATAGCTGAACAGGCGGAAATCACGCTTTTCGGCTTTTCTATATCGGCATGAACGGGGGCCAAACAGCTAAAAATGCGTCGTTCAGCCGCGTGAACCCGGGCCGAAACCCGCAAAAACCTACTGTTCGTAGATTTTTTTGGTCGTTTATAAAAATTTTAGAAGCTTGCCGACAGGACTACTGAAAAACATTCATGGGTCTACAGGGCACTTTCACCCCCCCTACAGGACCGTTTCACGATTTTTTTTGGTCGTCTATAAAAATTTTAGAAGATTACAGCCCATTATACAATTAACAGATAAAAAAATAAATTAAAACAGCTATTATGGAACAAACCAAAATATACCAAACGATGATGAACCTACTATCTAGACACACACGCCCGGATGAGAAATTAGTGAGAGCTCTTCATCCATTAGTTAGGCAACGTGCCTACGAAGCCAAAGACATATTCATTTCCAAAGGAGAAATTCCTAATCGCATCGCCTATATCTGCGAGGGAGCTGCCGTTGCCTATGAATATGGTGATGACAACCGCCGGCTTGTTTGGGTGTGGAAAGAAGAAGAGCTAATGATGCACACACCCAGCGTGCTGAAGCCGCACAAGAGTGATCTCGACATTATTTTTACAGCCAATAGTCAAGTTATGGAGATTAGTGTTAAGGAATTATATCAATTTCAACGGGAGAACCCAGAGTTTACACCATACCTCGGTCACTTCCTGCAGGCGGAGTTCACGAAACTAACCGACCACATCTGCTGGTTGAAAACCACCTTCGGGAAAGAACGTATATATGACTTTAAGCAAAATTATCGATTGCATAATATGCTCTTGCCAGACGAACAAAAAGCACAGTATCTAAATATAAGCCTTCGCTGGTACCAAGCAAACAAATAGACATTACCATCTCTTTTGTACATCTTGGTATTTCTTAAAATGCTGCTTTGTCCATTTAGTAAGATGATACCCTTTGCATTGCTCACAATAGTATACCCGTCGCTGTTCTACCTTGCCAGCGCGGTGTTTAATTCGGGAACCATCAATCTTGTTTCGTCGCATAAACGCAGACCACTTCAGTTTCTGAATGATGATTCGCGCTTCGATTTTTGTCGGAAAGGAAACCTTTCCCGTTGCACGGCACTTTCGGTAGCCATGCGCCGTATAATCTGTCGCCATACGTCATCCTTTCCTATCTGATTAGAAAAACACTCTTAGGTTACCTTAAAGATAAGAAAAACAAGGATAAAACTCTATTCATCACGAATTAATTCATGTAGTTTATGAATTAATTCAGTAAGTAGGTGAATTAATTCGGGCTCTTTACGTAGTTCTGCATAATGACCACACTACATCGTGCTGTAATTTGGCAGCATGAAGTTTATCACCAGGCATATCATCTTATACAGCATCCGGACATTCCTACTGGTTTTCTGGTTGTACGTTGCACTGGATAAATTATGGGAGCCCAGCGCTTTCCGTGCAGCCTTGTTACGCCAGCCGTTTCCCGACCCGTGGGCCGATGTCCTTTACTGGTTATTGCCGGTCGGCGAACTCATTTTAGGGTTACTGTTTTTAATTCCTACGAGAAAGCGCTTCCGCCATATCCTATCACCCCTCCCCTTTTTGCTTTCCGCTTTCCTAATGCTAGCTTTCACAATGTATATCGGCCTAGGTGTAGCGGGTTTCTATGCACAGCGTCCCTGCGGCTGTGCCTCGGTATTCAGTGGAATAAGCTGGGCGTGGCATCTTGTTATTAATATCGTCTTGCTTGGTCTGTCTATCGTAGGATACCATCTAATAAGCAGCCATACGCCAACCGATAGCAATGGACCAAAACATAAAGAACAGCAATCATCTTTTCACCCATTCATCCTGTTAATTTCAGTCCCACTCAACCATATATTAGTGGTCATAGGCAAAAGATTTCCGAGGAGATTCGCTGTATTCCCGGGTAGGCCGGTATGTTTAAACCTAAATTGTACGTTCGTGGTGTTTCCGTAAAAAATGCCATCGAGGTTAAAAAGAGGCTGTACCGCCTCGCAAAAGCATAGGTACAGCCAACAACTAAATTAACACAGAGTTTTTTGAGGTAAACTTTTTTTGAGCAAAACCCGATAGACGTATATTTCGGGTAAAAAAAGGCCACAACATGAATACTACAGCATTCATCAGAAAAAACATATTAGCTACGTTAGCGGTAGCTTTAATTACAGGTTTCTCGGCTTTTAAAGCCGTGGAGAAAGCTACCTTAACAGAGGTTTGGTTTTTGTTTGACAGCCCCTTAAATCCCGGTGACGCCGGATACGAAGATGCTGT
>PJTX01000299.1_pt1 | contig 13278 bp, 9 predicted proteins | sample 1512091 | NCBI WGS metagenome assembly PJTX01 (sample SAMN08177681, study PRJNA422409) | Soil metagenome, whole genome shotgun sequencing project. | isolation source: Soil enriched (2) on filter paper: beechwood xylan treatment | place: USA: Madison | collected 2015-01-15 | reverse complement strand
CGAAGGCTGCCTCTATACCGGCAACGTAGACCTCCAGTTCATAACCGCTGTTGCCTACTTGTGGTATCGAGGTTTCGGCCAGGAACCAGAACATCTCGGGTGGCCAGTTATCTGGAAATACCAGCGGCAGGGCATCGTCATAGATCCCGGGCTCGGGCAACAAGGTGCACATGTAGGCGGGCGCCCCTGGTGCGCCTGGCGCACGGGTGCTGGTGGCACGCGACTGGCACAGCTCCAGGGATTGGTCGAGGCTGTCCTTGTACCACATCGGATAGCCACCCGTGGCGAAGGTGTAGGGCCCCGGGTCGACATCAGACAGCGCGGCGAACGCGGCGCTGGTAACGGTAAGAGAGAAACCGGCGGCCAACAGCGCACGGCGCGACCAAGTGTTCATGCTGCCTCCTTGAAGGCTGAGCCTTTGTCTGTTCATGGCACCAGCACCACGTCTTCGGTGTCGCTACCGCCGTTGGTACTGGTGACCTGCACCTTGGCCGGCGGGATGGGTGACAGGCTGGTGCTCAGCGTCTTCACGGCGCCAGTGCCGCTCAGATTGCCGATCAGCGCGCCGTTGCCGGTATGTGCGGTGAGCACTGGCGGCGTGGTTTCGTCGCTGGTGCTGGCCACCAGGGTCAGCTCGCCGGTGGACAGGCGGTACTGAGCCTGGGTGATGGTAACCAGGTCGGTCAGCGGCACGTTGGCGGTGGTCAGGCTGCTGGTAGGGATCGCCACGCTGTTGTCGGCGGTCAGCGTCAGGATCGACCCGGCGGCCGGGTCGAGCACCGACTGGGCGTACCAGGCACCGGTACCGTTGGCCTCGGTGAGGTTCAGGTTGGGTGTCTGGCTGGTCAGGGCGACGCTGGCCGGTGGCGGTGGGGCCATCACGAAGATGTCCTGCTGCGCGTGCAGGTCGCCGTTCTCGGTATGCCGCGAGTAGGTACTGCGTTGCGGCATCAGCGGGGTTGGCAGGGCCACTTCGGAAAGCTTGCCCGAGACCGCGAACAGCTCGGTGCGCAGGTCGATGCCACCGGGGCCTTCGATGCGTACGTAGTTGGTATTGAACGGGCTGCCGGTCACCCGTTCTTCCAGGTTCGGGTCGCCGATGAAGCGCTCGCTGCCTTCGGTGTAGGGGCCGTTGACGCTGCGCAGGAATGGCCCGACATCGCCTTTCAGGGCGCCAGTGAAGTCGCCAGCGCCGGCAATGCCGATGTCGCGGGTCATGTTGATTGCCCGGCGCCCACCCGCAGGTACGTCGAACACGTCAACGCCGTATGGGTGAGTGACCACATAGGTGCCGGCGGTTGGTACATCGACCCGGATACGCACCCGGGCGAAGCTGACCTGGTCGCCGTCGACCGGTTCTTCAGCGGCAAAGGCCGCTTCGATGGCGGTGCCGTAGCTGAGGTCGATGCCGCGGGTGGCGTCGACGATGGCGGCATCGGCGGTGAACCAGAACGCCTCGTCAGGGAAGTTGGTGGGGAAGACGATGGGTTGGGTATCGTCGAACACGCCGGGGGTAGGCAGCAGCGTGCACATGTACGACGGTGCGCCGGGCGCGCCAGGCACCCGCGAGCTGACGGCCTTGGTCAGGCACAGGTCGAGGGTACGACCGTGGCTGTCCTGGTACCAGGCGGGGAAGCCGCCATTGGCTGGGACGTAAGCGCCTGGATCGACAGCGTTCAAGGCAGCCTGCGCCGGGAGCTGGAGCATGCCGGCGAAAATCGCCACTGCCAGCGGGTGGGGTATCGGTCGGTGCATGAGTCATTTCCTCCTGCAAACGGGCCCATGGACTTGGGGCGTCTGGCAGGAGATCGGCAATAGGCGTGCCAAGCCGGGAAAAACATGCTGTAGCCCTTGCAGGGCAAGGGATCCAATTCTCTTGCGAAGGCCTTGGCAAGTATTTGCCGTTGGGCACCGTGCCCCCAAGGTTGGGGACTGGGGCAGGTGGTGCCGACCCATTCGTAGCATCAGCTACTCGGTCGCTACACCTTCGATCTCGGCGTACGTAATTTGCGTGGCTTTTTCTCTGAACGCTTGCCGGGTTTGAGATGCCAGCGATCGGCATTGGCGAGCAGGCGCTCCTGGATCGCAGGTGGGTAGTCGCTCAGCGTTGTCACCGCTGGAACGGGCTTGCCGGGCATTCCAGCTTCGCGGATCACCTTCGGCCAGCGCGGTCGCCAGCACAACAGCAGGCTCAGCCAATGGCCGGTTCCGATGATGACGAAGGCGGGACAAACCAAGAGCAGGACGACTTTGAACAGCCAGCTGCTTTTCCGGAAGAAGCGACCCAATCCTTCGAACTGGGCACCGAATGCCTGGACGAGCGAGGGGAGTTGGGTGCTCAGACGGGGACGGGGGACGGCATGTGGGCCATCTTCCATATAGCGGCGAATGAATTCCCACTCGTCCCGAAGTTCACTACCGCCTTGGCCTTGCTTGCCGAGTAGGGCCATTTCCATGTGAGGGAGGCCGGTGTGGCTGGGGTGCCAGACCAGGCACAGCCTCATGCCCGCGCTGAGGGAGTCGTCTTCGGGTTTGACGCCTGTGCTTCCGGTTGTTCTCCAGGGGAATGTAGCTATACCGCCGCAGCAGCTTGGTCTATGGAGGTGAACTTGCTGGGTTTTTCGATTGAAGCGAATGAGCAAGTGGCGACTGGTAAGCATTTCTAGTCGCGTAAAACGAAATCCGTATTTGGCATAAAAATAATAAACGGCTCCGCCTATTGATAGCATGTATGTGCTGAAAAGGACCGAGAACACAGAAAGGAAGTCGGGTTGAGTTATGTTGGTGTAGACGGAGCTCAATGTTATCTTCAGCCATGCGTAAGTCATCGGAACTAAACTGCCAAGCGTCATTATAGTGATGATGCCGCGTTTTTCTTCTGACCCGCCACAGCGCATTTCCATATATGTATCGTTAAAAGAAAATATCGGGCCGCGTGCATTGGGTTTTTCGCTGACACTGTTGAAGTGTATTTGTTTGCTCATGTCATTTTCATTGGAATCCTTGTCAGCTCGCTTTTCAATCAAGCTTCTCTGCGCGTCAAATACCTTACGCTTCGCTTTTGATTCAATTGCCATCTCCCACAGCCCCCGCTCGATAAGATACATCAAAGGACCTCGCTGAAAGCTGAGTGCAGGGCTGCTAACTCTTCTCGTTCATCGTAAGGTTTAGAGCTTTTATCCAAACGATAGCTGCTTCGCTTGCACCACTTTTCCAGCGCATCGTCCTCGAGCAAGAAAATGATGGTAGTTAGGAGCAAGCCTACCCAGAACGCTCCTAAAATTAATTTGGTTAACAGCAAACGAGCCGCCTGCGTGCCCAGTCTAGTAGCCAGGCTGCTTAATGATCGCCCTACAAGACGTATGAGTTTGCTCTGGTTATTGATCGTGAGGCGATCGAAGAGGGGCTTAGCTATTCCTATGGCAGTTCCCAATTCTCCGACAGATAAAGCGAGTGTAGCCAGTGCGCGCGTAAAATAGGCCCCACTCAATGTCCACGATTTCGTTGAGGCACTAGGTTGAGTGTGACTTTTTACCCCGTCGGCGAAGTCCCACCAAGCCAGTACGAACCCACCCATCCCCGCTAATCCGGCGCCCCAGAGTTTCAGCCTCCCCAAGGTCGCAACTGCACCTCTACCGGTCACGCTATTTGCGCCGTAACGCGTCACCACCTGTTCCACATAGCTGGCCCCAATCTCGAAACCCGCCGCAGCCGTGGTCATGGCGGCTGCCATGAGTTCGGTCTTAATCCGTACATCACTGCCAGGCAGTTCGCGGGCCTTGAACGCCATCAGCATCCCTTCCAGCAGGCATACAAGACTGGAGACACGTACTTTGTAGAAGTCGCTCTTATTGGCTTGCATCAATCCTTCGGCCCAGGCCTGGTCCAAGTAACGTCCTGCCTGGCCAGCGCTGCGCTGCGGATTCAATGGCTGCCCGCTACGAGCCGCATCACTTAGGCGTATGTCGACAGCTGTCTCATGTACCGAAGCAAACAGCGTCAGGCGCAGGCCATGGTGCAGGGCACGGTCCATACTGTTGGGGGCTCCGGTACGCAGTACCTGTCGGCCCAGTGCCACGTACCAGGCGTATAGACCGATGCTAGCGTGGCTGTTTCTGTTCTGCAGTTCTTCATATAAAGCGTTGGCGCGCCCGAAAGCATTCGCCGCAATGTGTGCTTGCCGGACAAGTGACTCACGCAGCACAAACCATGATTCCGACGGTGGTTTGGCCATGGCCGCTTCCCGCAGCGTCGCGAGCGCATCACGAATGTCATCCTGGTTGTACGTGATACCCCGTATCGCCAGGTTGCTCCGATCAGCAACGTCACTGCGCCACCAGTGGTCCAGCACGGTCGTTCCCCATTCACTGAGCTCCATGCCGATCACGCACTGGCCGGTCTGTTCGGCAAAGGCTAGGCCATTGATCAGGTCGGCATTGTCGTAACGGTCCAAGGCCTGTAGCAGGCGTTCACTGATCAACCAGCGGGCATGATCCTTGGCCCGATCCTCTGTCTCCTGTTGGGCCTGTTGCATGGCCTGCTCGAAACTTTCCAGCTGATCGTGCATCGCCTGCCGATCGACCAGATGGCCGTATTTCTGGTCGAACTTCTTGCTGAATTCACCGCTATCCTGACGGGACTGGACCTTGGCGCGGACGTCGCGCTCGAACTTCTCAAGCTGTGGTCTCATCCTCTCATCATGCGCATCGGCCTGTTGCCTAGCCCGATCAGAAAATGCATAGAACTCCACCGGCGTAGCCGGCTGGTTGCGAATGGTCTCGGCCATGACTTCGCGCTTGACGATCCGGTCGGCCATCATCTGCGGGTAGAGCTTTTCGATCTCCAGGAACGATTGTGCGATTAGCAGTCTTCGCTCGTTGTCCACGCCTGGTTCTACGGAGTGCCGCAGCCACTTGGTCTTTACGTCGTCGACGGCAGCATTGCGCCAGGCATTGAGCTCCTGGGTGATACCGATGGCGTCTTCGATGACGATTGCGGCGCCGCGGGGTTTGGTTTGGTTAACCAACGGTGCCAAGGCTTGTCGTGACGCGTGTGGCGAGACGATCTGATCGTTGTTGAAGGGCTGCATGTCCAGCAGCGCTTTCAGGTCTGAATCCTCCTGGGCTTTGAAGTCGGCGACCCAACCAAGCTGATCGTGCTTGAGTACATGGTTTTGCGGCGGCGCATCGGAGGGCTGGATGAATTGGGCGATATCGATGGCCGGTAGACTACTGCGATACTCGTCCTCAAGTAGGCGATAGTTGTCGAGCATGCGTGGGGTCAGTGGGGAAGGGCTGAACAAAGGGCGCAGTTCTTGGATGTCATCCAGATCGTAAAGAGTGATAGTCCAGCCAAAGCCGCGAATGATCTCCTCTAGGTTGGCGGCGTTGGGAGCGGATTCCCAAGGCGCGTCGGCGCGGATGTACAGCAGCGAGCCGTTGGGTGCAACGCGGTACTGGCTGTGCCATTGATAGGCCGGTTCGCTGTGACGCTTGATCAGCAGGTAGAGAAAGCCTTCGCGCAAAGGGCGGATGGCATAGTCAGAATGGGTCAGCTCGCCGACATCTTGAAAGGGGCTGAGGTAGCCCGGCAATTTGGGCAAGCGGGCGCGTTGTGCCGGGTTGCCACCGACGGCGGCGTAGCGCAGGGGCAGCAGTTCGAAACGGCGGGTGCAATCCGCGACAGGGCTGTTGCGCAGTGCAGGGCGGTAGCCGGTGGTGATGCGTCTGCAAAGTTCGAGGGTTTCGGTGACCGAGTCCATGGCTGTGTACCTCAATTATTGGCGTGCAGGCGTCGCTGCACGTTGTCCATCAGGGATGTCTGCTGTTCGCGCGTTGCAACAATCGCGTCCTGCCAGGCTTGTGAGCTACTGAGTTGTTCGCCGTGGCGAGCCAGTATGAGCACATAGCTGATGAGGTCTTCCTCACGGTCCAAACCTTGCTCGCGCGCCTGATCTAGGTAGTGCTGGATGAGACCAACCCGTGTTCCATGGCAAGCAGTGGCCAAGGCTGCACAGGACGGCTCGTCCTTGATCAGCTCGGCAAGTTGATAGCTCAGCGGGTCTCCCGCCAATTCAGCCCAACAGTCTTCGTTTAGCGTGATTTGTGGGAGGTGCAGGGACGGAGGCTGATCAGCACCGGATACTTGTAGCCACAACCGCTTGTTCGGGTGCGCTACAGGTGACCACCAGTGATGGATGGGAGCCAACCATTCGCTTATCCCTGGCAGCTCACGATATGTATCCAGCACTCGCAAAGCTGCAGCGTTGTGGAAGCGCAGGAGGTACAAATGGCCGTCAGCTCCCGTCACGATGTTGGCGTGGCTCAGATGCCGGGCAAGTTGGGCAGTTGGTAACGCGCTGACGATCCAGCCGCAAACCGCGCCCGAAGCAAGCTGTTCGAGTTGCCATTGAAAATCGTACTGGGCCGACACATCGGAGCCTGGCCGCGATCCGAATAGCCAAGGGCCTGCTGTTCGCAGATTGTGGAGCTGGGTTTGTTGCAGCAGCGGCCAGCAGCGGTCCTCATAGTGCCGGGTCAACTTTTCCTGCACGCCGGGTGACAGGCTGGCCATTTCCACGATCGCGCTCAGACGATAGCGGTCGGAGGTGCGCAGCACCTCCACCACAGTCCTGATAAATGGGCTTGGCATCAGCTTGTTCCTTCCATGCGAATCATGTTGTGGCCGTCCGCAATCGCTTTCAGCAAGCAGCTCAAGCAAATGGGCTCGCCAGGCTCTGGTACGCCGAAGGTCGATGTCATGCGCTGGCTGCATTTGGCCTGCTGACTGACAGGACCCTTTAAGGCCAGTGCTAGTCCGTCCAACGTGATACCGGCACCATCTATGCGCAGCAACCCGGCCGGACTCCTGATAGTCAGGCTTTCGCTGACCTGGATGTCATAGACCTTGGTTGTGTGGCGGATGGCTTCCCCGGCCTGCAAGGTATTGTGACCGGCCACGCTCTGTTCCAAGTGACCACCGATTTCTATCGTGTGATTGGCTTTGGTGACGTCCTGGCGGTGGTTGCCGACCTGTTCGATGCGGTCCTGGCCAGTGATAATGGTATGGTTCCGGCCAATGGTCAGGGTATCGTCATTGCCGATTTCGTGGGCCCGGTCCTGGCCGATATTGACGGACTCGTCCCGGGCAATCTCTTCCCGACGGTCCTGGCCAATCGAAAGGGTCTCATCCTTCTCGACACGCTCGGTGCGGTCGTTCCCGACTTGCGTGGTTTCATCGTGTTTGACGATGTTGTTCTGGTCTCTTTCTGCGTGGATGAAGACTTCCTGTCGTCCCAGTTCGTCCTCGAAGCGCAGCTCGTTGAAGCCATCGCCCTTGTGGGTCTGGCTCTTGATGGTCATGCGGGTCTTGTGTTCGGGCAGGTCGTACGGCGGCAGCTGGTTTCCGCAATAGGTACGCCCGGTGATCATCGGCTGGTCGGGGTCGGCGTTGACGTACTGGATGATCACGTCCTGGCCGATGCGTGGGATAGCCATCGAGCCCCAGCTACCGCCGGCCCAGCCCTGTGACACGCGCACCCAGCAGGAGCTGAACTCGTTGTTCTCGCTCTCCCGGTCCCAGGGGAAGCTCACCTTGACCCGGCCCCACTCGTCGCAGTAGATCTCTTCCCCGGGCGGCCCGACGACCGTGGCCATGTGCGGGCCGTCGATGCGTGGTTTGGGCAATGGCGCCGGTCGCCATTCGATCCGACCGGGCACCAGCACGGCTTCCTGCGAGTAGCGCGTTCCTTGTTCGGCCCCGGCAGCTTCTTCTTGCAGGCTGGTGAACTGGCTGCCCTCGTGACGTACACGCATTACGCGCCAATGGGCGTTGAGGTCTTTGCGCGGATGCTCGATGAGGGTAAAGCTCAGCCCCGGTTGCAGGCGTATATCGTCACCCTCGACTTCGGCAATACGGGCGTCATGGCGCAGGGCCGTCAGGCGGGTAGCGGTGAAGGGCACACCGACCGCATCGCGCTTGTAGCGGCCGGGGTAGTCGAAGCGCTCATAGTCCCGGGACTGATGGGTGATGCCACTGTCACTTGCGCGGTGTTCCTGCCGGTATTGCGGGTTGGTGAAGGTGTAGTCCCGCTGCACCTGGCGTGCGGTGCGCACCTGTTCGCTGTAACGCAGGCGGCGCAGGCAAGGCCTGGCCTGGTCACCACCGCTGTTGGCGCGGTACAGCACCTGGTCGGGGCCGATGTCGTCTTCATCGAAGAAGTCTTCATCCTCGTCGTCGGCCTTGATCGCGCCTCGGCTGATCTGCCCCAGCGCCAGCAGCCGGTCGGTGATGACCAGCAGGTGGTGTTTCGGTGTGTGCTCGAAGCGATAGACAAAACCCTCTTCACCCGCCAGGCGGGCGATGAAGTCGAGGTCCGTTTCACCGGCCTGTACGCAGAACTCGCGCACCTGGTGCTCGCCCATGCTCTTGATTTCGAAACGGGCAATGCCCTGGCGCCTGAGCATCAGTTCGAGAATCTGCGGTACGGTTTTCTGCTGGAAGATGCGCCAGTTCGAGCGCAAGCCGGCACGGGCCAGCACGGGCTCGACCAGGGCGCGGTAACGGGTGCGATAAAACCCCGTCTCGCCCTGGCTGAAGCTGCTGACCAGGCCATGCACGTAGCGCAGGGGGCGCTCACCGCGCCAGATCGTGAACAGCACAGGTTTGTCGAGCAACTGGCCGAAGTCGACCTCGTCTTCAAAACTGATCAATTCCAGCTTCAGCTGGAACGGTGAGCTGATCATTTCGTCGAGTTCGAACGAAACCACTTCGAAGTCACTCTGGCCAGCCAGCGGCTGGAAGGTGAAGCGCAAATCGGATTGGCCAGGCATGCGGATCCCCCCTGCTACTGCTGCAGAATGCCGTTGAGCGACTCCAGCACTTCGGCGGTAATCAAGCTCAGGCGGTAGCTGTAGTAGCAGTAGGCGCAGACCATGGCGATGGCGGAGATCACCAACGGGCTCCACCAGGGCCATTCCCGGCGCAGCATGCGGTGGGGACGGTGGACCACGTTGGTATACGGATCGCCCGCGAATTGCGGCGTGGGGCCGCGCAGTTCACGAATGACCTTGTGCATTCGCGAGATCAGGGCATTGATGATTTCATCGCACTTCGGGTCCAGGGCGTACTTGCCCTTCAGGCCCAGGCAAAAGCAGAAGTACAGGAACTCCAGCACATCCTGGAACTCCTTGGGCGACTGCATCAAGCGCTCCAGCAACACGAAGATCTTCTCGCCACCCTGGGTTTCGTCATGGAAGATGCTGAGCAGCGGTTCGTGGCTCCAGCATGAATTGTTCCCCCAGGGGCGGCTCATCACGGTCTCGTCCAGATAAAGACACAAGGCATAGGAATAAGCTTCGAGGTGCACAGTGGAGTAACCGTGCTGCTGTATTTCGTCGCGGATGGCGCTGACCTGGATCTGCAGGGCCTTGTGCACCTGTTCGATGTTGGGTAGGTCATCCAGCGTTTGCAGGCGAATGGCCAGGCCGAACAGCGGGTTGGCCGCGTCAAGCATCAGGTTGGCGAAGCCGCCGCGAAGCTGGAAGTCCGGGTCGGCTGGATAACCCTCACTATCTGCGCACCTGCCCTGACCGGGCGGATAGGGTGAATCGGTGCCCTCCTGGACATCGAGGATGGCATGCAGGCTGCTTTCGGTTACGTCATGGGCAGCGTTGGCGGTCTGGAATTTTCCAGGACGAACAGCAGATGGGCCGGGCATGAAGAGGTCCTTGTCTTCCAGTAGGCTGAAGACATGAACACTATCGGGGAATCGATTCTTCGAGGAGCTTGGGGCTTCCCAAAACGTTGTAGGAATTTTCGCCTTTTGGCTTGTCTGGACGCTGCAATGCCGGAATCTGCGCCAGCCCATGTGTGGGCGGCGCAGCACCGCAACCGGTCAATCAGCCAAACAACCTGGCCAGGCAACCCAGCTTCTTCTTGTACGAGCGCCGAGCCTCCAGTGCGTCCTCCAGGCTGACCTCCAGGAACCGCGCCTGCTGGTTGGGCTGCATCTGCCCGATCAAGTCCAGGTCGGCGCTGATCACCGTGCCGATCATGGCGTAGCCACCACCCGACACCGCATCACGGTGCAGGATGATCGGCTCCAGCCCCGCGGGTACCTGGATCGAACCGATCGGGTAGCAGCTGTCAACGATGTTCGACGGGTCCGAGCCGGCCCCGAACGGCTGCTCCCGTGGCTGGAAGCTCAAGGCACTGCCGCCCTTGTAGCGATAGCCGATACGGTCTGCCTCGGAACCGACCGTCCAGGCTTCGGTGAAAAAGCTTTGCGCTGCAGCTTTGGTCAGGCGATGAAAATACAGCCCCGGCACCACCCGCAGCACCACCTCGCCGCCCAAGGCCTGGCGCAAGGCCATTGGCAGGCTCGCGCCGGCGCGGGTCTTGCCGCTGGGCATGCCGACCGGCAACAGGTCACCCGCCATCAGCTTGCGCCCATGGAAGCCACCCAATGCACCCAACGCATAGGTGGAGCGGCTACCGAGCACCTCGGGTACATCGATACCGCCGGCCACCGCCAGGTAGGCCCGGGCACCTGCAGTAGGGAAGCCGAAACGCAACACCTGCCCGGCACGTACGGCAAACGCCGTGTCCGGGCGTTGCTCGCGGCCATCGAGCAAGGCCGGCATCTGCGCACCGCAAACCGCCACCAGTGCATCCTGCTGGAACTCCAGCTCCGGCCCCACCAGCGCACACTCAAGGCCGGCGCTGCCGGCCGGGTTGCCCACCAGGTGGTTGGCCGCCCTCAGCGCGTACTGGTCGAGGGCGCCGGATGGCGGGATGCCCAGATGGTAGTAGCCTTCGCGACCCAGGTCCTGCACCGAGGTGGCCAGGCCGGGTTTGAGTACCGTGATCATGCCAGCACCTCCTGCAGAGCCCGTGGATAACCGACCGGGTCGGCGAGAAACGCATCCAGGGAAAATTCCACCGGGCGAATGCGCAGGTCGAAACGGCCGTCTTCGACATCCGCCACCGCCTGGTCGTAGGTGTGGCGGTCGATGGGCTTGAACTGCACGATGTCTCCCGGGCGGAAGAACACCATGTGCTCCTTCAGGTAGTTCAATGTCTGCTGCGGGTCGTAGATCGGCGCCGGGGTGACGCCGAACATCTGGTAGCCGCCTGCCCCGCGCACCGAATAGATGCAGCCGAAGCAGCCGCCATGGCCAAGGGTGAGCTTTGGCGTGTCGGTACGCGGGCGCAGGTACTTGGGCACCTGCAGTTGCCGCTCGCGCTCGACCATCTGGAACATGAACGGCAGGCCGGCAACGAACCCGACCATCGACACGAACCACGGCGCGCCGCTGTGCGCGGCAATGAACTCCTCGACATCGGCCAGGCCGTTGACCCGCGCGGCGTACTCCAGGTCGGTGCTGCCCGGGTCCTGGTGGCGGTCACGAAAACGCATCAGCGTTTCATGGGTCCAGGGGTCGTTGTACAGCACTGGTATCTCGATGATCCGAGTCTGCAACGAGCGCTCGGCCACCGCCTGCGCTTCGGCACCGCGCACCGCCGCCAGCAGCGCCTGCGGCGCGATACGGTCCGGGTCGAAGCGAATCTGGAATGAGGCGTTGGCCAGGCATACATCCAGCACGCCATCCAGGGCCAGCCGCTCCACCGCGCGGGTGACGGCCATGCCCTTGAAAAAGGCCTCCAGCGACATGCTCTCGCTGACTTCGGCAAACAGGTGCTCGTCGGCGCCAAAGCTGTAGCGGATAGGGGTTGAAGCGAGCGGTTCGGCCATGACTGTTCCTTTTTTTGGAGTCTTTACAGAAAGGCAGGCGAAAGCAAATTGCACGGGCCCCGGCGTATACCTGCCAGAGGCCCCACGGATTCAGCGTGGTGCTCGCACCACGATACCGGCAGCATCCAGCGCCATGCGCGTGGCCTCGACCAGGTCGAGCGCCCCTGGTGTATCGCTGTGCAGGCAGATGGAGTCGAATTCGATGGCCAGGTCCTGCCCCTCGACCGTGCGCACCACGCCTTGCTGGCAAGCGCGCAACACCCGTTCAGCGACCGCCTTGGGCTCATGGCCCCGCACATTTCGGGTGAACACGATCGAACCGCTCAGGTCGTATTCGCGGTCGGCGTAGAACTCGCGAATTACCGGCTGGCCAAGGTCCTGGGCAATGCGGCAGATCACCGAACCCGGCATGCAGTACAACAGCAGCTCAGGCTCGATCACCCGCAGGTTTTCCACCAGCAACCGTGCAGCCTCTTCGTCACGCGCCAGATGCATGTACAGGGCACCGTGCGGTTTGATGTGCTGCAGGCGCACACCCTGGGCGCGGGCAATTTCACGCAGCGCGCCGAGCTGGTAGAGCATGTCGTCGACCAGTTCCTGGGCCGGGGCATTGATGTGCCGGCGGCCGAAGCCGACCAGGTCGCGGAACCCAGGGTGCGCCCCCACGGCGACGCCCAGGGCCTTGGCCCGCTCGACGGTGCGGCGCATGGTGCCGGGGTCACCAGCGTGAAAGCCGGTGGCGATGTTGGCCGTGCTGATATAGCCCATCAGCTCGTTGTCGACGCCGTCGCCAATGGTCCACGGGCCGAACCCCTCACCCATGTCCGAGTTGAAATCCACCACCTGCATGACTGTCTCTCCTGGCGCTTGTGACCACATGCAAGCCACGTTAGATTCTGCGCACCCCCTTGGGAAGATTTATAAACAGATAGGGTGTCTTCTGAAAATCAGATACCCCGGGAGCCTACCGTGTCACTGACTTTGCGCCAGGTCCGCTATTTCGTCGCCACCGCCGAGATCGGCCAGATTTCCCAGGCGGCGATTCATCTGAACATTTCCCAATCTGCGGTCACCACGGCGATCAAGGAGCTGGAGGCGATGCTCGGCATGTTGCTGTTCCAGCGCTCGGCCCAGGGCATGAGCCTGACCGAGGCCGGCCGGCACTTCCTGAACCGCGCCTACGTGATCCTGCGCAGCGTGGACGACGCACTGAACAGCCCGCTGCCGGATGTGCGCGCCAGTGGCCTGTTGCGCCTGGCGGCAAGCTATACGGTGATCGGCTACTTCTTGCCCCATCACCTGCAGCGGCTGGAACACTGGCACCCGGACGTGACCCTGGAGCTGTTCGAGCAGGAGCGCAGCGCCATCGAACAAGGCTTGCTGGAGGGGCGTTTCGATATGGCTGTGGTGCTCACCGCCAACCTCACCCACCCGGACATCGTCTCGGAAACCCTGTTCAACTCCGAGCGCCGGCTGTGGCTGCCCGGGCATCACCCACTGTGCGAGCGCTCGGCCGTGAGCCT
>PJTX01000286.1_pt1 | contig 13690 bp, 13 predicted proteins | sample 1512091 | NCBI WGS metagenome assembly PJTX01 (sample SAMN08177681, study PRJNA422409) | Soil metagenome, whole genome shotgun sequencing project. | isolation source: Soil enriched (2) on filter paper: beechwood xylan treatment | place: USA: Madison | collected 2015-01-15 | reverse complement strand
GGCGCAGGTATATAAGTCCACCGATAACGATCAGTATAATGAGGACAAGTAGAATCTGCATACTTCGAATTAAAAACTTTTTCATTGATGCAGCCAAAATTAATGGAATATGTCTCATCTAAAAGTCATAATCCGGGGACATCAAAATGTAATTGTCATAAAATTCCAGTTTAATGTATCGACAATAGTTAGTTGATTGGTCACTATGGGTAAGCCCGTAATCACCTTAAGTACCTGCATGGCCATCATCGTACCAACGATGCCAGGAAGCGGGCCCAATACACCATTCCGATCACAATTAGGCACATCTTCGGGATTAGGAGCCTCCGGAAACAGATCCCGGAGATTTTTGCTCCCCTGAAAATTAAAAACAGCGACCTGTCCTTCAAAAGCGAAAATGCTACCGTAAACTAGTGGTTTATTCAACGTTACACACGCATCATTCACGATATAGCGCGTTGTAAAATTATCAGAACCGTCCACCACAATATCGTAATCACGGATGACATCCTGGACATTTTCGGCGTCTATTTTTTGACAGACCGGAACAAAGGTAATTTGGCTATTGAGCGCCTTTACAAAATGTGCAGCACTTTCCGTCTTGGATTTCCCAACTGCATTTTCCCGATGGATAACCTGCCTATTGAGGTTATGTACCTCTACTTCATCAAAATCAACAACCGCCAATTTCCCAATACCGGCAGCCGCTAAATACTGTAAGACCGGGCTGCCCAATCCTCCTGCGCCGACGACGAGAACCTTGGCATTGCCAATCTTCCGCTGGCCTTCTACACCTACCTCCTCGATAAATATCTGTCTGCTGTATCGGTTAAATATATCGTTTGTCTGCATCTATTTTATCTTTTTACCAATATGTATCCCAATCTTTCATAACCGGCTCATATCCTGCCTGATAAATAACCTTCCGCACTTCGTCCATACTACGTTCGTCGCTGATTTCGAACTGTTCCAAAGATTGCGGATCCACTACATATCCTCCTGGATTAGTTTTCGATGCCGCACTCATCGTCGTAGCACCGAGCGAGATGATGTGATTTCGGAATTTTTCATGCTCCCGGGTAGAAATGGAAATTTCCAAATCTGCGTTCCAGATCCTATAGGCACAGATTAGCTGCAATAAATCCCGATCTTCCATGATAAAGTTCGGTTCGATAATACCTTCGGCCGGTCGCAGACGCGGAAAAGAAACAGAATATTTCGTCTGCCAATACGTTTTTTGTAGGTAGTCGATATGCAGGGCGTTGAAAAAACTGTCCACACGCCAATCTTCTAAACCCAACAAAACGCCCAAGCCTATTTTATGTAATCCCGCCTGCCCTATCCTATCGGGTGTATCCAGGCGGAATGCAAAGTTTGATTTTTTACCTTTCGGGTGATAGCGCTTATATACGTCTTCATGGTACGTTTCCTGGTACACAAGCACGGCGTGCACGCCAGCTTCATGCAAAGCTTCATATTCTTCTCGAGATAAAGGTTGCACTTCGATGGAGATATGTGCAAAAAGTGGGCGTAACAGCTTTATTGCCTTGAGAAAATAATCTATACCCACCGTTTTATTCGCTTCGCCGCTGACTAAGAGGACATGATTTACACCCATGGCTTTCAGCGCGGCGGCCTCTTGCATAATCTCGATACTGCTCAGGGTTCTGCGTTTAATCTGGTTATCCATACTAAAACCACAATACGTACAGATATTCTGACATTCATTGCTCAGATACAGCGGCGCATACAGTTGTATGGTTTTTCCAAATCTCTTTTGAGTGAGCTGCTGCGTCAACTGTGCCATCTCTTCCAGCGAATCATTCGCCGCAGGCGATAACAGCACTAAAAAATCATCTATTGTTTTTTTAGTCTTGTGAAGACTGCGCTGTACATCTGTTTTACCAACACTGTAGATGCGGTCGTGAACGGAAGTCCAGCTATATTGATGAAATGTATTTTCAAATGATTGCATTTTCTTTGTTATTTAATCCAGCAAAAAATCCGTCAAAGGGCTTGATGCCACGGCAACTGCATTCGACGCCGCCAGACCAGCTTCATAAGCCCTTCGTCCGGCAACGACCGCTTCTTTAAATGCTACAGCCATCGCCATCGGATCTTTTGCAACTGCAATAGCTGTATTGACCAGAACCGCATCCGCTCCAATCTCCATTGCTTTCGCTGCATCCGAAGGCGCACCGATGCCCGCATCGATGACTACGGGAACGTTGCTTTGTTCAATAATGATCTCCAAAAAATCTAAGGTCAACAGACCTTTGTTACTGCCAATCGGGGCACCCAGCGGCATCACTACGGCTGTACCCACATCTTCTAATCTTTTGCATAATACAGGATCAGCATGGATATAAGGCATCACAACAAAACCGTCCTTTGCTAACCGTTCGGTAGCCCTGAGCGTTTCTATCGGATCAGGCAGCAAGTATCTTGGATCGGGATGGATTTCCAACTTTACCCAATTGGTTTCTAAGGCCTCTCTAGCCAGCTGTGCTGCCAAGATAGCTTCTTCGGCATTCCTCGCACCCGAGGTATTCGGCAATAGATTAATATCGGGAATTTGTAAGGCCTGTAGCAAATCATCCGAATCCGACTGTAAATCCACACGCTTCAAGGCCATAGTTACCAATTCCGATCCGGAACTGCGGACGGCTTCCGTCATTTCTTCTAACCTACCAAATTTCCCTGTTCCCAAAAAAAGTCTGGAGTTAAATGTTTTATCTGCTATCGTTAATATCTTCATTCCAATATTTTTTTAAAATCAGAAACAATCGTCGGCCTCTCTGCTATGGCCTTAGATACCGCAACACCGTAAATTCCTTCCGCTAACAACGATTGGATATCGGCTAAGCCAACGCCTCCGATTGCATAAATTGGCGGATAATGTATGTCTTGATTTTTTAGATATTGAATTATATTCCGATATCCCTCAAGACCTAAAATCGGGCTTAGCTTCTCCTTGGTGTTCGTTGCGCGATATGGACCTAAACCGATATAATCGCATCCCTCATGTATTCTTTTTGTAACATCTGTTATCGTATTGGCGGTGCCGCCGATAATCTTGCCTTGTCCTAAAACTTTTCGTGCCTTTTCAATCCCCTCGTCATCCAATCCCAGATGTACACCGTCAGCATCAATCTGCTTGGCAACAGCAATGCTATCATTAATAATAAAGATAGCCTGGTAATTCTGGCATTGTCGTCTTACTCGTTCAGCGAGCTTTAGGCGCTCTTCGTCTGTAGCCATTTTCCAGCGAAGCTGGATCCAATCAGCACCATGATCCAATGCTTGCCGAATATTATATGCTTGTTCTTTAGCAGTTATGCCCTGTGATATATATTGTAGTTTACTTATTTTCATAATGAAATCCTAATAGTGATGAATGACTGTTTAAAAATCGTTCTGTATACACTTTCGCTTTACGACATGCTTCTTCCAACCCATTCCCCCATGCAATATAGGCGGCGACGGCCGAGGAAAGCACGCAACCCGATCCGTGTTTGGGATAAATTTTCGGCGCATGTGGATGAATTTCGCTTACAGCAGTACCCTGCCTCAAAACATCCATTCCTGTATGATCATCGCGATGCCCTCCTTTTATAAGGAGCGCATTTGAAAAATCATTTTTAAAATACGGTTCTAAGATCTGGTATTCATCAAAATTAGGGGTAATCAAATCAATATGGTTGATAACAGCAGCTAAGGAACGTCCGCCATCTTCCTGAAAAAATACCGCCCCCGATGAACTTTTAAGAACAGGGTCCCAAATAATAAAAACACCGGGGTTACATGCACGTACACACGTCAAAATATCCTCTAAAAATGCGACGTTTTTTATAATCCCAATTTTCACGACGGTAATCATATAACGTTGCATCAGCACTTCAATTCCCCTTCGTATCACCTTGATATCTAGCCAATCTACATACGAAAGTGTATTTTCAGTTTGTATCGTATTTGCCGTGATGATAGCCATGCCCTGTACTTCAAGCTGTTCAAAAGTCTTGATATCCGCCAGAACACCTGCACCACCCGAAGGATCGAATCCCGCTATGCTCAATACAATCGGTCTATTTTTTTGTCTACCCATTAGTTAGGTGAAAAATTGTTATTATTTATCTTATCAAATACCTGTATCGGTTTCGGACTGTTCCAAACAGCGCCTAATAAGGCGATGGCATCTGCTCCTGCTGTAAAAACTTCGGTATAATTAAGTTCATTTATACCTCCTAATCCAACGAGTCGCACATCTGAATTACACCGCAGACACAAATCATCCAAAACCGTGTCGGTTATGCCATATCCTTTTTTTGAAATACTAGGAAAAACCGGCGACAAAAAAGCATAATCCCATATCGCATCCAAAGTATTAAACGTTGATATGGCATGGACCGAAGTAGATAAGGTAAAACCAGTCATGAACGCTTCTTGTTTATGCTGTTTCCGATCCTCTTCTCTAATATGCAGGCGTTCAATTCCCAATTCATTTGCCAAATGAAAATGGGAGTGTAGTACCAATTGCTTCCTATAAAAATGATCTATATTGTTCACATACGCCATCATCTCCGTATCGGTAAACCGATATTTACGGATATGAAACAGTGATAAACCTCTTTTAAAAAGTGCCATGACAATGGCTGATTCATCTCTTATGGGTTGCTCTGGCGATAGTAGCATAATCATAAGTAGATTTCTTTGCCTTGCTCTATAAACTCTTTAGATTTCTCTGCCATTCCCTGTTTAGCGACATCCCTTATCTCTTGTGTGATCTTCATCGAACAGAATTTCGGACCGCACATCGAACAGAAATGGGCTACCTTGGCACCATCAGCCGGCAGCGTTTCATCGTGGAATTCACGTGCAGTATCAGGATCTAGTGATAAGTTGAACTGGTCTTCCCAGCGGAACTCAAACCGGGCCTTGCTCAATGCGTTGTCCCGATACTGAGCCCCTGGATGTCCTTTTGCCAAATCTGCGGCATGGGCAGCCAATTTATAGGTGATTACACCATCTTTTACGTCTTTTTTATTTGGAAGGCCCAGATGTTCCTTTGGCGTCACATAGCATAACATGGCACAACCATACCAACCGATCATAGCAGCCCCGATAGCCGACGTGATATGGTCATATCCCGGTGCGATGTCGGTCGTCAATGGCCCTAACGTATAGAAAGGTGCTTCATCACATTCAGCAAGCTGTTTATCCATATTTTCTTTAATCATGTGCATAGGCACATGCCCCGGTCCCTCGATCATCACCTGCACATCGTGTTTCCACGCAATTTTAGTCAACTCTCCCAGCGTTTCCAGCTCAGCAAATTGGGCCGCATCGTTGGCATCCGCAATAGAACCTGGACGCAGGCCATCGCCCAGCGAAAAGGCGACATCATAGCGCTTCATGATTTCACAGATTTCTTCGAAATGCGTATATAAAAAGTTCTCTTTATGATGAAACAGGCACCATTTTGCCATGATAGATCCGCCGCGGGAAACAATACCCGTCACGCGTTCTGCCGTCAAATGAATATACCGCAGTAGGACACCAGCATGGATCGTAAAATAGGACACGCCCTGTTCCGCCTGCTCTATTAACGTATCCCTAAAGATTTCCCAAGTTAAATCTTCGGCAATGCCTTTTACTTTCTCCAACGCTTGATAAATCGGTACTGTTCCGATCGGTACGGGCGAATTTCGGATAATCCACTCTCTGGTTTCGTGTATATTTTTTCCAGTGGACAGGTCCATAATGGTATCGGCTCCCCATCGACAAGCCCATACGGCTTTTTCTACCTCCTCTTCAATACTGGAAGAAACCGCACTGTTTCCGATATTGGCATTTATCTTCACCAAAAAATTGCGACCGATGATCATGGGTTCACTTTCGGGGTGATTGATATTATTGGGAATAATAGCCCTCCCTGCGGCGATCTCATCGCGTACGAATTCCGGTGTAATTTTTTGCTTCGGGGTGCGGGCGCCAAAACTCTGCCCATCATGCTGTTGACGCATAGCTGTAGTCGCCGCTTCCAATTGCTCTATGCGCTGATTTTCGCGAATAGCGATATATTCCATTTCGGGAGTAATCATCCCTTTTCTGGCATAATGCAGCTGCGTCACATTATATCCGTCTTTGGCAACCTTTGGTTTATGGCTATATTCAAAACGTAACTCATCTAGGCTTTGGTCTGCCAATCGCGCTTTTCCGTACTCCGAACTGATACTGTCTAGTACGTGCACATCCTCTCTGTCCAGTATCCATTGTTCGCGAATTCTTGAAAGGCCTTTGCGGACATCTATTTCCGCATGTTCGTCTGTATAGGGGCCGGAGGTGTCATACACGGTTATTGGAGGATTAATCTCTAACTCTCCTGTACTCAACCTTGTTGGATGCTGCGCAATCTCGCGCATCGCTATTTTAATTGGAAAGAGTTTTCCGTCGACGTAGACTTTTTTGGAATTAGGAAACGGCTTGTGTGTGATTGTTTGCTTGTTCATAATATGCTGATTTGATAGATTTAGGAAATTAACCACCTTGCGTGGCCGTAATAATGAGAACGAAATCCCTGTCTCGCAATACGGTAGATGCCCATTGTGTTCTGGGTACGACTTGGTTATTAATGGCTACGGCGATACCTTTGGATTTGCCCGAAGCTTCTAATTGCATTAACTCCTCAAGTGAAGCCGGAGCCTCGCCAAAAAATTTTTGTTGATGATTGATGATAAGTTCCATTCCTGTTTATATTTTATTCTATAAATAAAACTTTAGGAATGGCTACGACGATGCAGAACGCACCGATGAAGACATCTTACTTTTCCCTACGCCAGTATGATCCGGATCAGGTTCAAAGGGTAAAATCTCAGTCTGCTAAACGCAGACACCCCTAAAGTGTGGGACTAAGATAATACTTTTTTGGGAATAAAACCTAATACTTCCAACAAGTCATGCTTTGATAGCCTATCTAAATAAGATTTATCGGACTTAATTAACTCATGTGCCAGCTTATTCTTTTTCTTTTGCAGATGCATGATTTTTTCCTCGACCGTATCCGAACAGATTAGCCGAACGGCTATTACATTTTTCTGTTGACCGATACGATGACTACGGTCTATAGCCTGATTTTCCACTGCAGGATTCCACCAAGGATCAACAAGATAAACATAATCCGCTTCAGTGAGGTTGAGCCCTACTCCACCCGCTTTCAGGCTGATTAGAAATACACGTACGTTCTCGTCCGTCTGAAAACGCTGTACCGAACCTCCTCTATCTTTCGTTTGTCCAGTCAAGTAGACAAACGGAATATCTTTCCGCTCCAGTTCGTCTCTAATAAGGTTCAGCATCTCCACAAACTGCGAAAAAACCAGAATTTTATGCCCTTTAGATTGGTTTTCGATTTGCTCCGTCAATACGTCGATTTTAACAGCGTTATCGCCCGAATGACCTTCCTTAAGTAACACAGGAGAGTTACATATCTGACGAAGCTTAGTCAATCCCGTCAATACGTGCATACTATTTTTAAGGATTTCGGATTCATCAGTCGCCGATATAAATTCCCGTAACTCTCTTTCATATGCATCATAAATCCGGCGTTGCTCCGCATTCATTTCACAATAAATGATCATCTCCGTTTTTTCAGGCAATTCTTTTGCAACTTGTTTTTTCGTTCGGCGTAATATAAAAGGCTTGATTTTTTTTTGTAGCTCCGTGGCACGCTTACCGTATTCGAATTTATCAATCGGAAGAGCATACGTGTCTCTAAAATATTGCTTACTCCCCAGCAATCCCGGACAGGCAAACGATAGCTGCCCATAGAGATCAAATGTGTTATTCTCTATAGGTGTTCCGGTCAGTACAATCCGATTACGCGATTGCAACAGTCGGGCAGCTTTGTAGCGTTCGGAACTTGGATTCTTTATGGCTTGCGACTCATCCAGAAAGATATAATTAAAATGGAACGTTTTCAAAAAACGAATATCCGACAACAACATACCGTAACTGGTCAATACCACTTCATATTGTCCCATTTTCTCGACACCTTTATCTCTTTCCATGCCGTAGTGCAATAACGTTTTTATGGATGGCGCAAATTTAAACAGTTCTTCCTGCCAGTTGAATAGCAAAGAGGTGGGCACAATAACTAGATTAGTTGTATGTCCATATTTTTCTCTTTGCGTTAAGATAAAGGCAATAATTTGCAAGGTTTTCCCCAATCCCATATCATCCGCAAGACATCCCCCAAAATTGAAGTCATCCAAAAAGTTTAGCCATTTCAATCCCTCCCGTTGATAATCCCGCAGCTGTGCTCGCAGTGCAGCCGGAACCGGAACGTCCGGGAAGTTATTATACATAGCGAACTGCTCCTGAAAAGTTATAATTTCGGTTTGCACTTCCCGGCTTAACACTTCTTTTTCAAATAGGTTTGTTACCTCCAAAAAATTGATTTTCGGAATTCTCAATAATTCTTCATCTATCTCTCCTATTTGAAAATAACGCGAAATTTTGACTATCCACTCCTCCGGCAATATCCCGTGTGTCCCATCATCCAACTGGACAAATTTACTTTTGTTTCGAATGGCACGGTGTACTTGTTTTAAGCTGGCGTTATTTTTCCCAAAACGTACTTTTAATTTCGCATTGAACCAATCCAAACCACTGTTTACCTCTATGCTTATCTTCGCCCTATGTGGATTTAATTTATTATTCTTGAGTTCATTGAATCCTAATATGGTGACTCCTTTCGCCTGCCACACTTCAAAAGTTTCCAAAAACCAATCTTCATCCAAAAACTGGTTCTTATGCAGATAGAAATATTCACGTTCCTTCACTTGTTCCCGAAACTCCGGGTGTTGGCGCATAACGAGCAGGGTGAGGCGTTCTTCCGCTTCCTTATCACGTTCGATTTTGAATTCATTCCCATTTTGATCCGTATCAAAAAGCTGCTTTCGGGAATACACAGGAATCTCGATAGAACCGTATTTCATCGTCGGTGTAATCGAGATGTAGTTACCTTCTTGATGTAAGTATATGATAGATTCCGTTTGGAAAGTCTTTTCCGACAACTGTACCGGTGTCGCGACACGGATATAACTATAATCAATATGTAGAAGCTCCTCCAATGGGGCAAGCACCGTTTGAAGGAATTCATCGTATTTGGCAGCATGTATCAGCAAAATTTCGTTGTTCGATTTGAAGAATTTAATCACCCGAAGCATATCCGGATGGTCTACAAAATAGAAAACCTGTTGATGGTAAACAAAATAATCATGTCGAATAACCACATTACTGAACGGAAGCGACGTATCGTTGAATCGCAATTCACCCGTCACCTCATAGAACGGTTCCTTTTTAAACACCTGTAGCCGTATCTCCGCTTTTAGCACCTCCAATTCGACAGGTAATAGCGACTTCGCTTTTACAGTTTCCGAGATATCCCGATCATGGTAGTAAACCTCCAATTCCAAGGGATTCTTAACAATCTGTTTCAATGCTTCCAGCTCTGCTTCCGTATAGTGTTCACTATATTTATGCTGAAAACTCGTTATAGCGGTATAGAATTTAACCTCTTGCGGATCATCCGATTTCCAGACCAACTGCATAGGATCTACATTTGTTATCGGATTTTTGATTTTCCCGGCTTGTGTGATATTGGCTTCCATCAATAGAAAATTCAGCTGCTGGTAGTAACGATGTCTACCGATTACCAATAGCTTTCTTTTACCCGTTTCCGTTTTGTTCAAGTCTTTTAAAATCGACTGTCGCCTGGGTAACAGCATTTTTCTGAAAAGTTGTTCATCCATCGGAAGCAATTCTTTAATCTTGGTTTCGATGTGAACTTTTCCCTCCTGATAGCTCAATTGAAAATAGTCATCCAAATCAGGTTCATTTTCTAAGCCATAACTTTTTGTTTGAGTTAACATAGTTTTATACCGGAGCATCCTATCAAAGAAAATGCGGTAGTCTTTTCGTTCTAGAATACCATAGATGATTTCGGCCTGATGCGCACACAACTTCGGAGAAGGATTCTCACAAGAACATGATGATATAATAGCATGACCTACTTGGCTCACCGCAACATTTGGAAATCCTACAACATTTATTTTTGTGAATACACCCACATTTAATTCCAGCGAAACAACAGAAATATCTTGAAAATCTCGCTTGTCAATAAAATCTCCACTTGCTGTATGTTTGAGCAACTCAAACACCGAAAGACTTTCAATGTTTGTATTTGCCAGTATATACTCTTTTGGTAATCCGATCATGAAATGCAAATGAACTATATTTTGAATAAGTTAGCAAATTTTTACAAAATAGATATCCGATGTTAGATTAAAAAGCAATCCAATACCTACTATAGTAAAGTTAAGATATTATCTTAATTTTGTGCCGACATTATCCCATTACAAAGAGACGTTCCACACATGAATATTAATGCCGTTTCCCGAAAAAAGCGTTTTGCGATATTATTGACATTAGGTTTATTATCTGCTATTGGTCCTTTTTCGATAGATATGTATCTCCCCGCTTTCGAAACTATTGCCCTAGATTTCGAAACAACCATTGAACACATACAACTCTCGTTGACCTCCTTCTTCATCGGCATTGCTTTTGGCCAACTAATCTATGGCCCGCTGCTCGACAAATTTGGACGAAAAAAACCGCTTCTTTTTGGCCTTGTGATTTATATCGTAGCATCTATACTGTGTGCTTATACGAAGGAGCCTGACCATCTTATTTTCTTGCGGTTTATGCAGGCGTTGGGCAGCTGTTCCGGCATGGTCGCCAGCCGGGCTATGGTAAGGGATATTTTTGAACCACGCGAAGCCGCCAAGGTATTCAGCATGCTAATGTTGGTGATTGGCATCTCTCCTATTCTGGCACCAAGCATCGGTGCTTTCGTTCTGACCAATTTTGATTGGCATATCATCTTCGTCATATTAGCGGTACTCGCGTTTTTCATCTTATTAAGTGTCATCTTTATCTTACCAGAATCCTACCAAGGCAACAAGGAGATGTCCCTACGTCCTAAGTATATTATAACGGATTTCTGGCAAGTTTTTCGAAATCCGACATTTCTTCTATACGCCGCTGTCGGTGGCTTTGCTTCGAGCGGGCTTTATGCCTACCTGTCTGGCTCACCATTTGTGCTACAGCGTTTATTTGGTTTGTCCGAAGCCCAATATGGTGCTGCATTTGCGTTAGTCGCTTCGTCGTTGATTTTGGCCACCCAGCTTAACCGTGTTCTGCTAAATAGATGGAATAGCGAGGCGATTTCCAAAAAAGCAAGCTTTCTACAAGCGTCTGCAGGAATATTGCTCGTAATCATTACCTTAGCAGGAGGCATGAACCTCTATATACTACTCGGACTTATCTGTCTATTTCTTTGTAGCCAAGGCTTTATCTTTCCGAACACTTCCGCGTTAGCGTTAGCTCCTTTTGGAAGACTTGCAGGAATTGCATCCGCGCTTTTAGGTTGTATCCAAATGGCGTTAGGTGCACTGACTTCCGCTTCTGTCAGTTATTTCCATAATGGCTCGATGGTGCCCATGGTTGCCGTTATGTGCGCCAGTGCGTCAATCGCCTACTTAATATATTTCTTGGTTGACAAACGTCGAAACCATACGTAGCAATATCTGCCTGTCGGACTTCCATGAAACGAAGACACAAGAAACTATTTTTGTTGTTTTTTGTTATTTAGATATGAGAAGTACACTAGATATTGATGTCACATCGTTTTATAAAACGCAATTCAAGCGACTGAAATGGGCGTTGAACGATCAAACAGAAAACGAAACGGAAATCGCTATAGAAGAGGAGTCGATAACGGACAAAAGTGAGATAAGAGACGCGATTGAAGATCACATCGACCATATTACCGCCGCCCTTCCCGAAGGACGTGTGTTAAATGATTATGAAGTTACCATATCTTTCGACCCTGATATTGACGACAGGCACAAAGCCGAATTTACGACGATATTCAACGAATTCAATACAAGAGACGAATCTAATTAAAGAAAGATATTATGTAAGTTTGGGCGGGTTATGATTCATAGAAACTACATCCGCATCCTTAAACTTGCATTCCCGGTTATTCTGGCAAATGCTTCTGTTCCCCTGCTAGGGTTGGCGGATACCGCTGCCATTGGACAAACCGGGGCTGCTGTCGACCTTGGAGCTATCGCTTTAGCCTCGTTGATCTTTAATTTTGTGTATTGGGGATTCGGCTTTCTTCGTATGGGTACAACCGGCTTTATATCGCAAGCTGCAGGAGCAAATGACCTCGATGAAACGCATGCTTTATTATTTCGCGCAGTGTTATTGGGCGCGGGAATCGGTATACTTCTTATCATACTCCAACGACTGATTGGCGAAACGTCCATCAGTTTATTGAAAGCAAGCGATGAAATTAAAATCCTTGTAAGGGACTATTTTTATATTCGCATCTGGGGCGCTCCAGCCACGTTAGTTACCTTCACCCTGCTAGGCACATTTATCGGAATGGGCTGGACAAAACACTTACTATTCGTCCAATTATTTCTCAATGGACTCAATATCCTGTTGAACGTTCTGTTTGTTGTCGGATACGACCTTGGTGTACGCGGCATCGCATTCGGTACCGTAATAGCCGAATGGTCTACGTTGTTCTTTGCCTCTTATTTACTTCTCAAAAAGATGCAATTGCAGGGTTTTTCCCATCGCTTACAGCAGTTACGATCTCGCGTTTTTAACAAAGAAAAGCTTATCGCGTTATTCAAAGTAAACGGCGACATCATGATCCGCACTTTGGCTCTTCTTAGCGGCTTTGCCTGGTTCGCTAATCAGGGAGCTGATTTCGGTGACCAGGTTTTAGCAGCCAATCATGTCCTATTACAATTTGTATCGCTTTCTGCCTTCTTCTTGGATGGCTATGCCCATGTTGCCGAAATGTTAACGGGCAAGGCATTTGGAGCAAAAGATAAAGCCTATTTTATAGAGCAGGTTCGGCATTCCAGTATTTTAGCAGGTATTACCGCGTTAATCCTCGCATGCAGCGTATACATGCTGAGCGATTTACTCATTCCGCTGCTCACTAAAGATATGCAAGTTCAAGCTATAGCTTCTGACCACAGTTTGTATGCTGCCATCTACATTGCATTATCTTTCGCCGCCTTCCAATTAGATGGTATTTTCATCGGGGTAACAAAAAGTGTGGAAATGCGAAACGCGACGCTGATGGCTTTATTTATTTTCATCGGCTCGGCATTACTGTTAACAACCCCCTATGGCAACGTAGGATTGTGGATTAGTTTTATTATTTATATCGTCGCGCGGGCCATTACACTAGGTATATACTATCCTAAAATATTACGGGGGATGGTAATTACTTAACAATTTTCTATATTTATAGGAATAGTATCAAATAAAATATGTCTTCGATTCGGTTATTATTTTTATTCATTGCGGTATATATCTGTAATATTGAGTTCTCTTTGGGGCAGGATACCGCTGTTTCTCTTGCAGATACAGCGAAAGAAATATCTTCCAAAGCGCATGATCTTCTCCAAATACGCGAACAGCAAAAGCAAGATTCACTTCAACGGAAGAAACTCGAAGCACAACTCATCTCCCTATCGACACAAGGAGACAACGAGCGGCAGCGTCTTTTACAAGAAATCAACATATTAAGAAGCCGAGATTC
>PJTX01000277.1_pt1 | contig 13899 bp, 12 predicted proteins | sample 1512091 | NCBI WGS metagenome assembly PJTX01 (sample SAMN08177681, study PRJNA422409) | Soil metagenome, whole genome shotgun sequencing project. | isolation source: Soil enriched (2) on filter paper: beechwood xylan treatment | place: USA: Madison | collected 2015-01-15 | reverse complement strand
TCTCATGGCGCAGGGAGCGCACAGAGGGCGGCCAGTCGCCGCCGCCCTCTGTACTCCCGGGCTCTGGCCGCCAAAATCGCCACTTCGTGGTTCCTTCGACTTATCCCGGCAGGCTTCGGGTCGGGCCGAGGCAGCGTCCTTGCAAATCACGGCCCTCAGCCCGCATCCATGCGGGCTGCCCCGGCCTTCCGGGAACGTCTCTGCGATTTTGAGGCCACCAACACCGGCAGTTTCAGTCAGCATGGTGAATAAATTAAAGGCAGGCCGCACGAACCGTAGATACTGTTATCGGTTTGCAACTTTTTTAAGGGGTTTTCCCGGAGGCGGCGCGTTGCGCCTTCTCCGGGCTACCAAATCGCAAAGCGCTGTAGCCCCGGTAAGCGGCAGCGCTGCCGGGGGATCCAGCGTGGTGAAGACATTAAAGGCAGGTCGCACGAACCGTAGGCCGGGTAAGGCGCAGCCGCCACCCGGCATTTACGCTTGCCGGCGTTATTTCTCCGCGCCGGTTTTGCTTTTCTGCAGCGTCTCTTTTAACTGGCCGATCAGTTCGCGGCGGAAATCGCCGAGCCGCGGTTTATCATCGGCGATCCACGGTAGCGGACGACACAGCTCCATTGCCTTAATCCCCAGACGGGCGGTCAACAACCCGGCGCCGATACCCTGGGCGGCGCGCGCCGACAGGCGGGCCGCCAGATCCTGCGACATCCAGTCCATGCCGACTTCGCGCACCAGTTCGCTGGCGCCGGCAAAGGCGATATTCAGCAACACCAGACGGAATAAACGCAGGCGGCTATAATAGCCAAGTTCAATACCGTAGAGGGTGGCGATACGGTTAATCAATCTCAGGTTACGCCAGGCGATAAACGCCATATCCACCAGCGCCAGCGGGCTGACAGCGATCATCAGCGTCGATTCCGCCGCCGAGCGGCTGATTTCCCGCCGCGCCTGCGCATCCAACACCGGCTGCACCAGTTGCGCGTACAGGCTCACCACTTCGCGATCGTTTTGCGTTTCATGGATCGCTGCATACCAGCGCTGCAGCGCCGGATGCGATTGATCCAGCCCGGCCTGCTGCGCCAGTTTCTCACAGAACGCGCGCCCTTTGCCCACCGCGTGGCTATGCATCAGATCCCGCGCTTCATCGCGTTCGTGCGCGCGCTGGCGCAGACGCCACAGGCGACGCCATTCAGTCGCTACCGACCCCACGCCCGCGCCGACAATCAGCGCCCCGGCCGCACAGCCGCCGAGCGCAATCCAGTCCTGAGTCTGCCAGGCCGCCACCGCCCCATACACGCCATGCGCCACCACGCTACTCCCAACAATTGCCCGCCCGGCACTAACCGTTCTCCGCCACAGGCTGCGTTTCGGGCGCAGTACCGATTCCACCACCGCTTCGGCGGCCCCCTCCTCTTCAGCAACCATTTCAGGCAGCATCGGAGAGAAGGTTTGCGCATCGGCCGCGTCAAAGGCGCGGGCCGATTTTAAAGTCTGGCTCTTTTCCGTTTCCAGTGGGCCATCGAAATCGATCCGCGGTTTTATCGGCTCGCTCATCGCAATTTATCTCCAATCAAAAATTCCAGCGCCGCGTCAAGGCGTATATGCGGCAGCGGTTTATCGACATCCATCGCTCTCGGGCGGAAGTTCTCAAACTGGAAGCCCTGCTGTTCCCAGAAGGCCTGGCCCGGCAGCCGCGCCGGCACCTCCCCCGGGAAAATGGTAAGCGGTTGCCCATCGCTCAGACGATCGCCGCGCAGCGCTGGGATCTTCTCACCATTAACCTCGATAAGCCCGCCCTGGGTAGCCTGAATGGACGCCAGCCCCAGACAATCCATGCTGATGCCTTCAAAGGCGGCATTCTGCCAGGCGTCCTGAATCAGTTGCTGAAGTAGCGACACCATGTTGCCGTGCTGATCGACGGTCACGTGATCGGCTTTAGTGGCGGCAAACAGTAGCTTGTCAATAACCGGTGAAAACAGGCGGCGAAACAGCGTTCGCTGGCCGTAATGGAAGCTTTGCATCAACTGGGTCAGCGCCAGACGCATATCATTAAACGCCTGCGGCCCGCTGTTTAACGGCTGCAGACAGTCCACCAACACAATCTGGCGGTCAAAACGCAGGAAGTGGTCTTTATAAAAGCCTTTCACCACTTTCTCGCAGTAGTATTTGAAACGTTCGCGCAGCATTCCGGCATTGGTGTGTTTATCCGCCTGCGCCAGCCTGGCTTCGCCAATCGCATCGACATCCGGCCAGGGGAAGAACTGCAGCGCCGGGGCTCCCGCCATGTCGCCGGGAAGCACAAACCGCCCCGGCTGAATAAAGTGCAACCCCTCGCGCTTGCAGGCGTGCAGATAATCGGTCCAGGCGGCGGCGATCTCCGCCAGCCGGGTTTCGTCGGCGGGCGCCAGCGGATCGAGCCCATCACACAGCTGCCGCCAGCGGGCAGACCACTCCCCGCGCTGCCCCTGCAACAGCCCTGTCATTTGCCGCGACCAGCTTAAATAATCCTGCGCCAGCATCGGCAGGTCGAGCAACCATTCTCCCGGATAATCCACGATTTCCAGATACAGGGTTGAAGTGTCTTTGAAATGACGCAGCAGGGAGTCGTTGGAGCGATAACGCAGCGCAAGGCGAATTTCGCTCACCCCACGGGTCGGCGTCGGCCAGGCCGGGGGCTGGCCATAAAGCTGCGCCAGGCCTTCATCATAGGTAAAACGCGGAATGCCGAAATCACGCTGCGGAACCCGTTTAACGCCCAACAGGCGTTCTTCGCGCGCCGCGCTCAGCAGCGGCAGTCGCGCCCCGGCGTGGATATTCAGCAGTTGATCAACCATCGCGGTGATAAAAGCCGTTTTGCCGCTGCGGCTGAGTCCGGTCACGGCAAGACGTAAATGCCGGTCAACCCCGCGGTTGACCAGCGCATTGAATTCAGTTTTGAGTCGCTTCATCGCCAGTCCGTTATGCCCAGAAGGAATGTCGTTTAATGATAAGCTATTTAGATGGGGATAATCAGGGCCAATATAAAGCGCGCCGGTATTCCTCCCCCTGAGGAATTATTTCATGCCGCGGGCAAAACGATTGGCCAGCCGACTGAGCAGCGGCTCAAGCGCTACCGCCAGCAACATTTTCAGCGGCCGACGCGCCACCGATTTCACCGCCCAACCGGCAACGCCCGCCGGGCCGTATCGCAGCGCGGTCAGTAGCACCAGCTTACCGGCGATCTTAAGACCCGGTTTCACTTTTTGCCCTGCCTGTTGCCATTTCATATTCATGCGTTGCCTCGTTGGTTACATGGAAAAATTTTACAGCTGACGAAAACGGCTGCGCAGCGTGAAGGTATCGGAGGTGATATAACGCTCCATATCACGCAGGCGCTGTTCGCCGGAAGCCAGTTCGGCATCCACGGCGGCCAGTAAATCGCCATTGCTCGGCCCTTTTTCGCCGTACAGTTCGCTATCCGGTATCGGATCCAGCGCGAAAGTCAGAATGATGTAGGCCACCAGCACGAAAAAGAAGAGGCCAAAAATCATCGCCAGTACGGTTATCAGACGCACCAGCTTCACCGGCACATCCAGGTGCTGCGCGATACCGGCGCAGACCCCCTTCACCATTCCGCGCTGCGGGATACGCCACAGTTTTTTATTAAAGTCCAATGCGGCCATTATTTGTCTCTCCAGTTCGGATGTTCCGCGTCAAGGATCGCTTCCAGCGCCTGAATGCGTTCGCGCATCCGTTTCGCGTCATCGGTCAGCTGCAGCAGGCGCTGCTGTTCGTTCTGGGTTAACGCCCCGTCCGCCGAGCGATTGTTGTAGTGCAGCCATAACCAGACCGGCAACACGAACAGCACAAACAGCGTGAGCGGGATGGCAAGAAAAAGCATGCTCATGTGTACTCCTTACAGGTGGTGAGCCGCGGCGCAACACCGCGCCGCGTAATATGCATTACTGGTTATTCTGATTCATTTTGGCTTTCAGCGCCGCCAGTTGCTCGCTGATTTCATCATCCGCTTTCAATTCGGCAAACTGCTGATCCAGCGATTGTTGTTTGCCAAAACGATGGCTCTCCGCCTCGGCTTCCATTTGGTCAATACGGCGTTCGAAAGACTCAAAACGCGCCATCGCTTCATCCATTTTACCGCTATCCAGCTGGCGGCGAACATCACGCGAAGAGCTGGCCGCCTGATGACGCAGCATCAGCGCCTGCTGACGAGCGCGGGTTTCGCTGAGCTTATTCTCCAGCTCGCCAATCTCTTTTTTCATCCGCGCCAGGGTTTCATCCACCAGTTGCGCTTCGTGTTCCAGACTGCCGATAAGGTCAGTCAGCTTCTGTTTTTCGATCAGCGCCGCACGCGCCAGATCTTCTTTCTCTTTACGCAGGGCCAGCTCGGCCTTTTCTTGCCATTCCACCTGCTGCGCCTGCGCCTGTTCGATACGGCGGGTCAGCTGTTTCTTTTCCGCCAGCGCGCGGGCGGAGGTAGAACGCACTTCAACCAATGTATCTTCCATCTCCTGAATCATCAGACGGACCAGCTTCTGCGGATCCTCCGCTTTCTCCAGCAGGGAGTTGATGTTGGCGTTCACGATGTCGGCAAAGCGAGAAAAAATACCCATAATTTCAATCCTCATAGTTCTGATAGCAGGCAGCGGCCTGTGCAGTAGTTAATACAAATGGCGTGCCAACTTTTTATCTTATTGATTTTAAACAAGGTGGTTGAGATATGGCCGCCTGCTTGCTACAGTGAGTTGGCGAATCACACTACTTAATGGCGAAATTCATCATGGCGGAATACAAGGATAACCTGCTGGGCGAGGCTAACAGCTTTCTGGAGGTGCTCGAACAGGTCTCGCAGCTGGCGCCGCTGGATAAACCGGTGCTGGTGATCGGCGAGCGCGGGACCGGCAAAGAGCTCATTGCCAACCGACTGCACTTTCTCTCTTCGCGCTGGCAGGGACCGTTTATTTCGCTGAATTGCGCGGCGCTGAATGAAAACCTTCTCGATTCCGAATTGTTTGGTCATGAAGCCGGCGCCTTTACCGGCGCCAGCAAACGGCATCCGGGGCGCTTTGAACGTGCCGACGGCGGCACGCTGTTTCTCGATGAGCTGGCCACCGCTCCGATGCTGGTGCAGGAAAAATTGCTGCGGGTAATTGAATACGGCGAGCTCGAACGCGTTGGCGGCAGCCAGCCGCTGCAGGTTAACGTACGGCTGGTGTGCGCCACCAACGCCGATCTGCCCAAAATGGTCGAGGAAGGTCATTTCCGCGCCGACCTGCTCGACCGGCTGGCGTTTGATGTCGTGCAACTACCGCCATTGCGTGAGCGCCAGAGCGACATCATGCTGCTTGCCAACCAGTTTGCCATTCAGATGTGCCGCGAGCTGGGGCTTCCTCTGTTTCCCGGCTTTAGCGAGCGAGCCGTCGACACGCTGCTCGCATACCGCTGGCCGGGCAATATTCGTGAGCTGAAAAACGTGGTTGAACGTTCGGTTTACCGCCACGGCAGCAGTGATAGCGAGCTGGATAATATCATTATCAACCCATTTAATAGCGCGACGCCTGCGCCTGCACCGGTCGTTGAACATGCGCTTCCCGCGTTGCCACTGGACCTGCGCGCCTTTCAGCTGGAGCAAGAAAAAAGCCTGCTGCAGTTGAGCCTGCAGCAGGCGAAGTACAATCAAAAGCAGGCGGCGGAGCTGCTGGGGCTAACCTACCACCAGCTACGCGCCTTGTTGAAGAAGCATCAGCTATGAGCGGCGCGCGGCAGCATCATCGCGCTCACCACCATTGAGCCTAAACACAGCGCGGCGTTAAACCACAACGCGTATTGCGCGGCGCTGGCCATTCCCAACGGCAGGAACAGCGCGAAAAGTGACGCCGTCACGGCAATACCCATCGCGCCGCCAAGCGAGCTACCCATCTTATAAACCCCTGATGCGACTCCGATTTTGTTCTCCGGCGCATTGGCGACGGCGGTATCGGTCGAAGGCGTGGCGTAACAGCCGAGCCCGAGGCCAAACAGAATATTGCTGAAGAAGACGGTCCCGATATACAGTGACTTATCGAGGAAGGTACAGGAGATCAGCAAAATGCCGATGGCGGTAAAGACCGGCCCGGTCATCATCGGCAACCGCGCGCCGTAGCGCTGGAGCAACTTTTCCCCAACGCGAATCATCGCCAGTACCGTCACCAGATACCCCAGCGTCATCATGCCGGTTTCCAGCGGGGTAAGATGATGCCCCTGCTGCAGCCAGATGCTGGTGATCATCATGGTGCCGATAGCGCCATTAAGCATGAAGTTCGACAGCACCGCCGCGCCGTAGGCCCGGTTGCGAAATAAAGCGAAGTCGATTAGCGCCGCTTCACCTTTACGCAAACCGCTACGGATAAACAAACCACCCGTAATTACCGCGCCGCCCAGCATCGACAGCGATAAGCCACTGCTCCAGCCCCATTGATGGCCCTTGCTGATAAACAGATTAAGCAGCACCAGCGACGCGATCAGGCTTAATAATCCGCCCACATCAAGCTTATGCCGATCGGCGCTGGCGCTTCGACTCTCCGGCGTGCCACGCAGCAGCAGCAACGCCAGCAGCGCCACCGCAATCGAGAACACGAAGATCCACCGCCAGCCAAGACCGGTGGCAATCGCGCCGCCGACAAACGAGCAAAGCCCGCTGCCGCCCCAGGAACCAATGACCCAGAAACTCACCGCCCGCTGCCGCGCCCTACCTTCATACCAGGTTTTAATCAGCGCCAGCGTCGCCGGCATAATGCAGGCCGCAGAGAGCCCTTGCAGGATGCGACCGGTGATAAACAGACCCGGCCCCTGCGACGCCGCCAGAAACGCGCTGCCGATAATACTTAACGCCAGGCCGAGATAGGTCATCCGCACCCTGCCGAATTTATCCGCCAGCCCGCCGCTGGCCACCACGAAGCAGCCGCTAAATAAGGCGCTGAGACTCACCGCCAGGGTTAGCGTCTCCAGTGAAATATCGAGGCTGCTTTTCATCGCCGGAACAACATTGATAACCGATTGCGCAAACAGCCAGAACGTCAGCACGCTGAGCACAATACCCGCCAGCAGGCGATCGCTACCGACGAAACGAGATTCGCTTAACGATACAGAACTCATAATCGGGTCCCCCCGTCGCGATAGGTTAACGCAGATAGCGTTCCGTCAGGCCGCACCACAGCGCTGCGCCGGTAAGCAGGATTTGATCGTTAAAATCGTATCCCGGGTTATGCACCATGCAGCGGTCAGCTTCATCACCCGCGCCGATAGTGAAGTAGCAGCCGTTGGGATTGCTCTCCAGCATGAAGGCGAAATCTTCGCTACCCATGAATGGATTCACGGTACCAACCTGTTCTTTGCCAAACAGCGAGGTCGCCACTTCACGGACCAGCTCATTAGCCGCCGGATCGTTACGTAAAACCGGGCTGCCGTTGACGTGGGTTAAGGTAGCGCTGGCGTTAAAACTTTCTGCCTGAGCGACCGCAATATCGTGAATGCGCTGCAGCACCGTCTCGCGCACCTGCTGGTTAAGGGTACGGACCGTTAGCTTCATCAACACTTTATCGTTGATGATGTTCGGCGCGTGACCAGCCTGAATGCTGCCGACGGTGACTACCGCAGGTTCAAATGGCGTGATGTTGCGTGAAACGATCGATTGCAGCGCGAGGGTAATGTGGCAGGCAACCAGCGTCGCATCCACGGTATGTTCCGGTACCGCGCCATGGCCGCCAACGCCCTTCACTTCGATATGCAGCGTATCGGAAGAAGCCATCATCGCGCCGTCGCGCAGGCCGATTTTGCCCAGTTTCTGGCCCGGCATGTTATGCAGGCCAAAGATGGCGTCGCAGGGGAATTTTGTGAACAAGCCATCTTCGACCATCACCCGTCCGCCGTACAGCAGCTCTTCTGCCGGTTGGAAAATTAACTGCAGCGTACCGTTAAACTGACGCGTGCGCGCCAGATATTCCGCCGCATACAGCAGCGTGGTGGTGTGACCGTCATGGCCGCAGCCGTGAAAACGCCCGTCGACCTGGCTTGCCCATGCTTTACCGCTCATTTCCTGCATCGGCAGCGCATCCATATCCGCGCGTAGACCCAGACGTTTTTCGCCGCTGCCGACTTTCAGCGTCCCGACCACGCCGGTACCGGCGAGGCCGCGATGCACTTCATATCCCCACTCAGCAAGCAGCCTGGCGACTTCATCGCTGGTTTTATGTTCTTCAAAGCCAATCTCGGGCTGTTGGTGGAAGCGGCGACGTAACGCCACAAACTGCGCTTCATTAACTTGCAAAGATTCAATCAATGGATGTGTCATTTTTATTATTCCTGTGTTGTGTTTGCACGACACTTTCGAGTTTATGCGCCCCACCCGGCTTTAAAATGCGCTTTTTTGTTTTATATTGACGAATTATCAATGACTGTTTTCTATACAATTCTGTTATGACAAAAAACACCCTGTTATTTTTTGTCTTTTAAGGAGCGGCGCATGGAACACCATCTCGGCGATTTCAGCCTCACGGTGCGCGATATTCGCCACCTCAGCCCGCCGGAAAGCGACGGATTAACGCTGCTGTGGCTGCTGGAAGGCAGCGCGCGGTTGCAACTCGGCGAAGCGCCGCAACCGATGCGGGTTGATGAACTGGCGATCGTTAACCGCCGCCAGCGCTGGCAGATTACCGGCGAAGAGGCCAATGCGGCCATGATCCTCAACCTTGCCGCTGGTTGGCTCACCCGCCTTGATAGCGATTTTTTTGCCTGTGATTATCGGGTTAACGGCGAAAACATGGATGCGGCAGATAACCTGCGCCAGCTGATGCGCCAGTTGCTGGTAGCCGGGCTGGTTAATCATCAGTCGCGTTACCGCTTAGAGGCCAACCGCTGGCTCAGCGAAATCGCCCTGCTGCTGGCGACCCGCTTTACGCAGCCCATCGTACCCAGCCTGCGCCGCGGCGCCGAAAACTGGAGCCGACGAATTATCAACGTAGTAGCGCGCATTGAAGCCAACTATCAGCGGCGGATCTCGCTGCAGGAAGTGGCCGCCGCTGAGTTTGTCTCGGAGGCCTGGCTTTCCCGCCTGTTTCATAAAGAGGTCGGCGTCAGCTTCGTGCAGTACATTACCGCCCTGCGTCTCGGCAAGGCCGCCGAGCAACTGCTGGCCACCCGGCGTTCGGTGCAGCAGGTGGCGCAGGACAACGGTTTCGCCAGTGCCCGCATCATGAGCGATCTGTTTAAGCGCCAGCATGGCGTCACACCGCGGCAATTTCGCCAACAGCAGCCGCAGCCCGCCGCTCGTCCGCGAGTCAACGCCAGTGAGGTCTGGTATCCGGTCGCGGTTGAGCGGCTTTACGCCCGCCTTAACGAGGCGGAAAAAAACAGCGATAATACGCCGCCGCTGCTGCTCAACCCGCGTCAGACCAGGCTGGTGGATATCCGCCAGTTGCCAGCGCGCGCGCCGTTATTGCGCCATACCCGTACGATCGTCACCGTTCGCGAACTTGATGATTTACTCCGCGAAGATGTCCGCCGCGAGCTGGAGCAACTGCAGCAGACGCTACCCGTCTACGGCATCGATATTCACGATCCGTTTCTCAGTAGCCGCCTGTTTGGCGAAGGCTGGGACGACCCGACGCTCGCGGGCTATGCCTGTTGGTACAATCTTCAGCAGCTGTTTAGCTGGCTGGCGCAGAAAGGCTGGACGGTGCTACTCCACACCGGTTTAACCACCCGCTGCGATTTACTACAGCGTTTTCTGCAACTTGCCGCCAATCACTTTTCACCCACGACGCTTGCGAGCTGGCGTTTTGTCTGGCACTGGTCGCCGCAGGCCAGTGAAGCGGCGCGACAGCAGGCCTGGCGACAACAGCGCGAAGTGCTCGCGTCCACCTTGCAACAACCGCAAATGGGGATCTGGCATCGTTTCCCGCAAAGCGATATTGCCGACGATCCGCTACTGCATTCCCCGCTGCTCAGCGAAGCCGATTTTCTCGCCTGCCAGGCGGATGCTAATGAACTGCTTGACCTGGCGCAGGCCGATAGCAGCAAGCTAGCCGCCAGTGAAAGCTATCCGCGACAGAAATTACGCCAAATACATAATGCCCTACGGCAACGGCAGCTCTCGTTGCCGCTGTGGCTGCTATCGTGGAATACGTTGACCGGCGATACCCGCGATACCAACGGACGTTTTTTCCGCGGCGCGCTATTGATGGATAACCTGCTGGGCATTGCCGAACAGGTGTGGCTGGCAGGCTTCTGGCTTAATTCCGGGCTGCAGGGGGAGGCGCGGGACAACGGTAAACTTGACACCTCCAGCCTGGCGCTGCATTACCTGCATGGTCTGCCGCGCCCGGTTTACTGGGTATTATGGCTGTGGCGGCGTCTGCGCGGCGAAGTCTTAATCAATGACAAAAACCTGTTGTTATTGCGCCATAACGGACACTACCAGTTGCTGCTGCGCAATACGGTGATTTTCAACCCCTGGCTATCGAGCGAAGAGGCCTTTACTCAGCGGTTTCGCCAGCCCTATACCCTGCGGCTTGAAGGGCTGGAGGGACGCTGGCGCATCAAACAGCATCTGTTCGATCAACATCACGGCGCGCTATTTCCGCTGTTTGAGGCATTCCGCAGCCGCAGCGGCCCGGACGAAGAAGATTATCGCTGGCTCCAGCACCACGCCCGCCCGGCGCTGAGCGTGCATGAGGAACTGATGGATGATGGCTGGCTTCGGGTGGATTCACTGCAGAGCAATGCGCTGGCATTATATGAATTCACACCGCTGGATGATTGAAGCGTGACAACGTCACTATCATTTCATGTATGAAAACGCGAGGAGTTAATAATATGTAACTGGTAAGATGTCTTAATGTGAATTATCATCGGCGGCAATTATATTCAATGGACTGAAAATTCACGTGATTCCGGTTAATTCTCATACGCTAACCCGCTATGCCGCCCATGCCAGTTTGATCCACACCATGAAAAATCATCATGCCCCAGCCCTCTCTTTAATGATGATTTTCTCGGATCTCTGCGTGCGCTCCACGCGCGATGCCTACAGCGAACAAGGATGGGAAATATCAGAACGTAAAAGCGGACTGGTGCTGCGTACCTTTGTCGCTATCCATCGCGACGGCGGAGAACTGGAGATCAAGCCAAAGGATTATATCGCCCGCTATAATCAACTCCTTCCGCTCTGATCCCGCAATTCACACCCCCCCTCTACAGAACGCATACAGATGGCTAACTGGAGAAATCGGCAATAAAAAGATACCATGTTTCTTAATACTGGTTTATTTCCGACACTATTTTGACCAACTGGCTGGACAACATGCGCTGCCGGTGACCGCATTATCCCCCTCGATGTCGTAAAGGTGGTGGTAAATGTCATTTAATATTAATAAGATAGAGCTCTGCTCTATGATCAAAAAGAAAATATGCGCCTGAAATTGTCCTCTCTTTTAGCGGCAGCCTCGATGCTGTGCGGGCAGGCTTTTGCCGCACCGGCCCCGGCGCTGCCGGCTAATGCCGATATCCGCGATAGCGGGTTTGTCTATTGCGTCAGCGGGCAGGTAAATACCTTTAACCCGCAAAAAGTCAGCAGCGGCCTGATTGTCGACACCCTCGCCGCCCAGATCTACGATCGCCTGCTCGACGTTGACCCTTATACCTATCGTCTGGTGCCTGAACTGGCGGAAAGCTGGGAAGTGCTCGATAACGGCGCCACCTACCGCTTCCACCTGCGCGATAAGGTCCAGTTCCAGACTACCGACTGGTTTAAACCGACCCGCGCTTTTAACGCTGATGATGTCATCTTCACCTTCGGGCGCATCTTTAACCGCGACGACCCGTGGCACAGCGTCAACGGCAGTAGCTTCCCCTATTTCGATAGCCTGCAGTTCGCCGACACCGTAGAAAGCGTTCGTAAGCTGGATAACCATACCGTCGAGTTTCGCTTGAAACGCCCGGATGCCTCATTCCTGTGGCACCTGGCAACACACTATGCTTCAGTCATGTCGGCGGAGTATGCCGCGCAGCTGACCAAAAGCGACCGCGAAGAACAACTCGACCGCCAGCCCGTCGGTACCGGCCCGTTTAAATTGGAAGAGTATCGCACCGGGCAGTATATCCGCCTGCAGCGCCACGCGGCCTACTGGCGCGGCAAACCCTTGATGCCGCAGGTGGTGGTGGATCTCGGTTCCGGCGGCACCGGCCGTCTGTCAAAACTGCTGACCGGCGAATGCGACGTGCTGGCCTGGCCCGCCGCCAGCCAGCTCACCATCCTGCGCGACGATCCGCGCCTGCGTCTGACGCTGCGCCCGGGTATGAATATCGCCTGGCTGGCTTTTAACACTGCTAAACCGCCGCTGGATAATCCGGAAGTTCGCCACGCGCTGGCGCTGGCGATCAACAACCAGCGTCTGATGCAATCGATCTACTACGGCACCGCGGAAACCGCGGCCTCAATGCTACCACGCGCCTCGTGGGCTTATGATAACGACGCTAAAATTACCGAATACAACCCCGCGGAGGCGCGCCGTCGCCTGCAGGCGCTGGGTCTCAGTAATCTCACGCTAAAATTGTGGGTGCCGACCAGTTCCCAGGCGTGGAACCCCAGCCCATTGAAAACCGCCGAGCTGATACAGGCGGATATGGCGCAGGTGGGTGTCAAAGTGATTATTATTCCGGTTGAAGGCCGCTTCCAGGAGGCGCGATTGATGGATATGAGCCACGATTTAACGCTTTCCGGCTGGGCGACCGACAGTAATGACCCGGATAGCTTCTTCCGCCCGCTGTTAAGCTGCGCGGCGATTGGTTCGCAGACCAACCTCGCCCACTGGTGCAACCGCGAGTTTGACGAGGTATTACAAAAAGCGCTGATTTCACAACAGCTGGCGTCGCGTATCGAAGCCTACAAAGAGGCGCAGCATATTCTCGCCCGTGAATTACCGGTGCTGCCTCTGGCCTCTTCGCTGCGTCTGCAGGCTTATCGCTATGATATGAAAGGACTGGTGCTGAGTCCGTTTGGCAACGCCTCCTTCGCAGGCGTGTCGCGCGAAAAAGAAGAGGTGAAAAAACCATGATTATTTTTACTCTGCGCCGCCTGCTGTTGTTGCTTGTGACGCTGTTTTTTCTCACCTTTATCGGCTTTAGCCTCAGCTACTTTACGCCGCACGCGCCGCTGCAGGGCGCATCGCTATGGAATGCCTGGCTGTTCTGGTTCAAAGGGGTTCTGCACTGGGACTTTGGCGTCTCCAGCATCAACGGCCAGTTGATTTCCGAACAGCTGAAGGTGGTCTTCCCTGCCACGATGGAACTGTGCATTCTGGCGTTTGGTTTTGCGCTGCTGGTCGGCATTCCCGTGGGGATGATTGCCGGAATTATGCGTAATAAATGGCCGGACACGCTCATTAGCGCCCTGGCGCTGGTGGGGTTCTCCATTCCGGTGTTCTGGCTGGCGTTGCTGTTTACCCTGTTCTTCTCGTTAACGCTGGGTTGGTTGCCGGTCTCCGGCCGCTTTGATCTGTTGTACGAAGTGAAAACGGTGACAGGCTTCGCGCTCATCGACGCCTGGCTCTCTGATTCGCCGTGGCGCCATGAGATGATCGTCAGCGCCGCGCGGCATATGGTGCTGCCGGTGTTGACGCTGGCCGTCGCGCCGACCACCGAAGTGATTCGCCTGATGCGTATCAGCACCAGTGAAGTCTACGATACTAACTATGTTAAAGCGGCGGCGACCCGCGGCGTTACCCGCAGGACGATTCTGCATCGTCACGTGTTGCACAATGCCCTGCCGCCGGTGATCCCGCGCCTGGGTCTGCAGTTCTCCACCATGCTAACGCTGGCAATGATTACCGAAATGGTCTTCAGCTGGCCGGGACTGGGGCGCTGGCTGAT
>PJTX01000273.1_pt1 | contig 13962 bp, 13 predicted proteins | sample 1512091 | NCBI WGS metagenome assembly PJTX01 (sample SAMN08177681, study PRJNA422409) | Soil metagenome, whole genome shotgun sequencing project. | isolation source: Soil enriched (2) on filter paper: beechwood xylan treatment | place: USA: Madison | collected 2015-01-15 | reverse complement strand
CGCATCTGTCGGCGGAGAAGGGGGCACGTATTGCGCTGGAGCACCTGCAGTTGCAACCTTATCTGGAGATGGGCATGCGCTTAGGCGAGGGCAGCGGCGCGGCGTTAGCCATGCATCTGGTCGAGGCGGCAGGGGCTATGTTCAACAATATGGGGACGCTGGCTGAGAGCAATATCGTGTTGCCGGAAACCCGTTAAGTGGCTTCGGGGCGCCGACCGGCCCCCCGAAATAGTGCTTACAGCGCCTGCTGCCACACGCTTTGCGGCAGCAGATAAACATCCGCTTTAGCCTGCATGCCGTCGGTAACAATATGACGAATGCCGCTGGCCATCACCGCAAGGGTGACATCAAACGCATTCAGGCTATCGCCAAAACCGGCGGTAAGGTTGAGCATTGAGCCATCGGCCATTAGATAGATTGTTTTCCCCGGCATCCGATAAGCGTTGATATAGGGCATAACCTCTTCATGCGGGAACTGGCGCAGGTGTTCGCAGTCAATCTCTTCCGCCACGTGGCCGACGTTGAGAATAAATACGCCATCTTTAGCACTGTCCAGCGCCAGGCTGTTGACCACTTTTTTGCCGCCGGTGGCGGTAGCGACGACGTCGGCTGATGCGATGGCATCCTGTAAATCCACGACATGCCAGCCGTCATAAGCGGCCTGTAAACGGCGCGCGGGATCGATTTCCGCCACCATAACCTGGCCGCCGAAGGCTTTTGCCGCGGCGGCGACGCCTTGCCCGACCAGGCCGTAGCCGATCACCAGCACTTTTTTCTCATGTAGGGTCAGGTGAGTAGTCTGGAAGAATGTGTGCCAGGCCGTCAGGCCAACCATATGGCGGTTATGTAGCCCTTCTTTGACCGGCAGATCATCCCAGTTAAAAATAGGGTAGCCGGGGCGAATATCACCGAGGCGATTGACGCCGGAGCCGGTGGCTTCAAGGCCGGCGACGACATTGCCGAACTCGCCGCGCTGGTGGAGCAGAGTGGTAATATCCGCACCCATTTCACAAAGGTGAGTTGGCCTCCAGGCGATGGCTTTTTCCCATGATTGTTGCCAGTCGGCGTCACTCATATTGCGCCAGGCGCAGGCTTCCGCGCCGCGCTCCACCAGCCAGGAGACAACCTCATCCTGCACGGTGGTTGGATTACAGGTGGTCAGAAAGACTTTCGCCCCTTTCTCAAGGAGCCCCTGCACCAGCGGGATCATTTTCATATCGAGATGCATACAGCAGGCCAGGCGCACTTCGCTGAGGTCGGGAAGGGCCGCCACCTGACGCAGGGTACGCGGCATATTCTGGCAGGCCCATGCCACTTCTTTCGTTAAATTTGTCTTATTATTCACCGTATTGTGACCTTTAATCCGTAGAGTGGGTTTAACCCCGGTGGGAAAGATGATTCTAACGCAGGGTGTAAAAATCACATAACCCACACTGCCCGGTAAAGTTGCAAATAATAGGCATCATAAATACATGGTTGTTAATGAATGGTTAAATAAAGACAATGAAACATCATTTATTCCTATGATGTGAGCGATTCGTTCGATGTTACGCGTTTTACAGCGCCCGCTATTTTCTCGCGCGCGTATTTTTCTCGGCCGTTTAAAACCTCATGCCTTACCCGTTGCTAAAAAGCATATTGTGCTGGGATCGATCGGCGCCGGAACGGGCCTTGCGGTGACCAGTATGTTCAGCCACTGGCTGTTGGGTGAGGTAAATCTGTGGTTTATTGCACCGATGGGGGCCTCGGCGGTATTGCTATTTGGCGTGCCCAGCAGCCCGCTTGCTCAGCCCTGGTCTATCGTTGGCGGCAACGTGCTTTCGGCGCTGATCGGCGTCACCGTCGGACTACTGGTGCCGGATACGGCAATCGCCTGCGGCCTGGCGGCGGCGCTGGCGATCGCCGGGATGTACTTTTTACGTTGTCTGCATCCACCTGGCGGCGCGGTGGCGCTCACGGCCATACTTGGCGGAGCCGGCGTACACAGTGAAGGCTATCAGTTTGTGCTGACCCCGGTATTACTGAACTCCATGATGCTGGCGCTGCTGGCGATCGTCTTCAACAATCTGGTCGGGCGTCGCTACCCGCATCCGTTGGCGGCGGAAGAGGTGAAGCCGAGTGTAGTGCCGATGGGGATTGCAGTCACTCGCGAAGATATTCACGCCGCGCTGATGGAAGGGCAGTTCCTTGATATCGGCGAGGACGATGTGCAGGAACTGCTGGAGAATATCGAACAGCAGGCTCGGCTGCGTCTCGCCGCCGGTCAAAAAGCGCGCCAGTGATGCTATTAAGACACCCGTTGCAATGCCTTAGCTAGCGCCAGCCTGAATCGCTCGATGAGGTCGGGTTCACCGGCCGATAATTCGGCGAGCGTAATCGTTTTGTCCGCGCGGTAGACCTTACCGCTGCCGAGCAGCGCCTCGATATCATTGGCCGCCTGATGCGCGGCCTGCAGATCGGCATCCAGTAATATCACGGCGTGAGCCAGGACGATGTGACCCTGGCTTTCGGCTACGGGCCGCCAGTATTGAGCGGTACCGGCAATCTTGCGCGCGTTTTCTCCCTCACCGCAGGCCAGATTATAGCGGCCGTCGCAAAAAGAACCGCTAACAGCCTGAAAATGGCTTTCGACGCCAAGAGTCGAAAGCGTCCGTTGCAATATTCCACATAACAACAGATAGATGGGTTCGGCGGCTTCGCCTAATGGCTGGATTACCGGCCAGGCAAGACTCAGGTTGAGGATCCCGGGCCCCTGCGGCACCAGCCCGCCTCCGGATCGACGCATCCAGACCGGCCAGCCGCGGGCGGCAAAGGCGTCGCTGACGGCGGCCAGATTGGCGAATTTCCGGTAACTGCCAGGAACCACGAACCCTTGCGGCGCCTGCCAGAGCTGAGCGACGGCTTCGCCGCGGCGCGCGCGCTCGAACAGAGGTTGTTCGGCGAGCGTGGGATCATCGCAGCGGACAATCGGTAATCCGCCGATATTGAAGCGGATGGGCAAACAGCCTGCGTTATGTGGTTCGCGCATAAAGCCTCCCTTTTTATGCCGGATGGCGGGTTTTCATCAACATCGCCGTAACGGCGGAGAGCAGGCAGCCGACCGTCAGATAAATCGCCACGCTATGCCATGACCCGCCAGAGAAGGTGACCAGCGCGGCGGCGATAAATGGCGTAAAACCGCCGCCGACCACGCTGGCCACCTGGTAGCCGACGCCTGCGCCGCTGTAGCGATAGCTGGCGCCAAACATTTCGGTAAACATCGGCTGCTGTACGCAGACCACCATATCATGGGCGATGTTGGCCAGCATCAGGGCAAAAAACAGGATCCAGAACAGCGAGTGCTGCTCCAGCGCCATAAAGAAGGGGAAGCCGCTTAATGTTCCGATCAGCGCCCCGGTAATATAGATACGACGGCGGCCAAACCTATCCGCCAGCCACGCAAAGCAGGGAATGGTAATACAGCTAATACCGCCCACCAGCAACCCAATATTGAGGAACAGTTCACGCGGCAGGCCGAGGTTTTGTGTCGAGTAGTTGAGGGCGAAGGCGGTCACGATGTACATCGTTAACAGTTCACACAGGCGCAGGGCGATGATCAATAAGAAGGCGCCGGGATGGCGCGCCAACGCTTCCAGTACCGGCAGGCGTTTTTTCTTCGCGGCAGGCGTTTTCTGCAGCTGCTGCTCAAATTCTGCCGACTCGCTCATGCCGTTGCGGATCCACAATGCCCCCAGTACCAGCACTACGCTAAACAGGAACGGTAGGCGCCAGCCCCAGCTAAGGAACTGCTCATCGGTGGTGAAACTGCTGATAAGCGATACCAGCCCAGTAGAGAGTAACAGACCGACGCCATAACCCACCTGCACGCCGCTGCTATAGAACGCCTTTTTGTTTTTTGGCGCGCTTTCAACCGACAGCAGCGCCGCGCCGCCCCATTCGCCGCCGACGGCAAAGCCCTGCACTGCGCGTAAAATAACCAATAAAACCGGCGCCCACCAGCCAATCTGGTTAAAGGAAGGCAGTAGGCCGATGCAGGCGGTGGCGATCCCCATCATCCACACGGTCATCATCAGCATGCGCTTACGGCCTAAACGGTCGCCGAAATGGCCGAAGATAATGCCGCCGAGCGGGCGGAAGAGGAAGCCGACGCCGAAGGTCGCGAAGGCTGCGAGCGTGCCCATCGCCGGGCCAATTTGTGGGAAAAATTCGCGGTTGAACACCAGTGCGGCGGTAATGCCGTACAACAGAAAATCGTACCAGTCGACGACGGCGCCAGCAAAGCTTCCCCATGCCGCACGACGAGCGCGATGAAGAGAAGCAACCCCCTTGCCGGAGTCGGGAGAAATAAGCGTTGAGTCCATGCCTGTCCTGTTTGTTGTTAACTTGTTATTATTTGAATGAGACGCTTTCTTATCTTTGCGCCGTTAGGAGATTACCGCGCATAAGCGCAGCTGAAAAGTTTTTTACCAGCATGAAAGACAATAAAGTAAAAAATGTCTAAATCGAACATTTAATTTCCACCACTGGCGTGGGTTAACTGTTGACCATAACTACTATTTTATTTTTGTGGTCCTACTGGGACAGCTTTTAAGAATTCACGTAAATGGTTTACAATTACTATCTCCAACGCTGGATATGGTGGGTGATATGCGTCTAATTTTTGCAGTTTTATTATATGTTTTTGTTTTACCCAATGCTTTCGCAGAAAAACTGCCTGCGCCAACAGGTAAACCCGTTTTAACCATTTCAGGAAAGATTACCAATACAAACGAAGGTGATACCGCCGTATTTGACATTGCCGCGCTAGAAAAATTGGGCAATGAGACAGTGATCACCACCACTCCGTGGTATTCAGGGAAAGTGCGCTTTGATGGTATTTCACTTAGCAAACTTATGGACTTAGTGGGCGCGCAAGGTAAGACGGCGAAGGTGATGGCCCTTAACGATTATACCACTGAGGTACCAGTGGAGGATTTTCATAAATTCCCGGTGATCCTGGCGCTGAAGATGAATGGTGAATATATGCGCATTCGTGACAAAGGGCCCCTTTTTATTGTTTATCCCTACGATAGTAGCGCGGAGTTACAGAACCAAATCTATTATTCCCGCTCGGCATGGCAGGTTTCAAAGATTATAATTGAGTAAGGCTCTGATCTTGAATCGAATACTCACTGCCATTATTTTGTCGCTTTTTATCGTCACCGGATACATTACCTATCTGGTACATGAGCGGCAGAGTGAGCTGCAAAAATTAACCCGTTATACCGACTCGTGGTCTGTGTCTCAGATGGTCTCCGAATACATGCGTCTCGAGGCTCGTTTAAGCGCCCTGGCGCTGAACGTGAAGGGGACCGACCGCGATGAGGTACGCCTGCGCCTGGAAATAATGATGAGTCAGATCGAGCTGCTGCAACAGGGCGATCTTGGCCAGTTCATCAGAAAAAGCGAGCAGCGGCAGGCAACGGTGACCAGTCTGATTCAGATCCTCGATCAACTCGATCGGCAACTGGACACCATGACGCCTGAGCAGATGGTGACTCTGCTGCATACCATGAGTAAGTTAGATGGTCCGATGACCTCACTGGCCTCCATGACCCTGGCGCAGGACTTTGATGTCGTTAATCTTACGCACGATAAGATTCAGCATCTCTATTACATCTATTCGGTGATTTCAATCTTGCTGATTACGATGTGTATCACTCTTGGGCTATTGATGCTTCGGCAAAATAACAACTTGCGCCGCGCTCATGTGCGCATGAAATTGCTCGCGAATGATTTGCAGCTGTCGAAAGAGAAACTGCAGGTACAGAACCGCCGGTTGCAATATGATGCTTATCACGATTCGTTAACAGGCATGCCTAATCGCCTTTCTTTCTGGCAGAGGCTACAGGAAGTAGTCAATCATGTGAAACCTTATAATGGTTGCGCAGTGGTTATGTTGTTCGACCTGGATAATTTTAAAGATGTTAACGATACCCTGGGGCATGATGCTGGTGACAAACTGCTGCAGGAGCTCGCCAGCCGCCTGTCGTTCTTCCGTAAAACATCAGAGACGCTGTACCGGCTTGGAGGCGACGAATTTGCCCTGGTATCGCAGGATCTGAGCGAAGAAATGGCGCTGGAGCGGGCGGATGTGATCCGCGAGAAAATCAGCCAGCCGTACCAGATCTACGATTCATTAATTAACATCGGGGCTTGCATTGGCATCGTAATCTCCGATGCTGAAAGTCGCACTGATTACTTATACAAATGTGCCGATCTGGCGTTGTATGAAGCGAAAAAATCCGGTGCGGGAAATGTGGAGATTTTCCGTCCCGGCATGTTGCAACGTTTACAGGACAACAAATCCTTTGAGGACGATCTGCTGCATGCACTGGAAAACGACCAGTTCAAGGTTTACTACCAACCGATCGCCGACACGGTGTCGCGTGAAATTTATGGTTACGAAGCGCTGGTTCGCTGGTTTCATCCGCTGCGGGGCATGGTACCGCCCACGGAATTTATCCCGGTGGCGGAGAAAACCGGCCTGATTAACCAACTCGGCGAGTGGGTACTGAAAACCGCCTGCGAGGAAGCGGCCCGCTGGGAGCAACCGCTGAAGGTTTCGGTTAACGTCTCACCGATTCAACTTATCAATACCTCACTCACAGACACGGTGGTTGCGGTGCTAAAGAAGACGGGCCTCGACCCGCGGCGCCTTGATCTTGAGATTACGGAATCTGATGTATTTAACGAAAATACGCGCTCGCTGGAGATCCTCAGCCAGTTACGCGAGCAGGGGATTCAGATTTCGATTGACGATTTTGGCACCGGGTATTCGTCATTGTCACGGTTGAGTTATTTCCCCTTTGATAAGATCAAAATTGATCGCTCGTTTGTGGTCAATATACCTATGCAAAAAGATGACCTCGATATTGTGCGCCTGATCATCAGTATGGGTAAAAGCTTACATATGCGTATTGTCGCCGAAGGTGTTGAAACCGAGGAACAATTAACCTCGCTGCAACAATTAGGTTGCGATCTTGTTCAGGGCTATTTAATTGGCAAGCCGGGGCAGTTAAATAACAACTGAAACAAGATAATCCTCAGTCTTTAAACTGGCGCCGGTGAACTATCACTGGCGCTTTTTTATATTTTAAATAACGATAATCCGTAATGGGTATAAATAGTGGTAGGTAAAATAGATTCGAAAAAATAATACCCTTAGCAATTGAAAGGGGTATATGATATGCAATATATCGTTCCATTCGCGGCGCTATTTCACGGCGCGGAAAGAGAGGCAAATCATGCAGCGAATCATTATACCTACCCATTATGTTCAGACCCGTTCCACCCCCATGTGGACCAAAGAGACCGCGCCCGCGTCCATCTGGAAGCGCCATCTTGATGCCGGTACGCGACAGGGCGTCTACCCGCGTTTGTCGGTGATGCAGGGCGCAATACGCTATTATGGTTATGCCGATGAAACGAGCCCAGACCCTGTTGAAACGATGACTATTGAAGCGGGGCAGTTTGGTGTCTTTCCTCCGGAAAAATGGCACTGCATTGAGGCATTAACTGACGATACCGTATTTAATGTCGATTTTTACGTCGACCCTAAAATTCTGATTGAGGGATAAGTTGAGTCTATGAACAGTGAAAATAAAGGTTACTCATTAGCGATAGTCAATAACAACAATAATGAAAAACGAGAGAAAATTTATCTCAAGCCGATGGCGCTTTATGTCCCTGATATCGCGGTTCAGGCAGTAGCGGAATTGCTTCAGGATCTTTCAACCGATAACGCGCAGGGAAAAGGGTTCAGCCTGATGGTGACGAACAATAATAACGGTGTATCGGTAGATAAAGATTTTGCTGCAATCGAGGCGCTTCAGGATCCACTGCATGCCGCTGATGCGGTGAAAGAGCTCATCAATATTGTGCGCGGTTATGAATCTGACGAAGAGACTAACGTCTGCGGTTGGTAAAAATTCAGTCAGGCAGATATCGTCCGATATCTGCCTCTTTCTCTGGTTTCAACTCATCGCTATCTGCTGCAGTAGCCAGTCCCGCAAGGCGCTGATATCGGCGCGCTGGGCTAGCTCTTGTGTCGCCACCAGATAATAGTTTGCTCCCGGTAAGAACATTTCAAATGGTGCCGTTAATACCCCGCGTTGCAACAGATCGCGCGCCAGCAGTTCGCTGGCAATCACCACGCCTTGTCCCGCCACCGCCGCCTGTAGCGCATGCGTCTCGTCGCTGAAGGTTAACCCTGCGTCGATATTCAGCTGCGGTGGTCCGTAGCGGCGTTGCCAGTTCTCCCAGCCCGGCGAATCTGCCGGAACGTGACGATGTTCAACGTGGAACAGGGTCGCGTGACGCAAATCCTCCAGCCGTGTAATACCCAGCGCGGGGCTGGCGACGACGATAAATCGGTCTTCATGTAGCAAGGTACAGTGCAGTCCGCGCTCCGGCGTCTCACGATAGCGAATCGCGACATCCACGCTGCGCTGGTTGAGATCCACCCGTTCGACGCTGGTATGTAGCCGCAGGTCAATGGCGGGGAATTCCGCTTTAAATGCTGCCAGTCTCGGTACCAGCCAGTGAGTCAGAAAGTTGGAAGTCGTGGTGACGGTGAGTGACGGCGGCTGGTGTGAGCGAACAATTTGCGCGGTAGCCTCTTCCAGCGCGCTAAAGGCGCGCTGGGTGCCGACATAGAGAATTTCGCCGCTTTCGGTAAGGCTGACGCCAAGGGCATTGCGTTCACAGACCCGACACTCCAGCACGGATTCCAGCAGCTTGATTTGATGACTTACTGCGGTAGCGCTCACCCCGAGCATATCGGCGGCGCGTTTAAAACTGCGGCAGCGGGCAACGGCATGAAAGGCGCGTAGCGCGCCCAGTGGGGGGAGACGGTTTTTTCTCATGGCTGAGTTTTTCTCATCTATGGCTGAAATCTATGCGTTTGTCTGGGTAATTATACAGGTGCTAGTCTACTGAAATGTGAAATAAGCGGTGAATTTAATTCATCATCGTTTGAGAATGTCAGGAGTGAAAAATGAGTATTTTCCTGCACCCGCGTGCTGCGGTAGCGACATCCGGTGCTGAACTGCCTGCGCAAGCTATCGCGCTAAGCAGCTTATTCGCGGCAGGCACGCTGTTATTGAGCATTTCCGCCATTATCGGCGCTATCGCCAGTTTGGCGTTGCTATTGGCGCTGGCGGGAGCTTTTGCTGTTGGCTATGCAATCGCGCGTTGGCAGCCGTGGCCAGCGCATTATTGCGTGACAATATCGTGTTATGCCTTTGTGCTGTCCGCTATAGGTTGGTTACTGGTTCTGGTGATATGGAATAGCGAACATGGTTGGCTGGAGCTCATTCCGGGAATCGTCTTTGGTGGATTAGGGCTGGGCATTGTCTGGCAAACCCATGCGGCAGAAAGAGGTTTTTTGGGGATGATGGCGAACATCCCGACGATAGCGAGTATCGTTTTTATTACCCTGGCGATTCTGCTAACCAGTCACTATGCCGATTCAGGAAAGGGAGGCTTTGTCTACGCTCTGGCGGTGTTGGCGGATCTGGCGTTGCTGGGTGCGGTGCTGTTGAAAATCAGGCTACAGGAAATGTCGTAAATCGGCGTGATTGGTTCTGATGCGTTGCCTGTTATCCTCTGTTTGTCAGTGAATCCATTAAATATCAGTCGTGAACGCTTTCGTTATTTTGGTGACAGCAGAATTGAGAGAAAAAGCGCGGTTTTATGTAACGCGACAACATGTGAGTTGGCTTACATTTTTGACTTCCCTCACAATTTATAGTTACGTCATTCCTGGACGACGCATTTATTTACTATGGCATCCATTAAAGACGTAGCAAAAAGAGCGGGAGTATCTACCGCCACGGTCTCACGCGTGCTGAATAATCATCCCAGCGTGGTGCCAGAAACTCGCAAAGCAGTTCGTGCGGCAATGGATTACTTATGCTATGTGCCCAGCAAGAGTGCGTTTCAATTGAGTGGAAAATGTTCTGGGCTGATTGCTGTTGTCCTGCCAAATCTTGTCAATCCACATTTTTGTGAACTGCTGGCGACAATTGAAGAAGAGGCAAGATACATCGGTAAAACGGTTATCGTCAAAACTCACCAGAATCAACCACAGCTGGATAAGCAAATAATTTATACGCTTATCAGGATGGGCATTGACAGTTTACTATGGGTCCCTACAGAAGCTGAAAGCGAACTTTCCGAATGGCTTATCGCGACTAATATACCCGTTGCAGTAGTCACCCAGGTATCGCGATTTTTCAATTCTGTTTCTATTGATCAAAGTAAAGGGGCGGAATTTATAGCTGAGCATTTTATCCAAACCGGTCATACAACGTTTGGGTTTGTAGCGCAGGAAGGCGTGGATAATCGAAAGGTTTTTTCATGGGCAAAACGGATCACCGGCCAGGGATTGATTGTTGATAAAGAGAATGAGTTTTGGATAGCGAAAGGTGAGGGTGAGAAAACGTCAGGCCATATTAGTATACTTGATGATATTATTTCCAGGCTAGCCCAGAGAATAAATCATTGCTCATCACTTTGGGTCTATAATGATGTGGCCGCTAGTTATATTATTGATGGATTAAAAGAAAAAGGAATCTCAGTTCCTCAAAATATTGCCATTGCTAGTTTTGATAATACTTTATTGGCGCAAACTAAAAAAATAACCAGTGTTGCGCAACCGATATGCGAAATCGCCCATCTGGCATTTCAAATGATTAATCACGAAACAAAACAAGGCGGAATTGAAATGTATGAGATTGTCTCCCGGTTAATTATACGGGAAAGCAGTGTTAATGTTAATATCACTATACTTTAATACACATACTCCCTTATTCGCCAATAAATATAAATTAACATTGGTTTACTAACCTCTGTTGAACACTTGTGACTGTATACTATAGAGGTATTTTATGTCTGCAAACCTAATCGAAAGGCAAAGTGCTTATGGCAAACTGTGTTTAAGAGAAAAAATTGGTTATGGGATGGGTGATGCTGGCTCTTGTATGATTTGGAGTGTTCTGGCGTTATATCTCACATGGTTCTACACGGATGTTTATGGTTTAGCGCCTGGGATTGTCGGCACCTTGTTTCTGGTCATTCGTATTTTTGATGCCTTTAGCGACCCGGTGATGGGGGCGATTTGCGATCGTACTCATAGTCGATGGGGTAAATTCCGACCATGGTTATTATGGATGGCGTTGCCATTTGGTTTGGGAGCAGTACTGATGTTCACAACGCCAGATTTGAGCATGAACGGAAAAATTGTTTATGCCTGGGTGACGTATCTGGTTATGTCATTAATCTATACTGCTATCAATATTCCATATTGCTCAGTAGCCGGTGTGATCACGCTAAATCAGAAAGAGCGTTTAGGCTGTTTGTCATGGCGTTTTTTCCTAAATGGATTGGCGACGCTGATTGTCTCGTCTTCAATTTTACCCTTAACGGACTGGTTAGGTAACGGTAATAGAGCGGTTGGTTTTCAGTTGACCATGATAATCATGGGGGGAGCTGCTACACTAATGTTCTTCTTCTGTTTTGCCAGTATCAAAGAACGTGTTTCCGCAATTAAGGCTAATGATTCTTTAATAAAGGATCTAAAAGATATCGCCAAAAACGATCAATGGTTATTGATGATTTTTATAACCTTTCTTAACGTTTTCCCGGCATTTATTCGTGGCGCTGTGACTATTTATTATGCTACTTACGTTATGCAAGCCTCTGTCGGATTTACTACATTCTTTATGGCTCTCGGAGTTGCCTGTAACATGCTAGGCAGCGTTATAGCGAAACCACTCACCGATCGTTTTGATAAAATTAAGCTGTTCCGTACGATTAATATCGTTCTTGGCTTTCTTTCTTTAGCTCTATGGTTTGTCGATCCCAGCTCCTTACTGCCACTACTCACACTTTTTATCATCATCAACATTCTGCATTTGATTCAATCAGGGCCAATACTATGGGCCATGATGTCCGACGTCGATGACTACGGTGACTGGAAATATGGTAAACGTCTTACCGGTATTTCCTTTGCCGGTAATTTGTTTATGTTAAAAATGGGCCTGGCAGTTGCTGGAGCGATTGTTGCCTGGATATTATCATTGACGGGTTACATCGCCAATAAGCCTCAACAAAACGCGGAGACTATCCAGGGGATCATTATTATGTTCTCTTTACTGCCAATGATTACTTATTTTATCAGTGCGTTTGTCGTCAGATACTTTAAATTGAATAACCAATTTCTGGAGCAAATTAAAGTGGAACTCGCTAAACGTGAACTCGAAAAAAGTTCTTTACCGCATCATGGCATCGGGCGAGATGCGGCCACTGTGAGTTAGTCATTAGCTAAAATTCTCCGAAAGGAATCAGAGGTTAGCGGTCCATTACTTCTTATCGTATTTATTTGCCAATATATTTGCATTTTCAACCTATCTTAATAACGCAGAGGGAAATAACGTATGTCGAGTGATAATTATTATGATGTCACGGAGTGGAGTGAAGGCAACCCTTTTGAAGATATCGGTTTAGTGATTAATAGTATTATTGCCGATATTAAAAGTCGGCAAACAGACACTGATGTAAATGATGGTGGAAAACCGGGGGCTGTTATCTATATCCCACCTGGAGATTATCATTTACTCACTCAGGTAGTAATAGACATCAGTTACTTGAAAATTAAAGGAGATGGACATGGGTTTACCTCTTCAAGTATCCGTTTTAATACCCCAGAAAACGAGTGGGAAAACTGGCATGAATTGTGGCCAGGCGGTAGCCGTATACTTGTTGATATAACACCATCAACTACGAATCAGGAAGCTGAAGGCGCTGCTTTTTATATTGAGCGTAGCGGTGACCCTAGAATAAGCTCAGTTGAGTTTGCTGATTTTTGCATTGATGGGTTACATTTTGTGGATGATGGTTCGGGAAGTAACGATCCTGAAAACACCTACCTCAATGGTAAAACGGGTATTTATATTGCCAGTGTGCAGGACTCATTCCGCATTAGTGGAATGGGATTCGTGTATCTTGAGCACGGTATCACTATATATAATGCCGATGCATTGGCGATACATAATAACTTTCTTGCCGAGTGCGGTAATTGTATCGAACTCCGTGAGTCGGGACAGGCATCAAAAGTAACCGATAATTTGATAGGTGCCGGTTATAGAGGATATTCCATTTACGCAGAGAACTTTGGTGGCCTTCTGGTTACAGCAAACAACATTTTTCCCCGCGGTAAAAGTAGTGTTCATTTTTCTGGTGTCGCACGGTCTGCAGTTAGCAGCAACAGATTTCATTCATTCTATCCTGGGATGCTGGTTTTTGAGAATAGCTGTTCAGAAAACCTGGTGACGGCAAACCACTTTTTCCGTGAACATGAACCCTGGGAACCTATGCAGCCATATAGTAATGGTTTAGATGATTTGTATGGATTGTTATATATAGAAGGTGAGAATAATTCGATTATTGCTAACCATATTTCTGAATCGATTGATAAACAGTATATCGTTCCTGCCGGCGCTACGCCTGTGATAATACGGGTGGCATCAGGAGAAAGTAACTATATTTCTGACAATCATATTGTTGCTACCACTGAAACATCATTGGTTAAAAATCATACAAAGTCTTGTTTCTCTACTCAAGTCAGAGCGCTGCTGACATTAGAGGGGTTGGAAGTTCTCGACGTGACGACCGTACAGGTCGACGCCATATCTCAACGTAATACTGTACTTGATTCCGGAAGTGACGATCAGGTTGTGCTTGATAAAGCGGTCAATGCGTTTAGAGCCACGCCGGTACCCGGCCTGTGATACCAGAAAAGCAAAAAGCCTGCTTGTAAGCAGGCTTTTCTGAATCTGGCTCCTCTGACTGGACTCGAACCAGTGACATACGGATTAACAGTCCGCCGTTCTACCGACTGAACTACAGAGGAATCGTGTG
>PJTX01000261.1_pt1 | contig 14506 bp, 8 predicted proteins | sample 1512091 | NCBI WGS metagenome assembly PJTX01 (sample SAMN08177681, study PRJNA422409) | Soil metagenome, whole genome shotgun sequencing project. | isolation source: Soil enriched (2) on filter paper: beechwood xylan treatment | place: USA: Madison | collected 2015-01-15 | reverse complement strand
ATCAGCACGCCCCAGCCACCAGGGCCCGGGTTGCCCTTGCAGGCACCATCAGTAAACATCTCGACGCTATCGCTCATGTACCACTCTTGAAGTCAGTGCTTGTCAGTTTCGGGGTTGGCCGCCGTGCGGTTGACCTTGGCCAGCGGCAGCGGCAGCAGTTTGCCCATCGGCTCGCGGCGCTCCGGGCGCAACGGCCGCAGACCCACCACCATCTTGCGCGCCACCAGCAGGTACACCCCGCCTCCGGAGCCCTGCCAGCCGCCGGCCATCCGTTCCCAGCCCTGCAGGCGGTGCTGCCAGGCCGGCGAGGCAAGCGGCGGACGATAGCACCCGAAGCGGCGTTTCTCCAGCGCGAAGCCCAGCAGATTGAGCCAGTCGCCCACCCGCGACGGCGAGATGCAACGGGCCTTGCGCAGGGCGCCGTGGCTGAAGAAATGGCGCATGCCCCAACTGCTCCAGGGGTTGATCCCGACGATCAGCAGGTGCCCGCCAGGGCGCACGGCGCTGGCCGCCTCGCGCAGCAGGCCGTGGGGCGACAGGCTGAAATCCAGGCCATGCTGCAGCACCACCACATCGGCGGCGTGCTCGCTCAGCGGCCAGGCCTGCTCTTCGCAGACAATCTCCACCCCCGGCAGCGGCGCGCCGAGGCGCACGTTGCGCTGCACCTGAGGCGCGCTGGGCGGTGGCTCGGCGCAGGGCCCGTAGTGCACAAGGTAACCCCCGAAGAAGCGCCCGAGCTCTTCTTCCAGCAGTTTTTCCTCCTCCTTGAGCATCAGTTGGCCGAGTGGGCCGTTGAACCACTCACGGGCCAGGCTGATCAGCTTGACCCACTCCGGGTCGGCCTGGGCAAAGGCTTGGTCGGTCATTGCGCTCTCCCTCGAAGGTTCTCGCACCGCGCCATCGCGGCTAAGATGCCTTCATGTGCCACGCTAGGCGAATCGGATCCGCACCATGATACAGATCGATGCTCTCCCCGCTTTCTCCGACAACTACATCTGGTTGTTACAGGATACTGCCAAACGCCGCTGCGCGGTGGTCGATCCGGGTGACGCCGGCCCAGTGGAACGTTGGCTGTCGGCGAACCCCGGCTGGGTACTGAGCGACATCCTGGTCACCCACCATCACAATGACCACGTCGGCGGCGTGGAGCGGCTCAAGCAACTGACCGGCGCCCGCGTCTGCGGCCCGGCCCGCGAGCACATTCCCTGCCGTGACCTGGCGCTGGACGAAGGTGACCAGGTGACCGTGCTTGGCGTGACCTTCCAGGTGCTGGCCGTGCCCGGCCATACCCTGGGGCATATCGCCTTGTTCAGCGACCAGCCGGCAACACCCGTGCTGTTCAGTGGCGACACATTGTTCGCCGCCGGTTGCGGGCGCATGTTCGAAGGCACCCCCGAACAGATGCAGCCTGCCCTCGCCCGCCTGGCAGCCCTGCCAGAGCACACCGAAGTGTACTGCGCCCACGAATACACCCTGAGCAACCTGCGTTTCGCCAAGGCGGTGGAACCCGGCAACCCGCACGTTCAACAGCGGTTCGAGGACGTTACCCGTTTGCGTGGCGAAAATCGCATCACATTGCCATCAACGATCGGTCTGGAGCGCCTGACCAATCCCTTCCTGCGCACCTCTGAAACATTAGTTAAACAAAAAGCAGACGAATGGAAGGGACATTCAAACCCCTCGCATGTCGCTGTTTTTGCTGCCTTGAGGTCTTGGAAGGACACCTTCTGATAACCTCAAGATATATCGCAAGCGATGGTCAAAGGTTGACCAGGCCCGGAGCGGTTTCTAGAATCGCCGAAATTTTTCGCCCGGAAACCTGTGTCAGCCGATGTCTTCCCGTAGCCGCAGAACCTCTCATTCCGTCGCCCTGACGCGCCTGGCCCAAATCAGTGCGCTGGCCCTGGCCGCCACTTTGGTGGGCTGCCAGAGCACCCGTCAGCTCGACGAATCCGATAGCGTTCGCGCGCACAACTACCAGGCGCGGATCAAGCACAAGCCTTCACCGCTGCTGGTCAAGCCGGCCGAGCAGGCACCCCAGGATGTATGGGAACGCATGCGCCAGGGCTTTGCCCTGCAGGACAACATCGACGTCAACCCGCGCATCGAGCAGCAGCGTCTGTGGTTTGCCAGCAACCCAAGCTACATCGAAAGCGCCGGCGAGCGTGGCAGCCTCTACCTGCACTACATCGTCGAGCGCCTCGAAGAGCGCGACATGCCGCTGGAGCTGGCCCTGCTGCCAGCCATCGAAAGCGCCTACAACCCGATGGCCTACTCGCGCGCCCACGCCGCAGGCATGTGGCAGTTCATTCCGTCCACCGGGCGCCACTTCAACCTGCGCCAAACCAACTTCTACGATGGCCGTCGCGACGTGACCGCCTCGACCAATGCCGCACTCGATTACCTCAGCCGCCTGCACGACATGTTCAACGGCGACTGGCTGCTGGCCCTGGCTGCCTACAACGCCGGCGAAGGCACGGTCAGCCGCGCCATCGAGCGCAACGAGCGGCTCGGCCTGCCCACCGACTACTGGAACCTGCCGCTGCCGCAGGAAACCCGCGACTACGTGCCCAAGCTGCTTGCCCTGTCGCAGGTGGTACTCACGCCGCAAGCCTATGGCGTGAACCTGAACCCGATCGCCAACGAACCTTACTTCGAGGCGGTGGCCATCAACGACCGCCTCGACCTGTCGCGGGTAGCAGCCTTCGCCAATATCGACGAAGACGAGCTGATCCAGCTCAACCCGGCATTCAAGAAGCGCATGACCGTGGACGGCCCGCAGCAGCTGCTGGTACCCACCGCCAAGGCGCAACTGCTGAGCGACAGCCTGTCCAACCTCAAGCCCGAGCAACTGGTCAGCCTGCAGCCGAACAAGGCCGTGTTCGCCCGCGCCGTGGCCGAAGCCAAGGCCCCGATGGCGGCGCGCAGCTACCGGGTCAAGCGCGGCGACAATCTGGGCGCAATCGCCAAGGCCAACCGCGTTTCGGTCAAGGACATCAAGCGCTGGAACCGTCTCTCCGGCAACAGCGTGCGCGCTGGCCAGGTGCTGGCCCTGCGCGGTGGCAGCGCGCCGAGCGCTGCTGGCAATCGGGTAGCCGCCTCCGGGAAGCGCTCCACGCAGTACAAGGTACGCAAAGGCGACTCGCTGTACCTGGTGGCCAAGCGCTTCAACGTGGAAATGAAGCACCTCAAGCGCTGGAACCCACGCAGCGGCCATGCCCTGAAGCCAGGCCAGACCCTGACCGTCTACCTCTCGCATTGATGTAGTGCGGGGCCGCTGCGCGCCCCATCGCCGGCAAGCCAGCTCCCACACCGACCGCATCGACTTGAAGTCTTGTGCAGTACCTGTGGGAGCTGGCTTGCCGGCGATGGGCTGCAAGGCAGCCCCTTGCAATCCTCAAGTTCGCACTCTTTTTCCAACCCCACCAAGCTGTTACTGTACCCCGATCAAAGCCCAACGCCTCTGGATCGGATGCCGACTTGATACGTCCCCTCCTGCTGTCACTCAGCCTGGCCTTGAGCTTTCCCGCAGCCGCGATGGTGAGCGAAAGCCACGGATACGCGCAGTTCGGCACGCTCAAGTACCCAGCCACATTCACCCATTTCGACTGGGTCAACCCGCAAGCGCCCAAGGGCGGCACCTTGCGGGCCATGGCTTTCGGTACCTTCGACACCCTCAACCCCTACACCTTCAAGGGGTCGAGCCCGATTACCACGCCCAATTTCCAGCAATACGGCGTCAGCGAGCTGAACGAGCCGCTGATGGTCGGCACCGGCCAGTACGACCCGTCCGGCGACGAACCAACCTCCAGCTACGGCCTGATCGCCCGCTCTGTGGAGTACAGCGAGGACCGCAGCTGGGTAGTGTTCAACCTGCGCCCGGAAGCCCACTGGCATGACGGCAAGCCGATCACCTCGGCAGATGTGGCCTTCTCCTACCGCACGCTGCTCAAGGATGGCCACCCGATCTACCGCACCAACCTGCAGGAAGTGCAGCGGGTGGACATCCTTGGCCCGATGCGCATCCGCTTCGTGTTCAAGCGCGCCGGCAACCCGTTGCTGATCCTGCGCCTGGGCGAAATGCCGGTGCTGCCCAAGCACTACTGGCAAAAGCGCGATTTCAAGGCCACCACCTTCGAGCCCCCGCTGGGCAGCGGCCCCTACCGCATCACCCAGGTCCAGCCTGGGCGCCGGCTGGTGTTCGAACGGGAGAAGAACTACTGGGGCAAGGACCTGGCGGTGAACCGTGGCAAATACAACTTCAATCGCGTGGAGTACGAATTCTACCGCGACGCCACGGTCGCCTTCGAAGCGTTCAAGGCCGGCGAGTTCGACATCTATATCGAGCACCAGGCGAAGAACTGGGCCAACGGCTACAACTTCCCGGCCGTGCGCCGGGGCGAGGTAATCAAGGCACAGATCCCGCACCGCATCCCCACGCAAACCCAGGGCCTGTTCATGAACAGCCGCAGGGCCACCTTCAGCGACCCACGGGTTCGCCAGGCGCTGGGGCTGATGCTCGACTTCGAGTGGACCAACCGCGCGCTGTTCAGCGGCGCCTATCGCCGTTCGACCAGCTACTACCCCAACAGCGAGTTCGCCGCCACCGGCCTGCCCACCGGCAAGGAGTGGCTGCTGCTGGCGCCGTTCCGCGACCAATTGCCGGCCAGCCTGTTCAGCGAACCCTACAAGGTCAGCCAGACCGATGGCCGCGGTATCAGCCGCCACACCCTGCGCCAGGCCCTCGGCCTGCTCGCCGAGGCCGGCTGGAAACTGAACGGGCAGCGCCTGGTCGACAGCAAGGGCCAGCAGCTGCGCATGGAGCTGCTGCTGGTAAACCCCAACCTTGAACGCATCCTGCAACCTTATGTCGAAAATCTGTCCAGCATCGGCATCGATGCGCGCTTGCGCACCGTGGACCGCGCTCAGTACAAACAACGCTTGGACCAGTTCGATTTCGACATGATTCTGATGACCCTGAACCAGACCCTGAGCCCCGGCCTCGAACAGTGGCTGTACTTCCACTCCAGCCAGGCCACGACCAAGGGCAGCAAGAACTATGCTGGGGTCAAGGACCCGGTGGTCGATCATCTGCTCGACACCCTGCTCGCCGCCCGTACCCGTGATGACCAGGTCGCCGCCGCCCGCGCCCTGGACCGGGTGCTCTCATGGCAGTACTACATGATCCCCAACTGGTACCTCGACAATCATCGCCTGGCCTACCGCAACCGGTTCGCCTTCGTCACCACGCCGCCCTACACCCTCGGGCTGAACAGCTGGTGGATCAAGACCTCGGAGAAAGCCCAATGACGCCAACGCACCGACTGCGCCGGCTGGCCGGCAGCCTGTTGCTTGCCTGCCTGAGCCTTTCCGCCCTGGCCGCACCACAGCACGCGCTCACGCTTTATGACGAACCGCCCAAGTACCCGGCCGACTTCAAGCACTTCGACTACGTCAACCCTGACGCGCCCAAGGGCGGCACCTTCCGCCAGTCCAGCTTCGGCGGTTTCGACAGCCTCAACCCGTTCATCAACAAGGGTGTGCCGGCCGAGAATATCGGCAGCATCTACGACACCCTGATGCGCCAGAGCCAGGACGAGCCGTTCACCGAGTACGGCCTGGTGGCCGGCAAGATCGAAAAGGCCCCGGACAACAGCTGGGTGCGCTTCTACCTGCGCCCCGAGGCACGCTTCCACGACGGCCACCCAATGCGCGCCGAAGACGTGGTGTTCACCTTCAATGCCCTGATCAAGGACGGCGCGCCGCTGTACCGCCAGTACTATGCCGACGTCGCCGAAGTGGTCGCCGAAGACCCGCTGACGGTGCTGTTCACTTTCAAGCACAAGAACAACCGTGAGCTGCCGCTGATTCTCGGCCAGCTGCCGGTGTTGCCCAAGCACTGGTACGAAAGCCGCGAGTTCAACCGCGGCAACCTGGAAATCCCGCTGGGCAGCGGCCCGTACAAGGTCGCCGAGGTCAAGGCCGGGCGCTCGGTGCGCTACGAGCGGGTCAAGGACTACTGGGCCAAGGACCTGCCGATCAACCGCGGCTTCTACAATTTCGACGTGATGACCTTCGACTCCTACCGCGACACCACGGTCGCCCTGGAAGCGCTCAAGGCCGGGGCGTTCGACTATGCGCTGGAAGTCAGCGCGAAGAACTGGGCCACTGCCTACAACGTACCCGCCGTGCGCGATGGCCGGCTGATCAAGGAAGAATTGCCCAACGGCAACCCCACCGGCATGCAGGGTTTCATCTTCAATATCCGCCGCCCGGTGTTCCAGGATGTGCGCGTGCGCCAGGCGCTGAGCCTGCTGCTTGACTACGAGTGGACCAACAAGCAGCTGTTCAACGGCGCCTACACCCGTACCGGCAGCTACTTCGAAAACTCGGAAATGGCCGCCCGCGGCCTGCCCGGCCCCAACGAGCTGAAAATCCTCGAACCGCTGCGCGGCAAGGTCCCCGAGCAGGTATTCAGCCAAGCCTTCCACAACCCGGTCAGCGACGGCAGCGGCATGATCCGCGAGCAGCAGCGCCAGGCCTACAAGCTGCTGCAGGAAGCCGGCTGGAAAATCGTCGACGACAAGATGGTCGACGCCCAGGGCAAGCCGGTGAGCATCGAGTTCCTGCTGGCACAGACCGAGTTCGAACGTATCCTGCTGCCGTTCAAGCGCAACCTCGCCGACCTCGGCATCGACCTGAACATCCGCCGGGTCGACGTTTCCCAGTACATTACCCGCCTGCGCTCGCGCGACTACGACATGATCGTCGGTGGCTACCCGCAGTCCAACTCGCCGGGCAACGAGCAGCGCGAGTTCTGGTCCAGTGCCGCCGCCGACAACCCTGGCAGCCGCAACTTCATCGGCCTGCGCGACCCGGCCATCGACCAGCTGGTGGAGCAACTGATCAATGCCGATTCGCGCCAGAGCCTGATCGACCACTGCCGGGCCCTCGACCGCGTGCTGCTGTGGGGCTACTACGTGATCCCCAACTGGCATATCAAGACCTGGCGCGTGGCCTACTGGAACCACATCGGCCACCCGGACGTCTCGCCCAAGTACGACATCGGCATCGACACCTGGTGGATCAAGCCTGGCGTAACCCCGGCCGCCAGCGCAGCCACTGCGGACGAGGCCGAATAACATGCTGGCCTACATCCTGCGCCGCCTGCTGCTGATCATCCCGACCCTGTTCGGCATCCTGATCATCAACTTCATCATCGTCCAGGCAGCCCCCGGCGGCCCGGTCGAGCAGATGATCGCCAAGCTCGAAGGTTTCGAAGGCGCCACCAGCCGCATTGCCGGTGGCGGCGCCGAAGTGTCCGTGGCCGGCTCCAACTACCGTGGCGCCCAAGGCCTGGACCCGGCACTGATCGCCGAGATCGAGCGCATGTACGGCTTCGACAAGTCGCCGCCCGAGCGCCTGTGGATCATGATCAAGAACTACGCCCGTCTGGACTTCGGCGACAGCTTCTTCCGCGATGCCAAGGTCATCGACCTGATCGTCGAGAAGATGCCGGTGTCGATCTCGCTGGGACTGTGGAGCACGCTGATCATGTACCTGGTATCGATCCCGCTGGGCATTGCCAAGGCCGTGCGCCACGGCAGCCACTTCGATGTGTGGACCAGTTCGGCGATCATCGTCGGCTATGCCATCCCGGCGTTCCTGTTCGCCATTCTGCTGATCGTGCTGTTCGCCGGCGGCAGCTACTTCGACTGGTTCCCGCTGCGTGGCCTTACTTCCAACAATTTCGACGAGCTGAGCACCACCGGCAAGGTGCTGGACTACTTCTGGCACCTGGTACTGCCGATCACCGCGCTGGTCATCGGCAACTTCGCCACCATGACCTTGCTGACCAAGAACAGCTTCCTCGACGAGATCAACAAGCAATACGTGGTCACTGCCAAGGCCAAGGGCCTGAGCCGGCCACGGGTGCTGTATGGCCATGTGTTCCGCAACGCCATGCTGCTGGTGATTGCCGGTTTCCCTTCGGCGTTCATCGGCATCTTCTTCACAGGCTCCTTGCTGATCGAGGTGATCTTCAGCCTCGACGGCCTGGGCCTGATGAGTTTCGAAGCGGCCATCAACCGCGACTACCCGGTGGTCTTCGGCACCCTGTTCATCTTCACCCTGCTGGGGCTGGTGGTGAAACTGATCGGCGACCTGACCTACACCCTGGTCGATCCACGCATCGACTTCGCCAGCCGGGAGCACTGACATGGCCTTGTCCCCCCTCAACCGCAGGCGCTTCGAGCGCTTCAAGGCCAACCGCCGTGGCTGGTGGTCGCTGTGGCTGTTCCTGATTCTGTTCGGGCTGAGCCTGGGCGCCGAACTGATCGCCAACGACAAACCGATCGCCGTACGTTACGACGGCCAATGGTACTTCCCGGCGTTCAAGCGCTACCCGGAAACCACCTTCGGCGGGGGATTCCCGCTGGAAGCCAACTACAAGAGCCCCTACATCCGCGAACTGCTGGAGAAGAAAGACAGCTTCGTGCTGTGGGCACCGATCCCGTTCAGCTACCAGAGCATCAACTACGACCTGCGCGTACCCGCACCGGCCCCACCGTCGGCGGACAACTGGCTGGGCACCGACGACCAGGGCCGCGATGTGCTGGCACGGGTGATCTACGGCTTCCGCATCTCGGTGCTGTTCGCCCTGACACTGACCGTGCTCAGCTCCATCGTCGGCGTGATCGCCGGTGCCCTGCAGGGCTTTTATGGCGGCTGGGTCGACCTGGCCGGGCAACGCTTCCTGGAGGTCTGGTCGGGCCTGCCGGTGCTGTACCTGCTGATCATCCTTGCCAGCTTCGTGCAGCCCAACTTCTGGTGGTTGCTGGGCATCATGCTGCTGTTCTCGTGGATGAGCCTGGTGGACGTGGTGCGCGCCGAGTTCCTGCGCGGGCGCAACCTGGAATACGTGCGCGCAGCCCGCGCGTTGGGGATGCGCAACGGCGCGATCATGTACCGGCACATCCTGCCCAACGCCATGATCTCGACCATGACCTTCATGCCGTTCATCCTCACCGGCGCAATCGGCACCCTCACCGCCCTGGACTTCCTCGGTTTCGGCCTGCCGCCTGGCGCACCGTCGCTAGGCGAGTTGGTGGCCCAGGGCAAGTCCAACCTGCAGGCCCCCTGGCTGGGCATCAGCGCCTTCGCCGTGCTGGCGCTGATGCTGAGCCTGCTGGTGTTCATCGGCGAATCCGCCCGCGATGCCTTCGACCCGAGGAAGTGACATGAGTGAACAGAACCTGATCGAAGTGCGCGACCTGGCGGTGGAATTCGTCACCGGGGACCAGGCCCACCGCGTGGTGAACGGCATCAGCTTCGACATCCGCAAGGGTGAGACGCTGGCACTGGTGGGCGAGAGTGGCTCGGGCAAATCGGTCACCGCGCACTCGCTCCTGCGCCTGCTGCCCTACCCCCTGGCCCGCCACCCCAGCGGCAGCATCCGCTACGAGGGCAAGGACCTGCTGCAGCAGAACGAGAAGACCATGCAGCGCATTCGCGGCAACCGCATTGCGATGATCTTCCAGGAGCCGATGACCTCGCTGAACCCGTTGCACTGCATCGAGAAGCAGATCAACGAAATCCTCCTGCTGCACAAGGGCCTGACCGGCAAGGAGGCCACGGCGCGCACCCTGGAGCTGCTGGAGATGGTCGGCATTCCCGAACCACGCAAGCGCCTGAAGGCCCTGCCCCATGAGCTGTCGGGCGGGCAGCGCCAGCGGGTGATGATTGCCATGGCCCTGGCCAACGAGCCGGAACTGCTGATTGCGGACGAGCCGACCACGGCGCTGGACGTGACCGTGCAATTGAAGATTCTCGACCTGCTGAAGAAACTGCAGGCGCGTCTGGGCATGGCCCTGCTGCTGATCAGCCATGACCTGAACCTGGTACGGCGCATCGCCCACCGTGTGTGCGTGATGCAGCACGGGCAGATTGTCGAGCAGGCCGAATGCGCCACGCTGTTCAGCGCGCCGCAGCACCACTACACGCAGATGCTGATCAATGCCGAGCCCAGCGGGCTGCCGGCGCACAACCCGGTGGGCGCGCCATTGCTGGAGGTGGATGACCTCAAGGTGTGGTTCCCGATCAAGAAGGGCCTGCTGCGGCGCACGGTCGACCATGTGAAGGCGGTGGACGGGGTCAACTTCAGCTTGCCGCAGGGGCAGACGCTGGGGATTGTCGGCGAGTCCGGGTCTGGCAAGTCGACGTTGGGGCTGGCGATCTTGCGCCTGATCTCCAGCCAGGGCGGCATTCGCTTCCATGGGCAGAACCTGGAAGGGCTGAACCAGAAGGCCGTGCGCCCGTTGCGCCGGGAGATGCAGGTAGTGTTCCAGGACCCGTTCGGCAGCCTGAGCCCACGCATGTGCGTGGCGGATATCGTCGGTGAAGGGTTGCGCATTCACGGCATTGGCAACGCGCAGGAACAGGAAGCGGCGATTATTGCTGCCCTGGAGGAAGTGGGGCTGGACCCGCGCACGCGGCATCGCTATCCGCATGAGTTTTCCGGTGGGCAGCGCCAGCGCATTGCCATTGCCCGGGCGTTGGTATTGAAGCCGGCGCTGATCCTGCTGGATGAGCCTACGTCGGCGCTGGACCGCACGGTGCAGCGGCAGGTGGTGGAGTTGCTGCGCAATCTGCAGCAGAAATACAACCTGACCTACCTGTTCATCAGCCATGACCTGGCGGTGGTCAAGGCGTTGAGCCACCAGTTGATGGTGATCAAGCATGGGCATGTGGTGGAACAAGGGGATGCACAGGCGATCTTCCATGCGCCGCAGCATCCGTATACCCGGCAGTTGCTGGAGGCGGCGTTTCTGGAGGTAGATGCGGCTAGTTAGTTTTTGGGGGCCGCAAAGCGGCCCGCTTTCGGCGAGGCAAAAAACAGACTTATCCCCTTCCTTGTAGGCCATTTCCCAATCCTCGCCGAACCCAAGACTTGCACCAAGGCTGATTAATATGTCGCCAGGGCCGGCCCTTTCGCGGGCACGCCCGCTCCCACAGGGTCACCACAGGCTTCAAGACTTGCGCAGTACCTGTGGGAGCGGGCGTGCCCGCGAAGAGGCCCGTCCAGGCAGTCGAGAATTTTCAGGGGATTCAAGAATGACCACGGAAGACACCCACTTCACTGTCAGCAAAACCACGTCTACCAAGGCGAACACGGCATACACAGCTCCGGGGCAGCAATCCAATCATCAAATTTTCTGACAACAATCGTCTTCCATCATCAGCCAGATCGAGCATAAATTCTCCACCGTCAACCCCCAGCAGCAACGGTAGAGCCCATGTCCAGCACACAATACCAGCCCGCCTCCCCTGCCCTGACCACGCTGATCCAGCGTTCCGGCCTGCCCAGCCCTGTGCTCGGCGAAGCCCAGGCACATGCCGTGCTGCAAACGCACTACGGCATTGCCGGCAACCTGTCGCCACTGGGCAGCCAACAGGACCTTAACTTCCGCGTAGACGCCCCCCAAGGCAGCTTCGTGCTCAAGGCCTGCCACGGCAGCTACGCCCAGCTCGAACTGGAAGCCCAACACGCGGCCCTGGCCTACCTGCGCGAACAGGGCTTGCCAGTGCCCGCCGTGTGCCCGGCAAGCGACGGCCAGATGCTGCTGGCGCTGGAAATAGACGGGCAACCGCTGCGCCTGCGCCTGCTCGACTACATCGAAGGCCAACCGTTGACCCGCCTCAAGCACATGGAGCCACGCCTGATGGCTGAACTGGGCGGGCTCTGTGCGAAGCTGGACAAGGCACTTGCCAATTTCGATCACCCAGGCCTTGCGCGCACCCTGCAATGGGACCCGCAGCATGCCCAGGCACTGATCGCTCACCTGCTGCCGGTGCTGCAGGACAGCGAGCAGCGCGCCCGTATCGAACACGCCACCCGCCAGGCCAGCGAGCGCCTGACGCCGCTGGTTGCTCACCTGCCAAGCCAGGCCGTGCACCTCGACATCACCGACGACAACACCGTGTGGGCCCGTGATGCCCAGCGCCAATGGCAGCTGCAAGGGGTGATCGATTTCGGCGACCTGTTGCGCACGTGGCGCATCGCCGACCTGTCGGTAACCTGCGCGGCGCTGCTGCACCATGCCGAGGGCGACCCGCTGCGCATCCTGCCAGCCGTGCATGCCTACCAGGCGCTCAACCCACTGAGCGAAGCCGAACTGCGCGCCCTGTGGCCACTGGTGCTCAACCGCGCCGCCGTGCTAGTGCTGAGCAGCGAGCAGCAACTCGCCGTAGACCCCGGCAACCAGTACACCCGCGACAACATCGCCCATGAATGGGAAATCTTCGACACTGCCACCGCCGTACCCTTCGCGTTGATGGAAGCGGCCATCCTGCAAGCTGCGGGCCTGCAGCCTGCCACGCTGGACCTGAGCGGCTGCGCGCCACTGCTCCCTGAGCTGGACGGGCAGGCAGTGACGCGCGTCGACCTGGGCGTACTCAGCGTGCATTGCGAGGCGGGCAACTGGGAGCAACCGGGCATCGACCAGCACCTGCTGACCACGCAACCGGCCCCGGCCTGCAGCCTGCACGGGCAGTATCGCCTGTCGCAAACCCACATCGACCGCCCCGAAGAGCCCGCCACCTGCGCCTTGGGCGTCGAGTTGCATGTACCCAACGGCAGCCTGGTACAAGCGCCAGATGCCGGCACCTGGCAGCGCCATGGTGACGGCCGTGGCTGCCTGCGCAGCGCGCACTGGACCTTGTGGCTGCAGGGCCTGGAAGACGCGCCTGCAAATGGCCAGGCCGTGGAAAAAGGCCAGCCGCTGGGCAGCAGTTGTGGCTTCCTCAGTGTGCAGTTGTGCCTGGATGACGGCATCCAGCCGCCATTCTTCGCCACGCCATCCCAGGCGACGGCCTGGCTGGCCCTGTGCCCGTCGCCAGCTGCCTTGCTGGGCTTCGACTGCAACGCCGAACCACTCCCTGACCCACAGGCCCTGCTGGCCCGCCGCGACGCCAGCTTCGCCCGCTCGCAGAAGCACTACTACGCGCAACCGCCCCACATCGAACGCGGCTGGCGCAACTACCTGATCGACATGCAGGGCCGCTCGTACCTGGACATGCTCAACAACGTCGCGGTGCTGGGCCACGGCCACCCGCGCATGGTCGCCGAATCGGCGCGGCAGTGGTCGCTGCTGAACACCAACTCGCGCTTCCACTACGCGGCCATCACCGAGTTCTCCGAACGCCTGCTGGCGTTGGCACCCGCAGGCTTCGACCGGGTGTTCATGGTCAACAGCGGCACCGAAGCCAACGACCTGGCGATTCGCCTGGCCTGGGCCTACAGCGGCGGGCGCGACCTGCTCAGCGTGCTGGAGGCCTACCACGGCTGGTCGGTGGCCACTGATGCCATTTCCACCTCCATTGCCGACAACCCGCAGGCCCTGGAAACCCGCCCGGACTGGGTGCACCCGGTCGAAGCGCCGAACACCTTCCGTGGCCGCTTCCGTGGTGCCGACAGCGCCACCGACTACCTGCGCGACGTCGACGCCAAGCTGGCCGACCTCGACGCCCGTGGCCGCCAGTTGGCAGGCATCATCTGCGAACCGGTGTACGGCAATGCCGGGGGTATTTCGTTGCCGGCCGGTTACCTGCGCGAGGCCTATGCCAAAGTACGTGCCCGCGGCGGCGTGTGCATCGCCGACGAGGTGCAGGTCGGTTATGGCCGCCTGGGCGAGTACTTCTGGGGCTTCGAGGAACAGGGCGTGGTGCCTGACATCATCACCATGGCCAAAGGCATGGGCAACGGCCAACCGCTGGGCGTAGTCATCACCCGCCGCGAGATTGCCGAAGCACTGGAAGCCGAGGGCTACTTCTTCTCCTCGGCAGGTGGCAGCCCGGTCAGTTGCCGCATCGGCATGGCGGTGCTGGACGTGATGCAGGAAGAAGGCCTGTGGGACAACGCCCGCGATACCGGGCGCTACTTCAAGTCGCGCCTGCAGGCACTGGTCGACAAGCACCCGCTGGCCGGCGCGGCGCATGGCTCGGGCTTTTACCTGGGGCTGGAACTGGTGCGCGACCGCGCAACCCTGGAACCAGCTACCGAGGAAACCATGACGCTGTGCAATCGCCTGCGTGACCTGGGCATCTTCATGCAGCCGACTGGCGACTACCTGAACATCCTCAAGATCAAGCCGCCGATGTGCACCAGCCGGGCGAGCGTGGACTACTTTGTCGACAGCATTGATCGAGTGTTGGGCGAAGGGCTGTAAGGAACTGGGTGGTGCTGGCGGCGTTGGCCTTTGGATATTCAGCGCCTGTGAGCCCCAGCGCTTTGTGGGAGCGGTCACGCCCGCGAACACCGGCAAAGCCGGTGCCATCAACCGCGTCGTCTGTTTCGCGGGCGCGCCCGCTCCCACAGGTACTGCGCTGGCTTGGAGTTGACGCTGTACCTGTGGGAGCGGCTTTAGCCGCGAATACCGGCGAAGCCGGTGCCATCAACCGCGTCGTCTGTTTCGCGGGCGCGCCCGCTCCCACAGGTACTGCGCTGGCT
>PJTX01000250.1_pt1 | contig 15405 bp, 16 predicted proteins | sample 1512091 | NCBI WGS metagenome assembly PJTX01 (sample SAMN08177681, study PRJNA422409) | Soil metagenome, whole genome shotgun sequencing project. | isolation source: Soil enriched (2) on filter paper: beechwood xylan treatment | place: USA: Madison | collected 2015-01-15 | reverse complement strand
TGGCGCCATGCGCTGGTGCGCCTGACCGATGGAAGCGAGCAGGTGTGTCAGATCCCCGCACGTTACCCTGTCACGCCGCAGGCGGAAGCACGCTTCCAGTTGGGCCGCGCCACCGAGTGGCAGCCGCTGGACGACGAAGGCGCGCTGTATCAGGGCCATGGGCAGAAAGTGTGGCTTAACGATAACGATGAATTCCCGATTCTCTCTCTCGACGTGGTGAGTTTTGCATGAACAAACCGGTACGCGACGGTGACGCGCTGCGCAGCGGCTGGCAGGCGCGTAGCAAACAAGAGATCATTGGCGCCCGCGATAAGATGCAGCCGTCGCTGCTCGACCGCCTGACCGATAATCAGCCGCAGAAAAAATCGGAGCCGCTTAACAGCAACCTGATCACCCACAGTACGCTGCGCCGTCACGTGCTGCGCGATCTGCAGTGGCTGTTTAATACCATCAATCATGACGATCCGCAGGCGTTGGACGCGCTGGCGCACGTGCGCCGTTCGGTGGTTAATTTCGGCGTCGCGCCGCTGGCCGGGAAACGGATGTCGGATATTGAATGGCAGGATATTCAGCGCAAACTTACCGAGGCGATTATCAGCTTCGAGCCGCGCATTCTACCGCAGGGGCTTCAGGTCCGCTGTATTTCTGATACCCAGTCACTGGATTTACATAACGTCCTGTCGATTGAAATTAAAGGGCGGCTGTGGTGCGTACCGTATCCATTAGAGTTTCTGTTCCGTACCGATGTGGATCTTGAAAATGGCCACTTTGAACTGAAAGACGCGGGGTAACGATGGAAGGCAAACTGCTTGAATATTACAACCGCGAGCTGGCCTATCTGCGTGAGATGGGCGCTGAATTCGCCGAACGCTATCCGAAGGTTGCCGGCAGGTTGGGCATGCGCGGTATTGAGGTCGCCGATCCTTACGTTGAGCGGATGATGGAGGGGTTTGCCTTTCTGACTTCCCGCGTGCAGCTAAAAATGGACGCCGAATTCCCGCGTTTTTCACAGCGCCTGCTGGAGATGATCGCGCCCAATTATCTGGCGCCTACGCCGTCGATGGCGATTGCCGAACTGCAGCCGGACATCAATAAAGGCGATCTGAGTAAAGGTTTCGTGGTGCCGCGCGGTACGATGATGGACAGCCAGGTACTGAAGAAAAACGGCGTCACCTGTAGCTATACCACCGCGCACGATGTCACGCTGTTGCCGCTGCGTATTGAGAAAGCCGAACTTGGCGGGATCCCCGCCGATGTGCCGCTGGCCGCGCTTGGGCTCAGCCAGCGCGGCGCCGTCAGCGCTTTGCGCCTGCGTATAAGCTGTGAAGGGGCTCAACATCTTGGCCATCTGACCTTTGACCGGCTGGCGTTTTTCTTAAGCGGCCCGGATATTGAGGCGCTGCGCCTGCTGGAGCTGATTCTTGCCCACCAGGTCGGCGTGGTGTGCCAGACCACCGGGCGCGATCCGCTGCGTTTTTCGCTGAGCGAAGAGGCTATCCAACAAGAGGGTTTCGCCGCCAATCAGGCGCTGCTACCGGAAGATCTTCGCAATTTTGACGGCTACCGGTTGCTGCACGAATACTTTGCCTTCCCGGCGCGCTTCCGCTTTATCAGTATTAACGGCCTCAGCAAGTTAATCGGCCAGTGCAAGGAAGAAAAATCCTTCGATATCATTATTCTGCTGGATAAAACCGACGACCGGCTGGAACAAGTGGTGGAAGCTAACCACTTCGCGTTGCACTGCACGCCGGTGATTAACCTGTTTCCGAAAATCGCCGCCCGCCAGTCGTTGAGCGACAGCCAACATGAATACCATCTGGTGGTCGATAACATCCGCCCGCTGGACTACGAAATCTATTCGGTGAGTAAAATTCACGGCAGCGCTGATGGCCACCGCGACGATCGCGAGTTCCGTCCATTCTGGAGTTCATGGAGCAAGGATGCCGGAGATTATGGCGCTTATTTTTCACTGCGCCGCGAACAGCGGGTGCTTTCCGAACACGCGCTGCGCTATGGCACGCGTACCGGCTATACCGGCTCTGAGACCTTTGTCTCACTGGTCGATGAGCAGCATGCGCCGTGGCAGGAAGATCTGCGTTACATCACCGCCGAGGTGCTGTGCACCAGCCGCGACCTGCCGTTGATGCTACAACAGGAGCTGGGGCAATTCGTGCTGGCGGATTCGCTACCGGTAAAAACATTGAAAATGCGTAGCGGCCCGACACCGCCGCGACCGGCGCTGGCGGAAGGGCTCAGCACCTGGCGGCTGATAAGCCAGCTGCAGATGAACTATCTCAGCCTGATGGACGGTGAAAATGGCGAAGGCGCAGCAGCGCTGCGCCAGTTGCTTGGGCTGTATGCCGGGCTGGCGGAGACCGCCGTGGCCCGCCAAATCGAAGGGGTACGCCACTGCGTGCTGGAGCCGGTTCATCGCCGGGTGCCGGAGCCGGGGCCGATCGTCTTCGCCCGCGGTATCGGCATTACCTTGACCGTTGATGAACGCGCTTTTTCCGGCGCCAGCCCGTGGCTGTTTGGCAGCGTACTGGAACGGGTCTTTGCCCGGCTGGTGTCGCTCAACAGCTTTACCGAATTCACCTTATGTAGCCAGCAGCGCGGCGAAATCGGTTACTGGGCGCCGCGAATGGGGAAAAGGGCGCTGATATGAGTGACACGTTGGCTACCATTCATCGCCTGACGCCGCTGGCGGACGTTTTCTGGCGCGAGGTTACCGCCGCGCCCTGGCGCTACGATCTTTTTCATCTGCTGCGCCGCATTGACGCGCAAGGGGGCGAACGTTATCCGCTTGGGCGCGCGCCGCTGCCGAAATTTGAATCGCTGCGCATCGGGCAGACGCCATCCATGGGGTTTGCGCCCGCGACGCTGGCTAGCGCGCAGAAACGGGAAAATAGCGCGGTGCATGAGATATCGATTCTCAGCTTCGGTCTGTTCGGCCCCAATGGCCCGCTGCCGGTTCATATGACCGAATACGCCCGCGAGCGTATTCATCATCATCAGGACGACAGCCTGAGCGCTTTTGCCGATCTCTTTCACCACCGCCTGACGCTGCTGTTCTACCGCGCCTGGGCCGACGCGCAGCCAACGGTATCGTTAGACCGTACGGATAACCGCCGCTTTGAGCGCTACCTCGCCTCACTCATCGGCATGGGCCAGCCGGGGCAACTGGAAAAGGGCGACCTGAGCCCGCATGCGCGTTTCACCCACGCAGGCCATCTCAGCCGCCACGGTCGGGATCCGGAAGGGCTGGAGAAGATCCTGCGAAATTTCTTCAAAGTCCCGGTCAACATTATCAGCAACGTGCCGCAATGGATGCCGCTGACCCCGCGAGAACAAGCGCAGCTGGGGGCGGGAAGGCGTCTGCCTCGCCTGGGCGTCTCGGCGTTTCTCGGCGTCGCGGTACGCGATGTTCAGCATAAATTCCGCCTTGAAATCGGCCCGCTTAGCGCCGCCGAATACGCCCGTTTTCTGCCGGGCGAAAACGCGGTGAACGAATTACGCGATTGGATCCGCCAGTATCTTGGGATCGAATATGCATGGGATGTCAGGGTGCTTATCCGCGGCGATGAAATACCCGGTACGGTCCTCAGCGGCGACGGCAAACTGGGTTACAGCACCTGGCTTGGCCACCAGCCAGCCCCCGCGCCGCGTGGCGATTTAGTGTTTAGCGTGGAGCAGAGCGACGCTTGATGTCGTCTGCTCTCTGACACCTTTATTAATGTTATCAATGGAACCGAACATGTCAGAAATCAGCCGTGCCGTACTCTTCGGCAAACTGGATACGCTGTTGTTTACCTCGCTGGAAAGCGCAACCGCCTTTTGTAAACTGCGCGGCAACCCTTACGTTGAGCTGGTGCACTGGCTGCACCAACTGATGCAGCAGCAGGACGGCGATCTGCAACACATTATCCGCCATTTCGCCCTTGATGAGCAGGCGCTGACCCGCGATATCATCGCGGCCCTGGATGCGCTGCCGCGCGGCGCCAGCTCGGTCTCCGACCTTTCTGAGCATATCGATAGCGCCGTCGAACGCGCGTGGGTTTATGGCTCGCTGAAATATGGCGTCAACCGCATCCGCGGCGGCCATTTGTTAATAGGGCTGCTGAAAACCTGGAATCTGGCTAACGTTCTGAAAGGCATTTCGCCGCAGTTTAGCAAAATCAATGTCGATGCCTTGAGCGAGAGCTTTGAGACGCTGCTGGCCGCCAGTAAAGAGAGCCAGCAGGCGGCGGTGGAGGCGGCCAACACGGGCGCGACGCCGACGGCGCAGGGTACGTTGGCCCAGTACGGACAGAACCTGACGCTGCGGGCGCAGGAGGGCAAAATCGATCCGGTGGTTGGCCGCGATGAAGAGATCCGCCAGATGGTGGATATCCTGATGCGGCGCAGGCAGAACAACCCGCTGCTGACCGGGGAAGCCGGCGTCGGCAAAACCGCGGTGGTGGAGGGGCTGGCGCGGCGGATCGCCGCAGGCGATGTCCCGCAGCCGTTGCGTAATATTGAGCTGTGGCTGCTGGACATCGGTATGCTGCAGGCCGGTGCGGGCATGAAAGGCGAATTTGAAGCCCGTCTTCAGGCGTTAATTAACGAAGTGCAATCCAGCCCGACGCCGATCGTGCTGTTTATTGACGAAATCCACACCCTGATTGGCGCAGGCGGCCAGCAGGGCACCGGCGATGCGGCGAACCTGCTGAAACCGGCGCTGGCGCGCGGACAGTTACGCACCATCGGCGCGACCACCTGGGCGGAGTACAAAAAATATATTGAAAAAGATCCGGCGCTGACCCGCCGTTTCCAGACGGTGCAGATCCACGAGCCGGATGAAGATAAAGCGTTGCTGATGCTGCGCAGTACCGTATCGCCGCTGGAGAAACACCATCGGGTGCTGCTGCTTGATGAAGCTGTCAACGCGGCGGTGAAGCTGTCGCATCGATATATTCCCGCGCGGCAGTTGCCGGATAAAGCGGTAGCGTTGCTGGATACCGCCTGCGCCCGCGTCGCCGTCAGCCAAAGCGCGCCGCCGCCGCAGTTGGAAGATTGCCTGCAGCGCATTGCCGCCCTGGATGTGGAACTGGAGATTGCCCAACGCGAGAACCGGGTGGCGATTGGCGATGCCCAGCGCATTGAGCAACTCAAACAGGCGCGTCAGCAGCAGGAAACTGAACGCGATACCTTGAGTCGTCGCTGGGAGCAAGAACGCGCGTTGGTTGATGAAGTCATCGCGTTGCGCGCGCAATTGCAGGAGGCTGATGACGACGCCCAGCCGGCGCTGCGCCAGACGCTTAATGAAAAACAGCTGGCGCTAAAAACCCTGCAGGGTGAGATGCCGCTGCTGTTCGCGGCGGTAGATGAGAACGTGGTGGCGGCGGTGGTCGCTGACTGGACCGGCATTCCGCTGGGGCGGATGGTCAAAAATGAAATTGACGCCGTACTGAGCCTGGCCGACACGCTCAACCAGCGAGTGATTGGCCAACGCCACGGGCTGGATCTGATCGCCAAACGTGTTCGCACCTCACGCGCGCGGCTCGACGATCCCAATAAGCCGGTCGGGGTCTTTATGCTTTGCGGGCCATCCGGCGTGGGTAAGACCGAAACCGCGCTGGCGCTGGCGGAAGCGCTGTACGGCGGCGAACAGAACGTTATCACCATCAACATGAGTGAGTTCCAGGAGGCGCATACCGTCTCGACCCTGAAGGGCGCGCCGCCGGGTTACGTGGGTTACGGCGAAGGCGGGGTGCTGACTGAAGCGGTACGCCGCCGCCCGTATAGCGTGGTGCTGCTGGATGAAATCGAGAAGGCGCATCCGGACGTGCACGAAATCTTCTTCCAGGTGTTTGATAAAGGCTGGATGGAAGACGGTGAAGGCCGCCATATCGATTTCCGCAACACAATCATTATCTTAACGTCTAACGTCGGTACCGAGCTGATTAGCGCAATGTGCGCCGATCCGGATCTGATGCCCGAGCCGGAAGCGCTGAGCGGCGCGCTGCGTCAGCCGCTGTTACAGGTCTTCCCGCCAGCGCTGCTTGGCCGCCTGTTGGTGGTGCCGTACTACCCGCTGAGCGATGCGATGCTGGGACAAATCGTGCGTCTGCAGCTGGCGCGTATTCAGCGCCGTCTGCAGGACAATCACAACATTGTCTGCGAGATTGACGACAGCGTCGTCGAGCAGGTGGTTCAGCGTTGTACCGAAGTGGAATCCGGCGGGCGTATGGTCGATGCGATTCTGACCAACACGCTGCTGCCGCAGATGAGCCAAATTCTGTTAACCGCCAACCGTAACGATGAGCAGTTTACGCAACTGCGCATCAGCTATGCGCAAGGCGAGTTTCATTGTCAGTTTGCCGCGTAACACCATCAGAAAGTGAGTCTTAAGATGACGGATCACGAAAACAATCGGACTGTCCTGAACGCGCTGCCGGTCGGGTATCGTTTTAACGAATTTGAAATAAAGGAAGTGATTGGCGGCGGCGGTTTCGGCATTGTGTATCGCGCCTGGGACCATCAGCTGGAACGTACCATCGCGATAAAAGAGTTTATGCCTTCGTCGCTGGCGGTACGTAACGAAGATATGACCCTGGTACTGCGTAGCGAACGCTTCAGCAAAGCGTTCTCCGCCGGATTAAACAGCTTTATCCAGGAGGCGAGGCTGCTGGCGCGCTTTAATCATCCCAACTTGCTGCACGTGCTGCGCTTTTGGGTTCAGAACGACACCGCCTATATGGGCACGCTGTTTTATAGCGGCACCACCTTGAGCCGCCTGCGCGAGCAGCAGCCAAACCTCATCGATGAGGCATGGATCCGTCGGATGCTGCCGATGCTATTCGGCGCCATTAAAACCATTCACGACGCCGGCTATTTGCACCGTGATATCTCACCGGAAAATATCCAGATCCAGGATAACGGCCTACCGGTACTACTTGATTTCGGTTCGGCGCGCCGGACCATCGGTAATCTCTCCGACGAAACCGAAACCATGCTGCGCCCGGGTTATGCGCCAATCGAGCAGTATACCGACGATAATGACAGCGAACAGGGCGCCTGGACCGATATTTATGCCGTCGGCGCGGTGCTGCATACGCTGATCGTGGGTTCACCGCCGCCGGTGAGCGTGGTGCGGAGTATTCAGGACAACTATCAGCCGCTGGCGGAACTGAAGCCGGCGGGTTACTCGCTGCCGCTGCTACAGGCGGTGGATAAAGCTCTGGCGCTGCGGGTGGAAGATCGTCCCCAGTCAATCGACGCGTTCGCCGAGCTGATTGAAATGCCGGTGTCCAGTATCGATGACGTCTTGTCGGTCAAAAAAACCGGCACCATGCTGGCGCTGGTCGAAGAGGAAGAACAGGCGCCGGCCATGACAGACTGGCGGCGTTATAAGGTTCCGGGGATGGTCGCCGCAGGCGTACTGGTCGGCATTATTGCCGGCGGTATGCTGTTCAGCGGCGGCGGCAGCGAGACGCAACCAGCACAGAGCGCCAGCACCCAGCCGCCAGCGGCGGTTACGCCGCCGGTAACAACGCAGACCGCTAACGCGCAGCCCGCTCCGCCCGTTGCTGTTCAAGAGAGCAAACCTGCCGCCGCGGCGGCGCCTGTTGCTCAGGTTTACGTGCGCATGCGGGAAGGGGAAAAGCTTAAACTCAATGGCGAACCTCATAATACGCAACCGGCCACAAACGGCTTCGCCTCGCTGAAACTGGCGCCGGGACATTATGAAATTACCCTGCAGGGTAATGGACAAACCCGCGAGCAGACGCTGGATATCGCCAAACCGGGAACCTGGCTTATTAATCCATCGAGTTAGATGGCGCAATTGAGAGCGAAATCCCTCCGCCGGCAATGCACGGCGGGGGGGCTAATCATTTAGCAAGATATCACTGGTCAACAAGGAGTGTTTAATGACGCCAGGCTGGATTATCAACGCAGTATTGACGTTTGTTATTATTTTCATCAGCTTTTACCTTGCCAACCGCATAGTAAAAAACTCGCAACGGCGGGAGCAGCGGATTATCGAAAACGGGAACGATATCCAGGTTACGATACTCGCAATGCGGCAAATCGGATTATTTATCAACAACAATCCTGTCATTGATATGGATCTGCGGGTACAGGATTTAAATAATGGAAAAACGTGGCTTGTGGAAAAGCACCAGGAAACGGTTTTGCTAATTACCCTCGATGCCTGGCAGGTCGGAGTGACTTATGAGGCAAAACTAGATCCAAAAGATAACGCCATTGTGTTTGTAAGAGATATTAACGATAAGCCAAAACTGACGAGTGGAAAATGAGTATTTTTACTAACGTAATTGTTCTGGCCGTGGTCCTACTGTTTATTTATATTTTTGCGTCATTACTGATTCGCGATGCGAAAAATAAAAAACTCAAAGCGGCTATCCACAATGATGGCGTTGCGGTATCTGGCACCATCACAAATGTGAGAAGCCGCTCGGGCGGTAATTCCGGGTTTATTAATATTAGCGTCGATTTTAATTACGTTAACGAAAAAGGTGAATTGCTGACCGGTCAGCGGGATATCGTTATTGATATTACGCGTATCCAAAACTTTCAACCGGGAAAGCCGATTCCGTTACGCTACTTGCGCCTTGACCCGCAACAGGTGCTGGTCGATCTGCCGAACCCACTGTTAACGCGCAGCTAGCGCTGCACAAACTGTATCCCCCTGAATGGAATAATATTATGTCTAACAGGATCACCGTTCAGCTCCCCGTTGAGGGGCTGCTTTTCTGGAAACTCAGCGGACATGAAGCCATGTCGGAAATGTTCGAGCTCAGCTTAACGCTGCTTGGCAGCGATGCGCGTCTGGATCGCAGCAAGCTGCTTGGCCAGCCGGTCACCGTGACCATTCCGACGCAAAACGCGCTGAGTTCGCGTTATTTTAACGGTAAAATTACCCGCGTGGCGGTGAGCGCCGTTGAGCTGAGCGGTATCCGCTACGCCGCTTACCAACTGATCGTTGAACCCGACTTATGGCCGATGAAACGCGACCGCAACCTGCGTATATTCCAGGGGCAGACGGTACCGCAGATCATCAATACGTTGCTGAGTGAATATCAGGTCAACGTTGAGGATAAGCTGAACGGCAGTTACCGCGTCTGGGATTACTGCGTCCAGTATCAGGAAAGTAGTTTCGCCTTTATCAGCCGCCTGATGGAGCTGGAGGGGATTGCCTACCATTTCCGCCACGAGGCGGGTAAACATACGATGGTGCTGACCGATTCAGCCACCCAGCATCAACCGGTAAGCGGCTATGAAACCATTCCCTACCACCAGACGGCATCGGGCGGTATTACCACTGAAGAGGGGATCGGCCAGTGGGCGCTGGAAGATAGCGTGACGCCGGGGATTTACAGCCTCGATGACTATGATTTCCGTAAACCTAACGCCTGGCTGTTTCAGGCGCGGCAGAACCCGGCATCGCCCTCACCGGGCAGTATCGACGTGTACGACTGGCCGGGGCGATTTGTCGATCACGGACACGGTGAATTCTACGCGCGTATCCGCCAGGAGCGCTGGCAGGTTGAACATCAGCAGATCCAGGCGTCCGCCACCGCGGTAGGCATCGCTCCCGGCGCAACGTTTACTCTAACTAATGCGCCATTCTTTAGCGATAACGGCGAATATTTTACGACGGCCGCAGATTACTTGTTTGAAGAGAACAGCTACGCCAGCGGCGGCAATAGCGATATCTCGCACCAAATCCATTTTAGAGTGATCCCCTCTTCGGTAGTCTATCGCCCGGCGCAGGTAACCGACTGGCCGCGCACCTATGGCCCGCAGACGGCGAAAGTTGTCGGGCCTGAAGGGGAAAGCATCTGGACCGACAGGTATGGCCGCATCAAAGTGAAGTTTCACTGGGACCGCCATGCCAAAGGCGATGACACCAGCTCCTGCTGGGTTCGCGTGTCGAGCGCCTGGGCAGGCCAGGGCTTTGGCGGCGTGCAAATTCCCCGCGTCGGCGATGAAGTGGTCATTGATTTTATCAACGGCGATCCTGACCGCCCGATCGTCACCGGACGTGTGTATAATGAAGCCAGCATGCCGCCATGGGATCTCCCCGGCGACGCCACCCGGATGGGCTTTATGACGCGGAGTAAGGATGGGAATCAGGACAATGCCAGTTACCTGTTTTTTGAAGATAAGCTTGGTGAAGAGTCCGTCGATTTGCATTCTGAAAAAAATATGAACGTGTCTGTTGAAGGGATGCACAATGAAGTTGTTCATCAGCAAACGATCTATTCACATCTAAATACGCGTTCCACTAGTGTGGTAGGCCACGATACGCAAACCTTTAATGCCGGGCAAACCATCGCTATCACGGCTAATGGACGTAATGAAAGCATTGTCGATAGTGAAACTAAATCGGTTACAGGTTATTCAAGTAATAGTTATACCGGCAATGTGGTAACCGAAAGCGGTGATACGGTTAGCACTTTGGCGGCATCGAAGATAATGTACGAAACGCCAGATGTTATCTTTGGTCAGGTTGTCGATGCCAAAGGTACAGAAAGTGCAGTTCCCAATATACCTTTTGATATTAAAAATACCGCTGGGCAGATTATGGCTGCACCAGGGACCAAGCTCTACGCAACAGATTATTTGGCCGCAGCCTCTACAAGCGCAGTTTCCGCTGCCACCAGAGTGACATACAAAAAAGGGGTTGTAACGCATATCCAAGGTATTGACAAACTTACCGTGGATAATAATCAAATAGTAGACATTAAAGGGAATGTTGCTAGAAATATCCTCGGAAGCTTGAATGAAAGTGTAAAAGGGGGAATAACTATAACTTCCCCTAATAAAATAAGTATAAACAGTGCGGAAAAGGTTGAAATAATAACACCTGGTGAATATTTTGAATATAAAAATGCTTCTGCCAGTATTAAGCTCAATGACTTGACTATGAATTTAACCTCGATAGGTATTACACCAATGGTCGGGATTTCAATTAATGGTTTAAAGATTGAGAATAAAGGAATTGCGTTGCGCCGGATAGGTGGAAAAGTGAAGTTTGCTGTGGGGGGGACTGAAACTGAGATTGGAACTTTCAGTCAATTTATTCATGCATTAATAATGTTTGTTTAGAAGGAAATATGAATTTTTTATCTTATATCATGCCTAAATTAGCTTGGATAATTCCACTTGTGGTCCTTGTCTTTGTTATCTATGTATTGATCCAGAATTTATTATCTTCGAATCAAGACAAAAAAACAAAGGCCAACGGAGTTGATATTGATGCGATGATTGTTGAGGTGAAGTATGACCGTGATCAACGTATAAACAACCATCTCTCGGCAATTTTGACGATTAAATTTGATTACAATGGTGAAAACGTAGTAGGCAGTAGAGGTATGATTTTTCCGACATCGTGTAAGGAAGATGTAATCTCTGGCAAGGTTATTAGAGTTAGAGTTAACAAAGATAAGCCAGATAACTTTTATTTCATTGACTTCAGAAATGTTTGATAGGAATTTTGGTTGACATTATTAAGCAGAGGGGGAAGTAACAAATACTCTGCTTAATGACTTTACATTTTTTCATAACATGTAGTGCAAACATTAGTTAATGTAAGTTTTTTAAATGTTAAATTCAATGTTGTGGCCTGCTTTTATTACCATTTTAGTTTTTGGGTGGTTCTTATACAGTATAATGAAGTCAGGAAATAATGATGAGAAGTTTCGTAAGGAAGGCATTAAAGTTGAAGCTAAAATTATTAGTAAACAACATATAAGTACCTCTGGCACCGGAAATATGAAACTTGATTTTGAATTTGAATTTATGATTCCCGATGGAGTTGTCGTCACATATGCTCGTCGCTTTATAACTCCGGAAGAAATGGTTAAAATTGGTAGGAAAAATACAGTTTGTTTATATTACCTCCCCGGTGCCCCTGAAAAAGTCTACCTTGTTCCTGGAGATATGGAGTAAACTATTGATGATAGTTTTTGTTAACAGCACGGATGCAACCCTATGAATGTCATCACGGAACCATCTTTTATCTTTGGCATTGTGGTGACAATCATAGCATTAGGTATATCATTCGCTGCATTCAAACCGAATAAAACTGAAGTTTCAGCACTTAAAAACTGGTTGTCGAGAGATAAGTGGTCCGGTAAAACAATCCAGGTTCCGGTAGAATCATGGCGTCAGACAGAAACAAAGTACGGCAATGATTATATTTATGATTTCTATTTTAGTGCAAATATAAACGGTTCTGTGAAAAAATACATTGCGAAAGGCATTGTAAGACCCGATGATATTCATAAGTTAAAGAAAGGAATGTTATTATCAGTAAAGTACAGTAATGACACACCTGTAAAGATAGCGGTTACTTCCGTTAATTATTAAATGTTTAATGGCGCTGTAATATTTGATGTTTTATTCTGCCTATAAAATCATAACCTGGAATTGATTAAATGGATTTTCTAAATACAAAATGGTTTTATATACTGCTTGTAGCATGCTTTATAGCATTCTATATTATTGGGCGGGATTTTCGTAGTTCCGTTATCCCTATGATCAAAGCAGGGTTTATTGAAAGCGCTGTTCTTAAAACAGGAATCGCAGTAAATGCCGATATTATTGTAGCTCATCAAACTAGTATGTGGGATGGAAATAAGCCAATATACCATTTGACCTTAAAATTTAAAACTCTTGAAGGTGTTGAAACCGAAGCGAGTGTTGATATGGGGCTAAGCTTTGAAGAAATTGAGAGATTTAAACCCGGCAATGGGACAACAATAAAATACGACGCTAAAAATCCTAAACGAATCGTAATTTATGACAGGCCATTATTTTTATAATGTGACAATTATTTATATTTAAAATCTAAAAGAGCTAACAATGAACTTTATTTATCAACACTCTTTGTTAATTGTCATTGCATCGGTTGCATTTAGCTTTTTTCTGTTGTTCGGTTCGTTGCGAAGTCTCAAAGGAGAGGGCGGGGACCTTACTGAAATAAAAAACTGGTTAAGCCGTGAGCGCTGGCCCGGTGAGATCAAAAATGCATCACTGGTAAGTTGGCGTCAAACTAAAGCGACCAATAATTTCGATTATTATTTTGTATTTACCTTTGAGGCGAACATTGAGGGTACGACAAAACAGTATAATGCTGCTGCCGTAGTACGTGCTTCAGAAATCCCAAAATTAAAACCGGGGCTTCAATTAACTATAAAGCATGAGGGCGTTCCGCCAAAACGAATGGCTGTTATGGATGTGGATTATGAATAAACAGGGTATCCACTAGACTTCTATGCTCGTGGCCATTTAGGTGGCCACTTAAAAACACTCACAGCATTTCTAATATGTGGTGAACTTCATCATTAATGGATCATTATGTTTGACTCTATGTGGGAAACATTAATATTAGCCGTTTTAATTTTGTTTGGTTTGTTCTTATATTGTTATCGTTCAGGCTCCAATTATGATAAGTTTAAGGCAAATGGCATTCGTACCGAGGCTAAAATATTAAGCATGGAAAAAATTGGCGCGAGTGGCGGAGGGAGCACTAAACTTAAAATGGAATTATCTTTCAATACTGACTCAGGTCTGGTGACGGCAACGGCTAAACAGTATATTTCCCCGCAAAATATGGTAAAAATTATGAGAAACAATACTATTTACATCTACTACATGCCTGATAATCCCAAAGAGTTATTACCAACACCTTGGGAGATGGAGTGATGGAGTCTCTCTATATTGTGAGAAAACCAAGATGTCTTTTTACCTAAAATCATGAATTGTGAAGCCTGAACTGAAACCCACCAGGGATAATTATGTCATTTGAAAAATGGATCACCAATATGTCTCCAGGGGAAATGATACCCTTGATTATTGGTTTATCAGTAAGTATATTATTCATGATAGCCACCTATTTCACATTCAGAAAGTCATCGTTACAACTAAAGTCAGTGAAAATCTTTTTAAAACGCGAGCGCTGGCGAGGAGACTTACTGAGGTCGCGGATTGAATTCTGGCAACAAACTAATGTAATGCTTGGTAATAATTTATTTTTCGATCTGTATTTTCACATCGATGGCATCCCCCAACTGCTTTGCGCCAAGGCGCTAATATCACCATCACAAATACATTTATTACATGAAGGGTTACCTATTGTCGTTAAAAAAGGGCGTGGCAATAAAATTGCCGTAATGCAAATTGGGGAGTCTGGTTAATTCACTATGGATATACTCTTTTTTGTCGTCATGGGGCTGATTGTCCTGGTGTTTGGTATCTATCCCATGGCCCGTTTTCTTTATCAGGATGTTTACCCGTATTTAAAGGATAGTTTCACCCACAGTGAGGTCCTGCAATCAGGGATTGCGGTCAACGCGGATATCATTGCCGCACACCAGACCAGCGCCTGGAGCGGAAGTAAACCGATCTATCGTATCACCTTTAAGTTTAAGACCCGCGAGCAGGTTGAAGTTCAAGCTAGCCTGAATCACACCCTGAATTTCAGCGACATTGAACGTTTTAAGCCGGGTAATGGCACAACGATTAAATACGATCCGGCGAACCCGCAGAGAATTGCGCTATACGACAGGCCGCTTTTTTTGTAATCCCGCTATTTTCCCATGCACGAGTCTCATTTCACTGATTGCTCAGCAACGTACAAAGACCTCCTATGAAAATCATTAAACCCTTACGCCTGAGCGTACTGAACCGGCCATTCCGCTGGCAGGGCAAAAATTATCTTGGCGTTTCGGTGCTGGCGTTGGCGGATATGGGGCCAAACCCGCAGCTGCGCCCCGAGATGGAACTGTGGCAGCTTGCCGCCGACGAACTACAAACCAGCGGCGGCGTGGTGGATATGGCCATCCCTAAAGTCCGCGCCGAATTTCTTGCCACCGGTTTTGCCTATACCCATCATCAGCAGGAAAAAAGCGCCTGCGTGGCGCGCATCGATATCGACAAACTGAGTAAGTCGTTGGTGGTGTTCGGCGATCGCGAGTGGACGGGGCAACGTATGACCCGACCGCAGCCGTTTAGCGAAATGCGCCTCGACTGGAGCCGCGCCTTTGGCGGCGGTGATTATGCCGACAACCCGCACGGGCTTGGTGTCGCACCGGTAAAACAGCAGGGGCGCGAATATCATCCTCTGCCGAATATTGAACCGCTGGAGGGAAGAGTAAGCTCGCCGCAGCAGAAACCGCAGCCGGCAAGTTTTGGCCCGTTGGATATCCAGTGGCCGCGGCGCTTTAGCCGAATGGGCAAAAAATATGATGCCAGTTGGCTACAACAGGAGTTTCCCGGGTTTGCCCGCGATATTGACTGGAAAGTCTTTAACGCCGCCAGTCCGGACCAATGGTGGGAGGATCGGGATACCTTGCCGCCAGGGGCGAAATGGCGGATCTGGAATATGAATCCTGA
>PJTX01000242.1_pt1 | contig 15999 bp, 17 predicted proteins | sample 1512091 | NCBI WGS metagenome assembly PJTX01 (sample SAMN08177681, study PRJNA422409) | Soil metagenome, whole genome shotgun sequencing project. | isolation source: Soil enriched (2) on filter paper: beechwood xylan treatment | place: USA: Madison | collected 2015-01-15 | reverse complement strand
TTCCCATTCCGAACAGAGCAGTCAAGCCCGCCAGAGCCGATGGTACTGCCGTAAAAGGTGGGAGAGTAGGTCGGTGCCAAATTTTATACAGAGCCCCTGCAGGAAACTGCAGGGGCTTTTTTTATTGCCTGCTGCTTTTCACTCTTCATAAAACTCTATAAGAGATGCCATGTAAGTATCGTTCCAACCTTCTACAATATCGTCATAGGCTTCATCAGGGATATTGGCATGATATAGTTCAAATGAAGTACCTCTTTTATCTTCATGAAGTTTAATGGTAACAATGGAAGGTTCTTCTTGTTCCCCAAAATACCATTGCTGGACAATTTTCTTATAAGGATCAAGTTGTATAAATTTTCCTGTAATAGCTCCATCCCACATAGAGAACTCTCCACCTTCTTGTGGGTCTATTTCCACTTCATCTCCCGTCCAGAGCCGAATGGTAATTTCTGTTGTTAGCGCTTTATAAATATCTTCCGGGGGTGCGGATACTATATAATATTTTTTAAAATTATTCATGTACATTAATTTAGTTATTTTCTATTCTTATCTATTTTGTGATTCCTTGCATATTGTGGTAAATTTACAGAGAAATAGAATTAAACGATAAAGCGATGAGTAATTTTTTGCCTAATGAACTTGTTAAGCGATTGAATGAGCAAGAAGGGTTTGACTCCGAAGCTTTCAATAAAGTACATGAACAAGGTGATAAGATTACCTCTATTCGCCTGAATTCACTAAAACAAGACACTGTTCCATTTGAAGATGTGAGCCCCGTGCCATGGTGTGACAGAGGTTACTATCTGGCTGAACGCCCTGTTTTTACATTAGATCCTTTATATCATGCCGGATGCTATTATGTGCAGGAAGCCTCTTCGATGTTTATCGCCCATATTTTAGAGGAGATCGGTTTGAAAAATAGTTCGATTAGAGCCTTGGATTTATGTGCGGCGCCTGGAGGTAAATCAACCCTATTGGTAAGTTATTTGGGAAGTGAAAGTTTATTGGTATCCAATGAAGTTATTAAGTCACGAGCTAATATTCTGGCGGATAATATCGTGCGTTGGGGAACATCCAATGTCGTTGTAACAAACAATGATCCTTCTGCATTCAGTCGCTTACCCGGATACTTTGATTTATTATTAGTTGACGCGCCATGTTCGGGTTCTGGAATGTTTCGTAAAGATCAGGATACCGTTGATGAATGGTCTTTAGCCAACGTCAAATTATGTAGCGACAGACAAAAGAGGATTCTTGCCGAATCATTGGATGCACTAGTTACAGATGGGTATTTAATCTATTCCACATGTTCTTACTCTAGGGAAGAAAATGAAGATATTTTAGATTGGTTATCGACAGAATATGCATTTGAAACGATTTCTATTACCCTTGATTCCGACTGGGGTATTGAAGAGACGCAATCCGCGAAACATAAAGCCATAGGATACCGTTTTTATCCTCATAAGCTGAAAGGAGAAGGTTTTTTTGTTGCCGTATTACAAAAAAAGGAACGCCAGCTTACGTTTAATCGTAAGAAAAATAAGTTTGAAAAGAATGCTGTACCTCCAAAAGTGGTTTCGAACTGGATAGAAGAAAGCCAGAATCACGTACAATTTATGCACGGAGATCATATCCATATTTTTCCCAAAAACTATGAAGACGATATTAAATGGCTTCAACACGTTTTATATATCAAACAGGCAGGAACCAACATAGGGAAATGGACAGGTAGAGAACTGTTGCCGTCACACGATTTAGCATGTAGTGTACATATAAAACAAGATTTGTCTGCACAAGACGTAACATTAGATGTGGCGCTTCAATTTTTACGAAAAGAAAGCTTAGATAAAGAACATTTCACAGCCGTAAAATCCGGTTGGTGTTTGGTGCGATATAAAGAAACAAATCTAGGGTGGATTAAGATATTGGCCAATCGAATAAATAATTATTATCCCAAAGAGGTCAGAATTATGAATTTATAGTGGCTTGGTGAGCGACTATAAGGGTGGCAATATCTTCTGCTACCTCTTTTTTGCTCTTTAGTTCGAACTGTTGGATTTCACCTTTTCTATCGATAATGGTGACCTTGTTTGTATCTCCAGCAAAACCAGCTCCTTTGTCCTGCATAGAATTTAATACAATATAATCCAGGTTCTTGCGTTTTAATTTGTCTTGCGCGTATGGAAGTTCATTTTCCGTTTCCAAAGCAAAACCTATCAAGGTCTGTTTTGCCGTTTTCTTAGCACCCAATGTCGCTAGAATATCTGTTGTTTTTTTCAGTGCTATCTCAAGATGTGTGTCTTTTTTCTTGATTTTATGGGATGCAATCTCAATAGGTGTGTAGTCGGCTACAGCAGCACTCATAACGATAATGTCCGAAGTTTCAAAATAGGTGGAACAAGCCGTTAGCATTTCTTGTGCTGAAGTGACATCGTATCGATCAACATTAGGCGGAGTAGGGAGCTGTGTAGGGCCGCTAACCAATGTTACAGATGCACCGAGCGATTGCAAAGCGGATGCAATCGCATATCCCATTTTTCCGCTGGAATGATTTCCTATAAAACGAACGGGATCAATCGCTTCATGAGTTGGTCCAGCAGATACTAATGCTTTCTTGCCGTTCAGCGGTAATGAAGTATGAAAGAAAAGTTGAATCCGTTTTAGGATTTCTTCCGGTTCGGCGAGTCTTCCTTCACCTGTCAAGCCACTTGCAAGTTCTCCATTTCCGGGAGCAATCAAGATATTTCCGAAACCGAGGAGACGTTTGACGTTTTCTCGTGTACTCGGGTGCAACCACATATCCAAATCCATTGCGGGAGCAAACATAACAGGACATTTCGCAGAAAGATAAGTCGCTAACAACAGGTTGTCGCACGCTCCATAAGCCATTTTACTCAGTGTATTGGCGGTGGCGGGGGCGATAACTATTAAGTCTGCATGAAGACCTAGCTCTACATGATTATTCCAAGTCTCTGTATGTCGATCAATATAATCAGACAAAACAGGATGCTTAGATAGGGTAGCCAAGGTCAGTGGTGTAATAAATTCCTTGGCATCGGGTGTCATTAAAACCTGTACGTTGGCATTTTCTTTAACCAAAAGGCGAACAAGATACGCAATTTTGTATGCGGCAATGCCGCCGCATACACCAATTACTATATTTTTGCCTCTTAACGACATCCCCTAAAAGACTATTCTTGTTCTTTCGCTGGATTTCTAAAGTAGACTTTGTCATTCAAAAACTCGTCTATTGCTACAAGAGAGGGTTTAGGCATACGTTCGTAATGCTTGGATATCTCTATTTGCTCACGGTTTTCAAAGACTTCCTCTAAGTTGTCATTGGTTGTCGCAAATTCTGCCAATTTACCATTCAATTCTTCTTTCACATCCACTGCAATTTGATTGGCACGTTTCGCAATGACAACGATAGATTCATAAATGTTATGCGTGCCTTTGTCTAATTGTCTCAAATCACGTGTTACCGTTGATGAAGGAATAGAAGTATTTTTATGTTGACTCATCGTTAAAAATGTATTATAAATTTCGAATTTAATTATTGTATCGCAGAGGTACTTTCTTCTATAGCCGCTGCTTCTTTGGTGATGCCTAGTTCTCGTTCGTGCTCTTCACGCATTTTATTTATCTCATCCATGCGTCTCACAACATACGCGATTTGCCTTTCGGCACTGGAACGTAGATCATCAGCCTCCTTTTTGTATTTACTTTGCGGGTAGCTTTCAACAAATGATTGATAATAATCGATTGCTTCATTAAACCTCGCCTCTTGTCTATATGGCATACTGTTTTGGGCAAACAGATATTGTGATTTTAAAATCAAAAACTCGATTTCTTCTGCATATCGTGTATCCGGGTATTGCCTAAGCATACTCTCGAAGGCGATGACAGCGGCTCTATAATCATCAGGTTGACCCATATCATAATACAATTTTGCATTAGCAAAAGCTTTTTGCTCCAGCTTATCACGCAAGTTTTGTATCAACTGCCCAGCCTCTTCAGCACGCTCTCCATCCGGATATAGATTTATAAACAATTGAAGCTCGTCTATAGCTTTCCGGGTATTCTCTTGATCAAGGGACGAGCGAGGTGAATCTACATAAAAACAATATGCAGCCATAAAACGACATTCCTCTGCCCGAGGACTGTTCGGATAAGTGGTCGCAAAATTCTTGAAATGATACCTGGCCGAGGTATAGTCTCTTAAACGGTAGTTTGTATAAGCCGTATAATAGTAAAGATCTTCCGCTTCGGCCTGCCCACGGTACTTAGTCATTAAGTCTTCAAAAAGAATGACAGCTTTACTGTATTTTTTCTTTTCATATAGCTTGACCGCTTCCTGGTATTTCATGGCAATATTATTGCTCGCGCGAAGTTTTTCAAACTTGCTCTTACAACCGCTTACCAGTACAATTAGCAGCAATCCTGCCCATAATGAAACAATACGTCTATTTAAAAACATTTTACAAAGATACGTCAAATTCAAATAAGATTCAATTAAATTTTAGCAGCGCAATATAACCCAATTTTATAGTGAAACCTACTTAAACAAAGTGGTTTAACATTCTTTAACCGCAGTTTCCTTCTCTGTCAACGAAATGTTGAATTCTAATGCTTTATTAGACCATGATAAGGATAATTTTAATAAAATGTCTATATTTACATCTTAATAAAGGGTTTAAAACAGAAATGACATTACAAGAGCGCGTAGAGCAGGCATTGGATACCATCCGTCCTTATTTGGAAACCGATGGAGGAAACGTCGTTGTAGAAGAAATCACTCCAGACAATGTCGTTAAATTGAAGCTGTTGGGAACCTGTGCAAATTGTTCCATGAGTATTATGACATTTAAAGCAGGTTTGGAACAAGCCATAAAAAAAGCAGTTCCCGAAATCACTAGCGTAGAAGCGATCAATTTGACGGATATGAATGATCCGAATGCCATCAGTCCGATGTAAAAGAGGGGGTTAACAAAAATTAACAACCTTCTTGGATGAAGATTGTATAAATTTGAAACATGGCGGGAAGATCTTATTATATATTCACCTTGATTCTTTTTCTCTCGTGGGGGACCATATCCGCTCAAGAAAGGAAAATCGTACAATTCAGCGGGCTGATAAGTTCTGTGGGAGGGGAACTTCCTGTGCCTTTTGTTACCGTTACGAATGTTAGTTATAACAACCAAGTACACGCCGCCAATAATGAAGGGTTTTTCTCCTTTGTGGCTCATGTGGGCGACACGATTAGGTTTACATCTGTCGGTTTTGAACCCGTCGAATTCGTCATTCCTGAAACGGCTTCTGATAAGTTTACGGCGAAGATAAATATGAAAAGCTTGGTTATCGAATTGCCGGCGGTTATGCCTTTCCCGTGGGCTAGTATAGAAGAATTCAACATGGCATTTATGGCGTTAGATGTCAGTGATGACAATATATCCAGAATTCGTAATAGCCTATCGCCCGATGCGCTTGCGGCACTATCGCAAGTGGTACCAAGAAGTGCAGAAGAAATTCAGACATTTAACTCTATGCAGCGCCATATCAATATGTCTAATAAAGCTATTAATCAACGTTTTGCCAATCCCTTATTTAGTCCGTTCGCGTGGGGTTCGTTCATAAATTCAATTGTCAAGGGAGACTATAGTAGAAAGCGCTTGGAATATTAGTTAGTCTATGGAGCGCATGTTTGTATCCCTTTTCAGTTCTCGTACGCTCAGTAACGAAGAGATGTAAGAAACCAAAAGAGCAACTAACATTACCGTAACAAATACCAGTATAAAATCCAATATACGTATATCAACCGGATAGATATCCATGATGGGGTTTACTCCTTCACCTGTACGAATAATGCCAAATTTTTCCTGTAGTAAACAGAAGATAAATCCTAATCCAATACCTATCAATCCACCAATAAAAGCAATCATTATCCCCTCTAAAAAAAAGATCCGTTGGATAAGTGTTTTATCTGCTCCAAGACTTGCCAATATGGTCATGTCTTGTTTCTTATCGATGACTAACATCGTCAATGAGCCAATAATATTAAATATGGCAATGATGCCAATTACCGTCAAGATAAAAAAGACTATCCATTTTTCAGAGCGAACCGTTTTATATAATAAAGGGTTCTGCTGCTCCCTGTTTTTTACGATGAAGCTGTCACCTAGGTTTCGCTGTATTTCTTTTTGTAGGCCTGTTACACGGCTAGAATCTTTTGTATAGATCTCTATAGCTGAAACATGTTCATGTTCGTTGAGTAGTTCCTTTGCAAATCCAATGGGGGTAATAATAAGATCATTGAATCCCGGTTCATAATGGAGCACACCAACGGGAGAAAGCCGACGAATATTGATGTCATCCATCGGGTTGATACTTGTTCCTGATGCACCTTTTCGAGGAGAGAAAAGCTGTATGTCATTATTAAAACCGTCAATCGGAATACGTAGGTTAGCCTGTATTTGCGCACCGATTAGTGCTGTGGGAGTGTTATCGGAAATCTCCAAGCTGCCTGCATATAGCATGCCTTGATGATCAACAGCTAACAGGCTTTGCGGTTCAACGCCTTTAATTTGAGCTACAAATTGCTGATTATCGTACTGAACAAGTACCTTGTCTTCCAATATTTCTGAATAACTCTGTATATCATTGTTTTTGCGTAAATCTTCAAAAACTTGCTGACTAGCGTCGAATACTTTACCTTGTGCTGGTTCTATACGAAGTTCGGGAGCAAACGTACTATATAGAGACAGGATGAGATTTTCCATGCCATTATAAAAAGATAGAACGATAACCAACGCGGCACTGCTCACCAACACACCGATGACACTGATTGCCGATATAATATTGATCGCGTTTACCGATTTCTTGGAGAATAAGTACCGTTTTGCAAAAAAGAGAGATAGCTTCATGTTTTTTATCCCCTTACAAATGGGTTGGTTTCTTTCTCAAATCCTATTGTTGTGGAAGAGCCGTGTCCAGGGTAGACCACTGTTTCATCAGGTAATGTGTACATTTTCTGTCGAATATTGTCGAGCAACTGTTGATGGTTGCCACCAGGTAAATCCGTTCGGCCTATACTATTACGAAAAAGTACGTCTCCTCCTATCACAAAACCGTCCGGAGCAGAATAGAAACACAGATGAGCTGGTGAATGGCCTGGAACAAGTAAGATTTGGAGCGCGTGTTCTCCAATTTCTATTGACTGACTTTCCTCTAAGAAAGTCTCCGCAATGGGGGAGGTTTCATATCGAAAGCCATACATAGGAGCCATATTTTGAACAGCAACGAGAACCGGTACTTCTCCTTCGTGGAACTGTGGAATCAATCCATATTTCTCAAATATAAAATGGTTTCCCAATACATGATCTATATGACAATGTGTATTGTACAGTGCAATAGGTTTCAAGTTGTTTTCCGCGATAAAGAAGGCAAAAGTAGCTTCCTCTTCATAGTTGGACATGCCAGGGTCGAAGATTGCACATAAACCGTTCTCGTCAAATACGATGTAAGTGTTTTCTTGAAAAGCGTTGAATACAAAAGAATGTACGTTTAACATACCATCAAAAATAGAAATAAATCCCTAACCTTCCTGATTCCAGATTTCCCAGTTCTTCTCGGCTTGAAAAATAAGCATCTCGTGACCATTTTTGATAGCTGCGCCACGCTCTTTTCCTTTTTTCAAGAAGGCTGTTTCTTCCGGGTTATATATCAAATCATATAAAAGATGCGCAGAACCGATTCCGTCGTATGGAATATCGGGCGCATCTTGTACATTTGGAAAAGTCCCAACAGGAGAGCAGTTAATGAGTAACTTATGCGATGCGATAATATCTTCGGTAAGATCATGATATGTGAGATCTCCGTTATTTCTACTTCGACTGACGATCTTAAAGTCGATACCAAGTTTGCGCAAAACATAAAATACAGACTGTGCTGCCCCCCCATTTCCAAAGATTAGAGCACTCGTATGCTGAGGCTTTAAAAGCGGTTGTAATGATTGTTCAAATCCGAATGCATCCGTATTAAAACCCTTTAGATAGGGTTTTCCACCCTGCCAACGTACCTGTACACAATTAACCGCGTTGATCTCTGCTGCTTCCGGTGAAAACTCATTCAAAAACCGCATTACATTACGTTTGTGCGGAATCGTGACATTGAAACCATAGAAAGCTGGGTCTCGCTCATATAACAACGGGAAATTGGAAATATCCTCAATAGGATACAGATCATAGTGAATGTCTGTTATATTTTCGCGTTCAAACTTTTCCAAATAAAACTTTTTTGAAAAGGAATGCGAAATAGGGTAACCGATTAGTCCAAGTTTCTTCATAAGTTACTTTTATACTTGTTGATGATGTCGACAATAATCTTGTTACCCTGTAATTGTGGCAAATAATCGAATAAGATGTGAAATTTATCCGGATTCGTAGCTAATCCCAATTCCAGAAAGTTCAGCGCTTCGTTGTATTTCCCCTGAGCGAATAGATAAGCAACTAGTCTATAATAGAGCTCCGATGCTTCGGGGTTCTGCTTGATAGCATCCCCTATAACGTCAATAGCTTCCGCGTATTTGCCCTGCTCGAAGTAGATGGAGGAAAAGTCTAGCCAAGCCTCTACATCCGTGGGATTAAGCTGTACCACTTTATTGTAAGCAAATTCTGATTCTTCAAATTGCTTTAATTTATACCGGGCATCTGCGATCGCAAACCAGTAATCCGGATTGCTATCTTCTAACTCCAATGCTTTTTTGTAAAAATGGAGCGACTCGAAGTATCGGTCATCAAAATCTAAGGTCACTCCGATTCCAAACCAGGCGTCTGCCAAAAGCGGATCTAGTTTAACGGCCTTCTTATAATTTTCCCGGGCCTCATCCATCTGCTCTAGTTTTTCATGACATTCGCCTATAGCACAATATACATCGGCAGTGGGGCGTTCGTATTCAAAAGTCTGCTTATAAACGCCGATGGCTTCGGTATATTTTTGCAGGTTGACGAGCACATTACCCTTATTAAAGTAAGCAGGAACAAAAGACTCATTGATTAGGATAGCGTAATCATAAGCGTCTATCGCATCCTCGAAGTTGTCCATTCGTTCATATACCAATCCCAAATTAAACCACGCAGCATAGGAGTACGGGTCAGAATCGATATACGATTTATAGAATGCTACGCTTTCTTCCGGCCTGTCTACGATTTCATAACAAAATGCCAGGGCATGGAGCGCATCGTCATTTTCCATGTTTGCTTCGAGCGATCTCTTAAGATAAGCTATCGCCTTTTCGTATTCGCCCTTGATTTGATATAGCTCAGCTATTTGGAAATAGGCTTCCGCAGAATCCTCTCCTAATTCAATGGCATACAGGAATAGCTGTTCTCCCTCTTCCACATCACCTTGCAATAGTGCGATATTTCCCTTTAAGAGAAAAGCTTCTCCACTGTTAGGCTCTAATATCGTCGCTTTGTCCAACTCTTCCAATGCCTCGTCTAATTGACTCGTCCGCAAGAAAAGCTGCGCTTTCTTTAATAGGAAGCTCGATTCGTAAGGATGTTGGCTTTTCGCGTATTCTGCGACCTGGAGTGCCTTGATGGGATCATTTTTGTCTGTGTAGTATTCAATGATACTTTCAAAGGCCTTGGCATCAAAGAAATATTGATCCTGATTGCGAAGCATCTCCTCGTATCGGTCTACAGACAGCCTTTGTTCTTCCGGTGAGCCAAATTCGAAATCTTCTTCCATATCACTCCTTTCGTTTTTCTATAGTGTTCTCTCACATCCAATAACTCCTCACCACAGAAGAAATTTATGAAGAAAATGTGAGAACTAATGATTTTGTTTTCCACATTTTCACATATAGCACTGCAAAGATAGCGTAAATTATTGATAATAAATAGAAAAGCCGACCCCGTGTAAGGGGTCGGCTTTTATTATGATAATGCGCTGTTAAAAGCTGCTTATCTTACTTTGATCTCAACACGACGGTTTTGGATACGACCTTCTTCTGTTGCATTAGATGCTACAGGGTTGTCTTCACCATAACCAGTTGCTGTCACGCTTGAAGCAGATACACCAGCGTTAACTAGGTATTGTTTAACTGCGTTCGCACGGTCGTTAGATAAATTCAAGTTGTAAGCTTCGCTACCTTCAGCAGAAGCGTAACCATCTAAGTTTACTGAAGAATTGTTATCACGCAATTCTTTAGCCAATTTATCTAAAGTTGATTAAGATTCAGTTTTCAATACAGAGCTATCAAACTCGAATTGAATAGGAGAATAGTATCCACCTTGTGTAGCGTTATTTTGTGCTACTGGCTCTGGGAATTTGATAGGACATCCTGAACCATCAACTGGAGTACCAGCAGGTGTGTTAGGACATTTATCGAATTTATCAGATACACCGTCACCATCAGAGTCTTTGCTCAATTGATCAACAGTACCTTCTAATGTAGATACACGTTGTTTCAATGCTTCAACTTCGTTACGTAATGAAGGATCTTTCAACTCGTCGTACAATGTAGCAACTGGGTTTGTGAACGTTAAGCTTTCTTTGTCACGAGAACCTAAAGTGAACTCTAGACCACCGTAAACATTAGAGAATTTACCTTTGTAGTCAACTCTACCTGGACCGTACAATCTATTGTCATCTGTAAAGTTCATCGTGTAACCTAAGTTCAACGCAACAACTTCAGACAATTTGAATTTAACACCTAGACCAACTGGAATGAAACCGCTCAATTTGTAGTCTCTGTCACCAGTAGCTTCACGATCTCCGAAGATTTCTTCACCCCATTGACCTTTTTGGTTGTAAACTTCGCTACCTGTAAAGTCGTTGTTTGCAAATTGTACAGGGTTACTTGCCATAACACCGAAACCAACTTTAGCGTAGAAGTTAACCGCATTTTCTCTTCTCAAGAAGTCGATAGTACCCAATTGGAATACACCGTTCAAGCTAGCTGCCCAGTTTACATCAACTTCTGCAGAACGAGCGCCTAAAGAGTTCTCTGTAGCAGGACCAGATACGTTGTGGTTGTATGTTTTGATACGACCACGGTTACCTTCCAATTCTAAACCGAATAAGTGAGAGAATTGCTTACGTACAGTTAAACCGTAGTACTCACCTACTTTGTTTTGGAAATAACCTACTTTCTGACCAAATGGGTTTGATCCACCTGTTAGTACGCCAGGTGCAGTAATACCACCTTGTACACCGATAGACCAAGTTCTGTATTGTGATCTTCCACCAAATACAGTTGGAGTTTGCGCTTGTGCGTGCTCAGCGAAGCCTAATGCGGCTACTAAAGACGCTGCAACAGCTGTTTTTTTAATTGTAGAATAGTTCATACTCTTGTTTTTAAGGTTATTAAAAATTTTAAATTGTTTCCCTTTTTTAAATTTAACATAACATTAACAAGAACGATGCCAAAAAATCGGGCCTGTTAAAATTTTATGTCTATATTGTAAATTCGTCGTGCAACGACAAATTTGCACGCGTAAAAGTATAGATATTATTTAGAATCGCCAAATTTTTCATTTATTTTTATCCGATTATCAATAAAAGGTTACAATTTGTAGTAAAACCCTTACATCTTAGAGGATAAAGTGAATAATCGCTAGGGCTAATCCCCCTAATACTGCACTTACCGGAATGGTCAATATCCATGCCCATAATAAGCTAATAGTAACTCCCCAACGTACTGCAGATACCCGTTTTACGACACCAACCCCGATAATCGAACCGGTAATCGTATGGGTAGTAGATACCGGGATTCCAAAATGCTCCGTTATACCGAGCGTGGCAGCACCCGCAGTTTCTGCAGCAACACCTTCCAATGGCGTCACTTTCGTAATTTTGGTACCCATGGTTTTTACGATTTTCCATCCCCCGCTCATTGTTCCCGCGGCGATTGCGGCGTAACAGGATAGCGGTACCCAAGCCGGCATGGCTTCAAAATTCGGGATTACCTGCTCCGCAATCAAGGCTGTGGCAATGATACCCATTACCTTCTGCGCGTCATTTCCCCCATGGGCAAAGCTTAATCCGGCCGAAGATATTAACTGCCCTACCTTAAACCATTTTTCCGCTGTTGCTGGTCGGGCCCTCTTCGCAATATTCATAATAATTAAGGTAATGATAACCGAGATAATCATACCGATGACGGGCGCTAAAACAATAAATGCGGCGATTGTAACGATAGCACTGTGATTTATGGCCGTAATCGGATTGGCTCCCATAAACCAGGCGTAGGCCATTCCAGATCCTGCAAACCCTCCAATAAGGGTGTGTGATGAACTAGACGGTACGCCGTAGTACCAGGTAAAAAGATTCCAGGAAATAGCTGCGACCAATCCCGCGAATATAACTTCTAACGTAATATACTCTTCCAGGACGGTTTTGGCAATCGTGTTGGCTACTTTATGGTCTGTAAAATAAAAATAGGCGGCGAAATTCCATATCGCGGCCCATAATACAGCCATAAAAGGTGTTAATACTTTGGTTGATACAACTGTTGCGATGGAGTTGGCTGCATCGTGGAAACCATTGATATAGTCGAATGCGATAGCCAGAATGACAACGACGATCAATAAAGTGGAAATCATCATAATATGTTATGCTTTCTTCATGCTCAGAATACTAAGCATTTTTAACTAAAATACTTTCTAATACGTTTGCTACGTCCTCACATTTGTCGGTTGCATCTTCCATAGCAGAAAGCACCTCTTTCGTTTTAATCAATGTGATGGCATCTTTTTCGTACTCGAAAAGTTCGCTAACCGCTTTATCGAAGATATAATCAGCCTTATTTTCTACACTATTAATCCGTACGCAAGAATCGGTAATGTTGCGGATATTTTTAAGATCTCTCAGCTCATTAAGCGCTTTTGCTACGTGGTCTGTCGCTTCGAGGATTAAGTCTGCAATTTCTTTCATGGCCTGGCTTGGTGTTTCCACCTTATAAAGTTCCATGCGGTTAGATGCCCCTTGAATAAAATCCGCCACGTCGTCCAAGGAACTCGCTAGCGAGTGTATATCTTCGCGGTCAAAAGGTGTGATGAAATTTTTTCCCAATTCCAGGTGTATCTGGTGCGTAATATCGTCACCCCTGTGCTCAAGGTCTTCGATCTTCTTGTTCAGTGCCGCGCGTTTCGTCAAATCGGTAGTATAAACAGATTCTTGTAATGCTTTTGCCATCTCGATAAGGTTTGCGCCCGCTTGTTCAAACAAAGGGAAAAACTTTTTATCCTTTGGAACGAAATACTGAAAAATGCTATTTAAAGACATAGTGTTTGAATTTATGCAAAATTATGAATGCAATGTTAAGTTAATGTTAAGTTTGAAAAGTTTATCATATATTAACCGTGTTTGGGCTGTTCTAGCGTAAATCCGAATGTCGTACCAATACCTTCTGTACTCCGTACATTAACATTTTGTTCATGTGCCTCAATAATATGCTTCACAATGGCCAAACCAATTCCCGAGCCTCCCACTTCGCGCGAACGGCTGGCGTCCGTCCGGAAGAAACGTTCAAACACTCGCGGTAGATTTTTTTCATCGATACCTACGCCATTGTCTGTCACTTCGACCAGCACCTGTTCGAATAGTGGAAAAATCGAAATACTCGTCATGCCACCTTTTTTACCATATTTAATGGAATTGTCCAATAAATTGATAATGACCTGTTGTACGCGCTTGCGGTCCCCTTTGACGAAGATAGGATGGTTTAACTTGCCGGTGTACCGCATGCGGATGTCATGTTGCCTAGCCTTTCCCTCTAAATCTTCCATACAGTCCCTAATCAGCGCTACGATGTCAAAAGTCTCTATCGTTAAGGAAATAATGCCCATCTCCAACTTCGATATTTCGTCCAAATCTTGTATTAAATAACTGAGGCGATCCAGGTTCCGGGCCGCTTTTTCCAGAAAATTTTTCGCCATTTCCGGATCATCATCAATTAGGCCGTCCTGCAATGTTTCCACATAACCCTGTGTCGCAAACAACGGTGTTTTAAATTCATGCGAAATATTGGAAAGAAATTCTTTGCGGAATTTGGCTTGCTCTCTTAGTTTTTCAAGTTCAGACACACGTTGCTTGGCCCAGTCTTGCACTTCCCTTTCCGCATCCCGGATAGGGTCGTCCGTTATTTGTTCGCCCAGTGCATCCTTAAGGCCTTTGTCCAATTTCAGATTACGGATAAGCTTGTACACATTCCGGATCCGCTTATAGATAAAGCGTTCAAATAAGTTAAGTAAGATTACGTAGCAGAGCACCGTTACCGTAGCAAATAGTAAAGCGGCTACAGTCAGGCTTCCCCGGTGAAAGTAATCGGTCGCAGCAATCAGAAGCCCGATACTGCTTGATATGAGAAGGGTAAAGATGCTCAGATTCATGAAAACTTCCTTATAACGAGTATCTAAAGTACGAAACCTGACGCAAATTTTATCTATTATTTTTAGAAGGTAGTATTATATTTTTGCGATGACGGTTTTTCCACCCACCACTTTATCGCCGATATTCACCGTTACTTCCGTGCCCAAGGGTAAAAACAAATCCACACGCGAGCCAAATTTGATGAACCCAAACTCTGCACCCTGTGTTACCGCATCGTTCTCTTTTACATACCATACGATACGCCGCGCCATCGCACCCGCGATCTGCCGGAATAGCACCTCTACATTCGATTGGTTTTTTACCACAACAGTCGTTCTTTCGTTATCCGTCGATGATTTTGGATGCCATGCCACCAAAAATTTCCCCGGGTGGTACTTAAAATAAGATACGATCCCGCTGATCGGATTGCGGTTCACATGGACATTTATAGGCGACATAAAAATGGATACCTGTATCCGTCGATCCTGGAAGTATTCCGTCTCTTCCGTTTCTTCAATCACCACCACTTTTCCATCCGCCGGGCAAAGCACAATACCCTCATCCGGTGTAACCCGTTTGATCGGACTTCGGAAAAATTGGAGAATAGCAATAAGCAGGAATGCAGAAAGTGCGTATAGAAACCATTTTAGGTAAACGGACGCATCGTAATAGTCGGCCAGTGCATTGATGACGAAAACAAACAATACCACGATTGCCAAGCTCGTATATCCTTCTTTATGGAATTTCATCTCGTATAAGGTAAACTTTTTACAAACCTAAATAAAATATAGGATACTTCGGCGAAACAGCTAAGGTTGTTTTTCCCTTACAATCCGAAAGCTATGAAAATAAAACTGTCCCGCGTCGTTAATGCTCAGGTTACCATGCACGGTTATGGTATCCGGTATAGCATTTCCCGTTTCGTCTAGCGAGGGGAAATAAAAAGGAATTTCAGGAAAGACCATTTCGAGATAACGATTTAACTCTTTGGTCGTTAACGAATCTTTTAACGTCACATCCGCGGGGTTCCCCTCCTCGTCCAATGCCACCTCATAGCTAAATTTATCTTCTATGTTGGTTAAGGTGGGGCTGCTGGTGAGCATCGCGCTAAATTTTTCTGATAAATACGTATTGAATCCGCTATGGTCATCAAAAGAGCAAGGTTTAGACAGCAGCCGCTCGGCCGTATAAAAATACGATATCGGCAGGATAGCCATGGGCGTACGGTACCGCGCATCCAAAAAAAGATTATACCCATTATCCAGTACACCCATATCGTTAAAAATCTCTTCCGTATACAGTATTTTCTTCTCGTTGGGGTCTATCATGTGTGTTGTCCAATAGCCCCGTGGCACACCATGTCTTATCCGTCCTTTCCGTTCAAAAAAAGGATAACCATATTCATTATAAAACGCAAAAGGCATCCGGAATGTATAACTACCATTCCCGTCCTTGATGCGTTGCTGACCCCTTCTATCCCAAAAAGCCATAATACGGCCGGCCGCTTCATCATAATTTACCGTCAGCATCGGCTTTCCATCCGGATAATAATATTTCCAATCCCCTATTGGTTTATCGTTCTCAAAAGTTACTTCCCACTTCAACGTGCCATCCGGGTGATAAGCT
>PJTX01000223.1_pt1 | contig 17365 bp, 19 predicted proteins | sample 1512091 | NCBI WGS metagenome assembly PJTX01 (sample SAMN08177681, study PRJNA422409) | Soil metagenome, whole genome shotgun sequencing project. | isolation source: Soil enriched (2) on filter paper: beechwood xylan treatment | place: USA: Madison | collected 2015-01-15 | reverse complement strand
TCGCTTCATAGGCATAAAAACCTTGACGAGTGGATAATGTGCCACTACCGTTTTAGGTAGTCCTGCTTTTTAGCTAACTTAAACAATTAAATCAATTTTAACCCCTACAAATCTAAAGGACGATTTTTTACGTACTTTTTTCTAAAAAAAGTACACATAATACGTACTTTTGCCACATGCAAGTATATTTTGATAATGCCGCTACGACTCCATTAGATCCGGAAGTGATAAAGGTCATGACAGAAACCATGCAGGAGCATTTTGGAAACCCTTCTTCTATCCATGCACACGGTCGTCAAGCAAGAACCATCATTGAAAAGGCTAGAAAAACCGTAGCCAGTTTATTAAAAGCTTCTCCGTCCGAAATATTCTTTACCTCCGGCGGTACCGAAGCAGATAACATGGCTATTGTGAGATCAATCACCGATTTAGGGATTACACATGCTATTACTTCCCCTTTGGAACATCACGCCGTTTTGCATACATTGGAAGATTTAGCAAAAAGGAACATTATACAATTGGATTTTGTCACAGTTGATGAACGTGGCAATGTCGATTTTGATTATTTACGAGACCTGTTATCTCAAAATCCGCGTACCTTCGTATCGCTGATGCATGCTAACAATGAAATCGGTACGTTAACCGACATTTATAAAGTTTCTGAAATATGCCAGGAATTTAACGCGGTCTTCCATTCCGATACCGTGCAGACCATGGGCCATTACGAGCACGACCTCTCCACATTACATATTGATTTCCTTACAGGTGCTGCTCATAAATTCCATGGCCCAAAAGGAGTAGGTTTTATCTACATCAACGGAAAAAACAAAATCCGTCCGCTCATCTATGGAGGTGCTCAAGAACGTAACATGCGTGGAGGGACAGAGAATGTCTACGGCATCGTGGGACTAGCCAAAGCATTGGAATTGTGCTATCAAAATATGGAGACCCATCGGAATTATATTCAAGGGTTAAAAGATTATATGCGTGTCGAACTGCAAAAGAACATCCCTCAGGTTACATTTAATGGAAATATAAATGTCGAGGATTCACTATACACCGTTTTAAATGTATCACTTCCTTGCACAGAAATTGCGGACATGTTACTGTTTAGTCTGGATATTGCCGGTATCTCTGCCTCGGGAGGAAGTGCATGCAGTTCCGGTTCTCAGTTGGGTAGCCATGTACTTCAAGCTTTGGATAGCGATCCAGACAAACCTGCTGTCCGTTTTTCCTTTAGCAAATACAATACAAAGGAAGAAATTGATTTTGTGGTGAAAAAGCTGAAAGATATTTGTGTAGAACAAGGGCAAAGTAAGGGGCATCAATTAGCATAATGGAGTATATAGCGCTCCGCCAATTCACCCCGAATCTCTTTTCCTGACAAATCTAATTGTCTTAATTGGTCGGGTTCTACTTTATATTTGTAGTCTAACCCCTCCAAATTAAGTTCTCCGTCTCTTAATTCCCATGTGCCCGTTTTGGAAAAGGGTTCTACACTTTTGCCTACATAGGTATACTCCAGCGTGTATGCTTTGTCGTTCGCTAACGTTAAAGAAGTCGCTATGGCATCACAATCCGTACATGGGAGATTGCCTCTGTATGTTCCCACCAAGCGCCCTTCGGTTACTTTACCAAACTTATTATTTTCGATACTTGCATTTGTTCGAGTATTTACACAACCAACGACGACAAAGAGTCCTAACAATAATCCATTTATATATATCACGAAACGCATCACTCCAGATTTTTGTTATTGACAACAAAAAAAGTACCACAAAGCCTTCGTTACGTTTTATTTAACGTTTTTAATCGTCCCATTCATCTTCCTCTATCCCCATGGCCAAATTATAGGCGCTTAACAGTTCTCCATAGGCATGACGATTCCGTAGTCGCTGTGCTACCTCCATTCCCACTCTGTATACATCCAACGCTTCCTCTTTCCTCCCCTGCTCTTCCATAAATTTAGCGAAATGATAATATGTTCCAATGTAGTCCGGATGGTTTGTCTGCAAATCTTGAAAACCAGCAAACGCGTTTTCGTTATCGCCTGTTTTTTTATACTCCATCGTTATAGCGTATTTTAAAAAAGGGTCATTCGGGCTTTCTTTTAAAAACTCCTGTAATTCTTCTAGTCTATTACTCATGGTAAAGACAAAAATAGGAAAAGTACATCAATAAAAATACTATGCATGCATAGAAAAATGACAATTTGCTGACGGCTTATCAAACATCGTTTCTTGTTTTTGGTTTTTGAAATTGATAGGTTTGTGTGAAGGCTAAAAAAATATACTCCCATGAAGATACTTGTATGTATAAGCAACGTGCCCGACACGACATCCAAAATCACTTTTACGGATAATAACACAGCATTCAATACCGCTGGCATTCAATATATCATTAATCCGTATGATGAAATTGCTCTGGCCAAGGCTGTTGAACTTGCCGGCAATGGCCAAGGCGCGATAACGGTAATCCATGTAGGCGAAGCATCCGCGGACCCCACTATTAGAAAGGCCTTGGCGATCGGTGCAGATAATGCTATCCGCATAGATGCCCGTCCACGTGATGCTTGGTTTGTAGCCAACCAAATCGCTTCTTACGCCAAGACACAGGGCTTTGACCTTATCTTGACCGGGCGTGAATCTATAGATTATAATGGTAGCTTGGTACAGGGGTATATCGCCGAACTCTTAGGTATACCATCCATCTCCATTGCTAAAAAGCTAGATATCGACGGCACAAGCGCTACAGTAGAACGGGAAATAGAGGGCGGTAAAGAAGTGGTACAAATTCCGCTACCGGCCGTTGTCGGAACAGCAGAGGGCGTGGCAGAACCCAAAATACCGAATATGCGTGGGATTATGAGTGCTCGTTCAAAACCGCTCGAAGTTATCGCAGCCGTTGATGTGCCGGCATTATCCCATATTACCCATTTTGACACACCGCCTCCGCGGGGTAACGTTAAACTTGTTGACAAAGACAACGTCACCCAACTGGTTGAGTTGTTACACAGCGAGGCAAAAGTTATATAAATCTTCATTAAAGCGCTTATTATGGCAATTTTAGTATATATCGAAAATATAGCGGGAGCATTTAAAAAATCCGGATATGAGGCGGTGTCCTACGCGAAAGCTATTGGAGACGCTACCGGTCAGCCTGTCACTGCACTCAGTATCGGAAAAGTAGATGCCGCATCCTTAGAAAATATCGGTCGCTACGGTGTAAACAAAGTGATAGAGGTGAATACCGAACAGCTACACCAATTCGTCAATCAGGCGTATGCTGCGGTTATCGCGGAAGTGGCAAAAAGTATACAGGCAACGACCATCATACTATCTAATTCCTTCAGCGGAAAAGGACTAGCTCCACGCATTGCTGCCAAATTGGACGCAGCACTTGCTGACGGGGCGATTATATTACCTATCATCAAGGGAGACGCTTGGGAAATAAAAAAATCTGCTTTCTCGGGCAAGGCCATCGCAACACAAGAGCTCACTGCTCCTGTCAAAGTGATCGCTTTGACACCGAATACCATTGAGGCGGTGGAAGCACCTACGACAGTCGAAATCGAAACTTTCCAACCACAAGTTGCCGCTGCAGATTTATCTACGGTTGTTAAAGATATTGTGCAGGCGACAGACAAAATACCATTACCCGAAGCGAATATTGTCGTGTCTGCCGGACGCGGATTAAAAGGCCCCGAAAACTGGGGAATCATAGAGGAATTGGCTAACGTATTGGGTGCTGCTACAGCTTGCTCCAAACCAGTATCGGATGCGGGTTGGCGCCCACATGAGGAACACGTAGGACAAACGGGATTGGCGGTAAGCCCAAACCTATATATTGCTATTGGCATCTCCGGAGCGATCCAGCATCTTGCCGGTGTAAGTTCTTCGAAAACCATTGTCGTGATCAACAACGATCCTGAAGCGCCATTCTTTAAAGTCGCCGATTATGGCATCGTAGGGGATGCTTTTGATATCGTCCCTAAACTCATTGATGCCTTCAAAGCATATAAGAATCACTAAACAAACAATTGAAACAAAGTAAAATGGTCGGGTTGTAATATAATCTGGCCATTTTTTAATTACGATGGTTTTTATTTTGTCCCGAATATTTACATATTTGTAATATAGTTTAGGCATTAAGGATGAAGAAAATCAAATTAGATATAGTGGGGTTATCGTACAGTCAAACACAATCTGGTGCTTATGCACTGGTTTTGGGCGAGATGGGAGGTAATCGTCGGTTGCCCATTATCATTGGAGGTTTTGAGGCGCAGGCCATTGCGGTAGAAATTGAAAAAATGCAACCCAGCCGTCCATTGACTCACGATCTCTTCAAGACTTTTGCCGACAATTTCCAAATCAATATCCAGGAAGTGCTGATCTACAATTTGATAGATGGTATCTTCTTCGCAAAACTGGTCTGCTCTAATGGCGACAAAACTTTCGATATCGACTCCCGCACTTCCGATGCGGTTGCGTTAGCGGTACGTTTTGGTGCACCGATATACGTATATGATTTTATTATGGATGCAGCGGGTATCGTTATTGAAAGTAATGATTTTGCTTTTCTGGAAAACCTGGAAGGTCTCCCAAAAGAAAACACCATGACGAGTGCAACTTCCACACCCGCGGAAAAAGAGCACGCGCCCAAATCACCTTATTTTAATATGAGCGACGATCAACTGGAGATAAATCTCAAAAAAGCAATCGAAGCGGAGCAATACGAGACGGCGGCTAAAATACGTGATGAAATCGACAGGAGAAAAAAGGATTAAATTACGGTTAACTGTCGTAAGCTTCTTTCAATTTTTTGTTTGGGGTGCTTGGCTCATTACCATCGCCAACTATTGGTTCGGTACAAAACAATGGGATGGCACGCAATTTGGCGCGATTTTTTCCACGATGGGCATTGCAGCGATCTTTATGCCAACACTTATGGGCATCATTGCTGACCGATGGATAAATGCAGAAAAATTATACAGTATTCTACATTTGCTATATGCCGTAACCCTCTTTTACCTGCCACAGGTAGATAATCCACAGACTTTTTTTTATATTATGCTGTTGGCAATGTGTTTCTATATGCCTACGCTGGCGTTATCAAATTCTATTTCCTACACGACACTGGTAGCGAAGGAATATGATGTGGTCAAGGTTTTTCCGCCTATACGGGTATGGGGCACAATCGGTTTTATTACCGCCATGTGGGTAGTTAATCTAACAGGTAATAAAGCGACAGCATATCAGTTTTATATCGCCGGAATTGCCGCAATGGGTTTAGGGCTGTATGCGCTGACGCTTCCTAAATGTCCACCAAAAAACAGGCGACATCAAGAAAAGCAATCGTGGACAAAAACACTCGGGCTAGATTCATTTAAGTTGTTTGCAGACTACAAGATGGCTGTTTTTTTTATCTTCTGTATGTTTCTGGGAGGGGCATTGCAACTAACCAATGCTTACGGCGACGTATTTCTGGATGAATTCAAGTTTTACCCAAAGTACGCCGATTCTTTCGCCATTAAGTACTCTACACTCATCATGTCCATTTCACAGATTTCGGAAACACTCTTTATTTTAGCTATCCCATTTTTCTTGAAAAGGTTTGGTATCAAAAAGGTGATGCTCATCGCAATGTGGGCGTGGGTGGCTCGATTTGGATTATTCGCATTTGGCGACCCACAAACGGGTTTATGGATGATCATCCTTTCTTGCATTGTATATGGAATGGCATTTGATTTCTTCAATATATCCGGATCTTTATTTGTCGAAAAATCTACCACAGCGTCCATACGCAGTGCTGCACAGGGCCTTTTTATGATGATGACCAACGGCTTTGGAGCCATATTGGGAAGCCTGATCTCCGGTTGGGTAATAGACCATTATTTCACGCTGGAATTTTCCTCCTTGGAAAAGCTGTCAACTTATCTACAAACCGAAACGATGAATAGCTCACTGCTTCAATTTATACATTCCCGGGGGATATCGGTATTGCCTGATGGCCTGCTCAGTGAACATGTTTTGTTAAAGGATTGGCAAGGAATATGGCTGGCCTTTGCTGGTTATACACTTATAATCGCCATTTTATTTAGCTTTTTATTTAAACATAAACACGACAGAAACACCGCTTAAACAGGTAAAAACCGCCTAAAACTTCGTTTTTTCCTCGCATTTTACCTATATTTGTCTGTTAATATGGAAAAAACAGACATTATTAACATTGCCGCACAGCAAACCAGTGCACTTTACGATTGGACATTTAACGTCATCCAAAACGCTGGAGTATCCGACAAACTTGCCCATATCGTTACCTCCGCCAGTCTACTTGTCGTCGCTTTTGGAATACTGTATATAGTCAACTTTATCATCAGCGCTATCTTCAATTCCGTTTTAACAAAGATTATCAAGAAAACAAAGACAAACTGGGACGATTTTCTACTGAAAAACAAAGTATTAAATAAACTTAGCTTATTAATTCTCGTTATTATTGCACAACAAATGATACCATTCATCTTTGTTGGGTTTCCAAATTTTACAACGGGTCTTAATAAATTTCTAAATATTGTTGTTATTTTATCCGTATACGCATTTATCAACAGCTTATTGAAGACCGGGCGGGATATTTTGCGTACATCGAAAGCTTTTATAGACAAACCACTTGATAGTTATCTGCAAGTTGTACAGATATTTTTGATTTTTGTTATCGGTACGCTCATCGTTTCCATACTGACAGGTAATTCACCGTGGTCATTCCTTGTTTCGTTGGGCGCTGCATCTGCTATCCTCATGTTGGTGTTTAAGGACACTATCCTCGGTTTTGTAGCGAGTATACAAGTATCTGCTAATGATTCCGTTCGCGTCGGCGATTGGATTGAGATGTCGAAATACGGAGTAGATGGTGATATACTGGAGATCAACCTAAACAATGTCAAAATTCAAAATTTTGATAAGACGATCGTAACAATCCCTACCTATACACTGCTGAGTGATTCGTTTAAGAATTACAGAGGCATGCAAGATTCGGGTGGTCGACGTATTAAGCGTTCAATACACATCAAGATATCTACCATCAGATATCTAACAGAACAAGAGATCGATGAATTGAAAAAAATTAAACTCTTATTACCATATATCGATAAGCGACAAAAGGAAATAGACGAATATAATAGTCAGGAACAGGTAGACAGTTCTGTGTTAGTGAACGGCCGGCGGATGACTAATGTGGGTTTATTTAGAGCTTATATTTTAGCCTATGCCAAACATAATCCGAACATACATCAAGCCATGACCCTTATGGTTCGTCAACTAGACCCTAAGGAACATGGCTTACCACTGGAGCTTTATATGTTTACCAACGGCACAAATTGGGGATTTTTTGAGGATGTCATGTCCGATTTGTTTGATCATTTATTCGCAGCAATTAAATACTTTCACCTCGAGGTCTTTGAACTTCCAGCTTCTGATGATCTGCGCCATCTCCTTGCAGAAGGAAATCTTATATCGGCCGGACAAAGATCAGCGGATAATTAACTTTGTAAAATATTTGAAAGCAAAAAGGGTTGTCTTGACAGGACAACCCTTTTGCTTTCGGCATATTTCACAACAAGCCTGAACATAAACACTAACCATTAATTACACATTAATGACGAACAAAAATTACTCATCACAAAGGTGAACTTTTAATGTGAAGTGATAATTAGCTTTATGTTAAAAAAGTAATATTGTTGCTTTTTTTCTACCGTGCATTCGCGATATTTATCCGCTCCAAAACTGTTTCGATCGTTGTTTTAGCAGCGTCCATCATTTTTGGATTTCCGGGGTAATCTGCATCCATCGTAACGGTCTTTCCTTTTTCCTTGTACTTATATTCAAGGATGTAACGCGGTACCATACGTCCTTCGAGCGAATCTGCTCTAGGTGTTGTCATATCATTATCTACATTCCAAAATCCCATTTCCATCGCTTTCCGGTGTAGGAAAAGTAAATCATCGCTCGTCAGCTTCAATTTCTTTTTAACGATTTCATTATCACGATTGAGATATTGATAATCCTGCGTTGCCGAATGGTAGCTGTTCAGCATCGAATCCCGTAAACCGTATTGAATGGAAATATATTCGAAATCTGAATAACGAAAAGGTGCATTCTTTACCATGTTGGAATAATAATAAACACAATAGATAAAAAAAGAACCGATAATGCACAGTGCCAAAAAGATGGTCTTCGATCTTCTACTCATGACAAATCAATTTGTCGCAAAAATACACATTACGACTGAACTTAGACAGTAAAGTATATGGGTTATTAAAAGGTATTGTAATTTGAATGTTAGATTTTTGGCGTACCGGCACGTACAAAGTATTTGTAATACCAATTGTCTTTGATGTCGGAAATAATTACGCCTCTCCGTGTCGACACATGTACAAATTTATTATTATGCAAATACACACCTACATGGTCTATGTTTCTTCCTCCAAAGGAGAAAAATACTAAATCCCCCTCCTTTAATTGTCTTTCATATTTTCTTTTCACATGGTCGCCCATATCCCGCGAACTCCGCGGTAAATTTTTACCATATACCTCTCTGTATAAAATTCCCACAAAGCCAGAACAATCTATTCCTGAAGGTTGCGTACCGCCGAGGCGATGCGGACTACCCAACCATTTATCGATGAAAGAATAAAGCGATTTGTTATCCAAATCATGTGCAGAAACGCCTAATATAGCAGCATAATTATCTATTCCAGAACCAGATACCGATTTACCACGTGCATCACTTGCATCTGTAGGGATGCCGGTATTGGTTGTGCCATGATGTGAGCGATTTCCATGGAGCACTTTTCTTTTAGCCCCGCAAGACGCCAATAGAAAAACGGCCATAACCCATGATAATAGCGTGATATACTTATATGATCGGTGCTGCATAGCACAAAAATAAACATCAGAATGCGTTTAACAAAGTTTGGAGAAATGATTTTGTATCTTGCGCGCCAGAATGGACAGGGAACAAGTAAAAGGCATTATTGCTGTTGTATTAGGCGCTGCCAGTTTCGGCATATTATCGACCTTTGTGAAAAAAGCCTATGCACAAGGTTTCACGCTGGGCGAAGTGACAGGTATCCAGTCGCTTTTTGGCATGTTGTTCTTGTGGATAGTCGTCGGAATCATGTTCATCGCCAATAAAAGCTACTTTTCCAAATATCCTTCTATCTCACCGAAATGGCACATCATCGTCAGCGGGCTATCCACCGGTGCAGTCAGTATTTTGTATTACAAAAGTGTACAACTCGTACCCGCCTCCTTGGCTATCATTCTCTTAATGCAATATATCTGGATTGGACAACTGATCGAATTTATTTTCTTCAAAACAAAGCTTACGCGACGGCAAACCATTGGTGTTGTTGCCATCTTAGCAAGTACGGTGCTCGCGACAGGTTTGTTAGAAAATGACGTCAAATCGATTAACATCGTAGGTATTGGCTATGGACTTCTTGCTGCAACCGCATACGCTATATTTATTATCGTGAGTGGCCGTGTTGGCAACGATCATCCCCCTCTCCAAAAAAGTGCCTACATGATTATCGGGGCGTTTCTCTTGGTCGTTATTGTGTTACAACCGCTTAGCCTTTTTAAGCCTTCAGTTTTTTCTTCCCTATGGCGTTATGGATTGTTACTTTCGGTTTTTGGGACAGTCCTACCCCCTCTTTTATTCTCTTATGGAATCCCCAAAACAGGCGTATCGCTCGGAAATATATTGAGTTACATTGAACTGCCTGTAGCCGTATGTATGTCCTATATTGTATTAAAGGAACATGTGTCTATATGGCAATTTATAGGGGTAGCCGGTATATTGGTGGTGGTCATTCTACTCAATATCCGTAAACGTTAGGTAATCTTATGAATGTACCAAAAATTCAGGTAATTCTTCGATCTCCACTTCGCATTGTTCCGTGATAGCTGTGAATTTGACCGGTACCATTTCGTTGACGAGTAACGGGTCATACAATGAGCGTACTTTCACATAATTTTTCGAGAAGCCATGCATATAACCGTCTTTAACATCGCTCTCAAAAAGCACTTCGCCGATTTTACCGAGCTGCTTTTCATAAAACGCGCGCCTCTTTTTCTCCGAAAGGATATGTAACATTTTACTTCTGTCGCTACGTTGTGCTCCTGGAACCGCTCCTTCCATCTGTGCAGCAATCGTATTTTCCCTTTCTGAATATGTAAAGACATGCAAATAGGAAATATCCATTTCATTTAAGAAATTATACGTATCGAGAAAATCTTCACGCGTCTCGCCGGGAAACCCCACGATAACATCGACACCTATACAACAATCGGGCATCAACGATTTTATCTTCGCTACACGTTCTGCGTAAAGCTCACGTTTGTAACGCCGGCGCATTTTCCCCAATACTTTATTACTTCCCGACTGTAACGGCATGTGGAAATGCGGCACAAATCTTTTAGATTGTGCAACAAATTCTATGATTTCATTCGCAAGCAGGTTCGGCTCAATAGAGGAAATACGTATGCGATCTATACCCTCGACTTCGTCCAACGCTTTCACCAAATCTAAGAAACGGTCTTGCCTTTTGCCATCCCGTATCCCAAAGTCGCCAATATTAACGCCTGTCAACACAATCTCTTTAACGCCCGACACCGCAATCTCTTCCGCTTGCCTTACGATATCTTCAATCTTTCCTGAACGGCTTGCTCCCCGTGCTAATGGAATCGTACAGAATGTACACGAGTAATCGCAGCCATCCTGTACTTTCAAGAAGGTACGGGTGCGATCGCCTATGGAATAAGCAGAAACAAACTGATGTGTTTCGTCTATGGGTGCGTTATGAACAACAGCTTTTTCCTGTTTCGTTAGGTCGTTGATATGTTCGATAATATTAAACTTCTCCGCAGCCCCCAATACCATATCCACGCCCGGGATTTCAGCTATCTCCCGTGGCTTTAACTGGGCATAGCATCCCACGATGGTAATATAGGCATTTGGAGAATGCTTTAGTGCTTCTTTCACGACCTTACGGCACTTCTTATCCGCATGGTCAGTCACCGAACAGGTATTGATAACATATACATCTGCCTGGCTATTAAACGGAGTGGTTTCATAGCCTGCTTCTTTGAAAATCCTGCCGATAGAAGACGTTTCTGAATAATTCAGTTTACATCCTAACGTATAAAAAGCTACTTTTTTGTTCATGATAATCTTGCAAAAGTACAAAAAATTATATTGTTCTTTTTATCCAAGAATGCTTCTAATTTAATGGAATCGATAAGCGATTTTCGTGATTTTAGTTACAAACTGCTAATGTTCGTTGAAAAAGGCAACCGTATTCGACAGCACTTCGTCCCATTTTCCGGGTTCGCTGAATCCATGTGACGCACCTGAAACTATTACATACTTGCTTACAACCTCTTTTCCGTTCAGCATATCTGTCATTTTTTTGTATTGTACGTCGCTCACATCGGGTAAATCACCGACGGTGTTATCGTCCGGCCTGATGTTAATAGTAGGTATTCCCTCGTTATTGTAAGCCACCCAATATGGACTTGCAGCCATGTAAGCCAATTTATTTTCATTTGTGGCTTCTGCCCCAATCAACCGAAAGAACAATTCGCGAAACCGAGGGTCGAGCTGATCGGTTTCGGATTCGTCATTAAAAGCAAACGTTGTTGCGCCGGCCCAGTTTGCTACCGCTTTTATCAGACCATCTTCATTATTTTCCCCATAGGCATAAAGCATTGCCAATGTTGCCCCGGCACTGTGTCCGGCAATGTACCACTTGCTATCGCCCGTAGCGAATTCTTCACTTCTGGCCGAAGCCACTTGAATGGCTGCATGTACATCTTCCACTTGGTGATGGATGGTGATCGCGCTTGGTTGATGTTTTGGCGGATTGTCCAATAACCCTGTGATATCTACGAAGCGATAGTTTATATTAGCAATGGCAAATCCTTTTTCAGCCAGTTTCGTTGATACTTCGCTGAAATAGGATTTATCTCCTGCCACGAATCCTCCGCCGTGAATGACTACCACGACATTTGTATTGGCCGAAGACCTTCCTTTTGGTAGATACAAGTCCATCACTTGACGTTCATGATTTCCGTAAGAGATATTTGTCAATACCTCTACCTCATATTTTTCGTGTTCGCCGGGTTCTTTTTCACAGGCAACCATTGCAATGGTAAGGAACAACAATATTACTTTCTCTAATAATTTCCGCGACATGGGTCCTCCTTTCTGTACAGGTTAGTACATAAGTCTCAAGAATCGAGCCACCAAGATGTTATTGGTTTCGTTTTATTTTTTGTCATATACATAGAAACAAGTATCTTCGTAGCTGCACTTTTTAGGCATTTCTTTTATGAAACAATATCTGGATTTACTGACGCATGTTTATGAAAATGGGGTTGATAAGATGGATCGCACAGGTACAGGCACACGCAGTGTATTTGGTTACCAGATGCGTTTCAACCTAAACGATGGTTTTCCATTGGTTACTACGAAAAAACTACATCTTCGTTCTATCATACACGAACTGATCTGGTTCTTAAAAGGTGATACAAATATCAAATATTTAAAAGAGAACGGAGTGAGTATTTGGGATGAATGGGCTGATGAAAATGGTAATTTAGGCCCTGTATATGGTTCGCAATGGCGTTCTTGGCCGACACCGGATGGCCGCCATATCGACCAGATAACGCAGGTTATGGAGCAGCTTAAAAAATCACCCGACTCTCGCCGGATTATCGTGTCTGCATGGAATGTTGCGGAAATAGAGAACATGGCACTTCCGCCCTGTCACGCTTTTTTCCAATTTTATGTTGCGCCTGCGCAACCTGAAAAGGGTATAATGAAACCACAGCTTTCTTGCCAACTTTACCAGCGAAGTGCTGATATTTTCTTAGGTGTACCTTTCAATATCGCGTCATACGCTTTACTAACCATGATGGTTGCCCAAGTATGTGACATGGGGGTTGGCGATTTTGTCCACACACTAGGAGACGCCCATATATACAGTAATCATTTTGAGCAAACGGAATTGCAGTTAAGCAGGGAACCGAAACCGCTGCCTACCATGAAAATAAATCCGGATGTAAAAAATATTTTCGATTTTAAGTTTGAAGATTTTGAATTGGAAAATTACGAGTTTCACCCTCATATCAAAGCACCGGTGGCCGTTTAATTTGTAATTATCTAAAGATGAGCAATCTAAAAATAACACTAGTTGTAGCTGCAGCCGAGAATAATGCTATTGGTAAAAACAATCAGATGTTGTGGCATCTCCCCGATGATTTTAAATATTTCAAACAGCATACGTTAGACCATTCTGTTGTAATGGGCCGGAAAACGTATGAATCCATTGGAAAGCCGCTACCACAACGACGCAACATTGTCCTGACAAGAGATTTGAACTGGTCAGCGGAAGATGTTGATGTGGCCAACTCGATCGACGAGGTACTCACGTATTGTCGTGATGAAAGAGAAATCTTCATCATTGGCGGTGCCAAAATATATCAACAGGCGCTTCCGTTCGCTCAAGAGATATTATTAACACGGGTACACACCACGTTGGATGGAGATGCCTATTTCCCGGAGCTTCCTGCAAACGAATGGAAGAAGGTCAGCGAAGACAGGCATGCACAGGATGACCGACATGCCTACGATTTCACCTTTGAAGTTTGGGAGCGGGCAATATAGCCGCCTCAATTAACTCTGCATAAAAATCGCTTTCTTTCATGCCCGCAGCACGGACTTGCTGCGGAATAAAACTTTGGGGTGTCTGCCCCGGGATAGTGTTGATTTCAATAAAGTAAAACTTATCTGTACCGGTTTCTAAAAAGAAGTCGATGCGTACCATACCTTTGCAATCCAAACGGACATAGATATCCCGAATAATCCGGGAAGCTCTTTCTTTCTGCTCCTCTGTTAAGTCCGCAGGTGTGATCTCTTCCGTTAAGCCTGCCACATACTTTGCCTCGAAATCAAAAAACTCACGCGTAGTACGAACCTCCGTAGCGGGCAATACCACCAGCTCTCCTTTTGCATTTCGAAAAATGCCCTGAGAAAATTCACGACCTGTTACAAATTCTTCGACAAGAACCTGACAGCCCGTATTTGCAGCATCAAAAGCTTTATCCAATGCTTCTTGTAGTTCTGATAACGCTTTCACTTTTGACATTCCTATACTACTTCCACCGGCGTTGGGTTTTACAAAATAAGGCAAAGTTAGATTTTGTTGCACGATCTCCGCAGCTTCTTTTCGATCCGCTCCAAATAGCAAAACAGATTTTGCCACGTAGAGATCCTGGATAACGGCTATAACGGCTTTGGTGTATTCCTTATTCATGGTTAACGCAGATGTCAATGCGCCGCAGGAAGTATACGGTATCCCAATCATATCGAGATATCCCTGCAACCGCCCGTCTTCGCCCGGCGAACCATGTAAAATGATAAAGGCGACATCAAACGTCAAAATATGGCCATCGATATCCAACGAAAAATTCTCTCTATTTACTGGAATTTTAATACCTGTCTCCGTCACGTGAAACCAAGTATCCAACGTAATCGTTATTGGGTATATATCGTATTTTTTCTTGTCGAGTTGTTCCTGTACAAATGCAGCACTCTTAAAGGAAACCTCTGCCTCTCCGGTGTAACCTCCGGTAATTAAAGCTATTTTTTTTTTCATATGGTGTTATCGTTAATAAGGCTCATATACGTTGATATCGTTATAGGGTTCACTTTATCAACCCTATTAACTTCTTAATTAATGTTAAACGAGAACAAATATAACTTGTGTTACGGCGAAAAAAGAATAATTTTGTCTATTATATAGAAAGTTCGGAGGGCGTCCGACTAGTACATTGCTTTGCAAAGACTTTTCGCCCCCCTGTTATTATTATAAAAACAATAGATGTCGAAATTATTGCTGTATCTGCGAACAGATACGTTTAGAAAAAACTTAATTGGTGCCTTAATCGCGCTTGCGCTGTTATTTTTAGGTGTTTTCTTCGGACTCAAATGGTATACAAAGCATGGTGTTTCGATCGAAGTACCACAGGTAAAGGGTCTACACATTGATGATGCGGTTAAGACGCTCGAGAAAGCGGATTTAGAATATTCAATCGACTATGTGTATCAGATGGACGCACAACCGGGACTGGTCATCGAACAAGATCCAGATCCTAAATCACAGGTAAAAACCGGAAGGACAATTTATCTGACCATTATCACTGAAACGCCACCGGAGGTAGCCTTCCCAGACATCATTGAAAAAACGTGGATAGAAGCATCTGCAATTTTGAGAAACCAATCTCTTAAAATAGCTGACACCATATATATCGCGGATATTGCACGAGATGTTGTATTAGATGTCAAATTTGGCGGCCAGCCGTTAAAGGCCGGAAGACTTATTCCAAAAGGGTCACAGATAACACTTGTATTGGGTAATGGACAGGGAGCAGATGATGTTGAAGTGCCTAATCTTATTGGATTATCACTGAGAGAAGCCCGTTTTGCGCTTTCAGGTATAGGGTTGAACTTAGGTGATATCACGTATTCTGGAACGATTACCGACTCATTATCGACAACAATCATTTCCCAGCAGCCGGATAGTACAGCAGGATTTATAAGCTTAGGTAGCTCAGTAAACGTAACGTTATCTAATTCTTTACCCACTTCGTTACCTAATTAAAGAAACATGACGGAAAAAAGAAGAAGTTTTCGGAAAGTATTCAAAATTATACTCCTCCTATTATTGGTTTTAGGTGCCGTAGCCGCATGGATAGGTTACCAAGCTTTTATGGGACCAAGCGTCACAGACAAACAGGAATATCTCTATATAAAAACAGATGATACCTTCGAAGATGTTATACGTACAGTTACCGAACAACAGATCGTCAAGAATCCGGCTTTTTTCCGTTACATAGCAGAAGCTATGGAATATCCGGAAAGTGTGAAACCCGGACGTTACAAGCTTACCGAAGGCATGTCCAACAGGCGCTTGATAGGCAATCTTAGAGGAGGTTATCAAGAGGCAGTCAAATTCAGGTTTGAAAATCTTCGTCTTAAAGAGAACTTCGCAGCTTTGCTTGGTAAAAACTTTGAAGCGGATTCGACCACTTTTATCGAGATCCTCGATAACGAAGAGGTTGCCGAATCGTATGGTTTTACGGAGGACAACTTCTTTACCATGTTTATCCCGAACACCTATGAGATATATTGGAATACCCCGCCAAACAAAATCGTCGCACGTTTTCATGACGAATACAACAAGTTTTGGACAACCGAACGCAAGGAGAAAGCTGCAGCTCTTAATCTAACACCTCAGGAAGTCAGTGTGCTAGCTTCTATTGTTAAAGGAGAAGCATTACACACCGATGAGATGCCGGATATCGCCGGGCTATATCTCAATCGTCTGGAAAAAGGAATGTTATTACAAGCAGATCCGACAGTAATCTTTGCCAATAATGATTTTACCATTCGACGCGTATTAAATAGGCATCTCACCATCGACAATCCATACAATACGTATCGGTATAAAGGACTGCCCCCGGGACCGATTATGCTTCCCAGCATCGCATCTATCGATGCGGTCCTTGATCACAAGAAGCATGATTACATTTATATGTGTGCCAAGGATGATTTTTCCGGTTACCATAATTTTGCCAGAACACAGGCAGAACATTTAGTAAATGCACGAAAGTTTCAACGGGCGCTGACTGAACGGAATATTATGAGATAGAAGAAACGAACATGTTTACACACGAAACCACATTACGTATACGCTATGCCGAGACCGACCAAATGGGGTATGTATATTATGGAAATTATGCATCATTTTATGAAGTAGCCCGTACGGAAATGCTGCGTAGCACTGGAATTTCCTATAAAGAATTAGAGGATATCGGTGTTATGCTACCTGTTACCGATTTGGTTTGTAAATATTATCAACCCGCTCGATATGACGACTTGATTACGGTCAAAACCTATATTAAAGAAAAACCGGTGATACGTATTAAGTTTGAGTACGAGATATATAACCAGGATGGGGTACTGCTGAATACGGGTTATACCCAACTTGTATTTGTGGATATGGAAAAGAACAGGCCATGTCGAGCCCCCAAAATTTTCCAGGACAAGATGGAGGCTTTTTTTTCAATATAATCTATTGTAAATAAAAGTTTTTCGTATCTTTGCAGTCCCTGCAACGCAGGGAAAAGGAGAATTAATAATTAATGGCAAAAAAACAAGAAGCAGAAAAAGAGTTAGCGGCGAAAAACGCAGAGCTACAAGGTGCTGACACTAAAGTAGTGAAAGACACTGAACAAATCGAGTC